>ENA-OQDD01000392-OQDD01000392.1-human-gut-metagenome-genome-assembly--contig:-NODE-392-length-18551-cov-2.027898_pt1 | contig 18551 bp, 19 predicted proteins | sample MGYA00242507_ERZ504598 | MGnify/ENA primary metagenome ERZ504598 (study PRJEB26092, sample SAMD00036318) | human gut metagenome | host: Homo sapiens | study: EMG produced TPA metagenomics assembly of... | reverse complement strand
TTAAACATTATCTTTGGGATATCTTGACTTGATTCCCTAAGATACAAAAAATTAGGGAGACGGGCAAGTTCTGACTGAGCGAAGTTAGGACTTTGCCCGATTTTTTGCAAACACAAAAAAAGGCCCGTCTCATTTTGAGACAGCCTCTTGTTGGTATATGGGAAGAATAGTTTTTCATTTCTTCAGTACCTTCTTTATCAACTCTATAAACTCTTTTCCGTATTTTTCTTTCTTATATTCGCCAATACCATTGATGTTGCCGAATGCTTCTATTGTTGTAGGTTGTTGGGTGGCGATCAGGTGCAAAGTCTTGTCGGATAAAACAATATAGGCAGGTATAGCTTGCTGGTCCGCCAGCTTTTTACGCAGTATACGTAACTCCTCGAACAAGTCCTTGTTTTCATTACCAAAAGTAACCGGAGTGGGAAAGAGTACCTCTTCCTTGGCTTTCTTTTTGCGTTTTTCCTTAGCAGGTACGAATTCTTCCCGTTTAATGACTACCAGCATGGCGGATTCTTTGCCGAACAATACTTTTTGCCCGCTTTCAGTTATTTTGAGGTGATTGTTCTCATTATAGGCTATTTCGAAATATCCTAGATTCAGCATTTGCAGCAGATAATCTTGCCAGTCGCGTGCGGGAATATCTCTTCCTGCGGCATATGTTTTCAGTTTGTCATAACCTTTGTCAATCAGTTCTTGGTTTGCTGACCCTTTCAATATGTCTATTAACATGTGAGTACCTATTTGTTGGTTAGTTCGGGCTATTGCACTCAAAGCTTTTTGTACAATGATTGTTCCGTCAAAGCGTTCGGGGGGATTACGGCACACATCACAGTTGCCACAATCATGGTCCATGGTTTCACCAAAATAGTTCAGCAGGATACGCCTCCGACAGATATCCGATTCAGCATATTGTTGCATCCGGTGTAATTTCTCTAAGTTAATTTCCTGCTGGCTGCTTTCTGTAGCGAATTTGGAAAGCATAACCAAGTCTCCCAGTGAATAGAACAGCAAAGTATCACTTTCCATACCATCACGCCCGGCACGTCCTATTTCTTGATAGAAACTTTCTATGCTTTTAGGAAGGTTATAATGAATAACCCAGCGTACATTGGATTTATCAATTCCCATCCCGAAAGCAATAGTGGCGCACACCACCTGTACACGATCATTTATGAAATCATTTTGTGCCTTATCACGCATATCGCTGCTTAATCCTGCATGATAAACGGTTGCACGGATACCTTGTTTCATCAGCATTGCGGCCACATTTTCTGTTTTGCTGCGGCTCATGCAATAAATGATACCACATTCATTTTTGTGTTTTTCAATGAATTCAAGAATAGTCCGCATCTTATCCTTTTGTTGGTAGCCTCTTTTAACTTCCAAACTCAGATTGGGACGATCAAAGGAAGATATGAATATTTTAGGATCTTTCAAGGCCAATTGTTGTACAATGTCTTTTCGGGTTATTTTGTCAGCTGTAGCAGTCAATGCTACAATCGGTACTTTGGGAAACTGATTACGTAATACCTTTAATTGGGTATATTCAGACCGGAAATCATGTCCCCATTGTGAGATGCAATGAGCTTCATCAATGGCAAATAAAGAAATTTGGATATCTTTCAGCAGGAAATTTGTTTCTATAAGTAATCGTTCAGGTGAAATATAAAGTAATTTGATTTTTCCTTGAAGACATTCGCGACGTAGGTTTATATTTTCTGTTTCATTATTGCTGCTGTTCAGTGCCCGTGCTGCAATTCCGTTTGCTTGTAAACTTTCCACCTGGTCTTTCATTAAAGAAATAAGGGGTGAAACGACAATGGCCGTACCTTCCATCAGTAAAGCCGGTAATTGATAACAGATGGATTTTCCTCCTCCTGTAGGCATTAATACCAAAGTATCCTTTTGAGCTAATATATTTTGAATAATATCTTGCTGTAAAGGACGGAAACTATCGTATCCAAAGTAGTTTTTTAGAGTTTGGAACATATCTGTTTGTTATTTTAAAATGTAATCGGTTACAAAGGTAGTAAAATCTTTAGATTTGGTAGGGATCTCTGCCTAATAATAGTAAATAAGATATACTTTTATTCATAATTCATTTGTTTTGAAATTACTGCTTAAAAGAGAGGTTGGTTATTGTAGATTGGACAAATAAACTTTTTGCCACTTAAAAAACAAAGTGTTGTGATTATTTAAGAAATAAATTAAGCAAAAAAAGTTGCATATGAAAAAAACTTTTCCCACATTTGTCCAAAATTAGATATTTGCATTTATATAACTAACCAAACAACGAAAAATTAAAAGAAAAATTAACTGATGAGCGACGTGGAAAAAAAATCAGAAACCCAGGAAGCGGCTCCTAAGAAAAAACCGTATAACCTGAGAGAAAAGAAAGAGAAAAAGGCTGCTTACAGATCTCTGATTAGAGCAGAACTTGCCGATGAATTGTATGATAAGATTTTGAACATTGTAGTTGTTCAGAAAAAGTACAAAGACCCTAATTATTCAGCAAAAGACTTGGCGAAAGAATTAAAGACAAATACTCGTTATTTGTCAGCTGTAGTGAATTCCCGCTTCGGAATGAATTATTCTTGTTTGTTGAATGAATATCGTATTAAAGATGCTTTGCATCTTTTAGTTGATAAACGCTATATGGATAAGAATGTGGAAGAGATCAGTGCAATGGTAGGTTTTGCTAATCGCCAATCTTTTTATGCTGCGTTTTATAAGAATGTGGGTGAGACTCCTAATGGCTATCGTAAGAGAAATCAAGAAAAGAAATAAGAGCATAATTTGCTACATTATAATTAAGAAAAAGGAAAACAATTGTTTTCCTTTTTTTGTTTCGGCTCACGAATTATGTATCTATAAAAAAAACGTTAATTGTAGTAATAGAAAACAGGTTGGTTGCAATGAAGTAGATAAAAGCATGAAATGAAATGGAGGAATTTGATTATACGGTTGAACAATTTGCCGACTTACAGTTACTTCGATATAAAGTGTATGGATTTGAAGAACTGAGTTTGAAACAAAAAAAGTTGATTTACTATTTGTCACAAGCTGCTTTGCAAGGCCGTGATATTTTGTTTGATCAGAATGGCAAATACAATTTGCTTATTCGTAAAATGTTGGAAACCGTATATACAGAGTATCAGGGAGATCGTACAGATGTGAATTTCGTCAATTTGGAAACTTATCTGAAACGCATATGGTTTTCTAACGGAATTCATCATCATTATGCTTCAGATAAGTTCGTACCAGGTTTCACTCCGGAATTTTTTAGGGATGCATTGAATAGTGTGGATGCATTGAAGTTACCTTTGGGTAAAGGGGAAACAGTGGAAGAACTTTGTGAAGAAGTCTTTCCGGTGATTTTTGATTCTGAAATGATGCCTAAACGTGTGAATCAGGCAGACGGGGAGGATTTGGTCCTGACTTCGGCTGCAAATTATTACGAAGGGGTAACCCAGAAAGAAGCGGAAGATTTTTATCATAATTTGAAGAATCCGGATGATATGATGCCGGTAATGTTTGGTATGAACAGCCGTTTAGTAAAGGAGGACGGAAAAGTACAAGAAAAGGTCTGGAGATCTGGAGGATTGTATGGGCAAGCCATTGATAAGATCATTTATTGGTTGGATAAGGCTCTTGGTGTGGCAGAAGATGCACAACAAAAAATAGTTATCGAAAAATTAATTCGATTTTATAAGAATGGGGACTTGAAAGATTTTGATGAATATTCTATTGCGTGGGTGAAGGATTTGGATTCACGCGTGGATTTTGTTAACGGCTTTATTGAAAGTTATGGAGATCCGTTAGGACTGAAAGCTAGTTGGGAGTCCATTGTGAATTTTAAAGATCTGGAAGCAACCAAGCGCACGGAAATCATCAGCGCTAATGCCCAATGGTTTGAAGATCACTCACCTGTAGATCATCGGTTTAAAAAAAAGGAAGTGAAAGGTGTGTCGGCCAAGGTGATTACAGCCGCTATGCTGGGGGGGATTTGTATCCTGCTACAGCGATTGGGATTAATCTCCCTAATTCCAACTGGATTCGTAGTGTGCATGGTTCTAAGTCTGTAACCATCGGAAATCTGACTGATGCCTATAATAAAGCGGCTCATGGTAATGGATTTACAGATGAATTTGTTTGCGGTGCCGAAGAGAAAGAATGGATAAAGAAATATGCAGATCTTACAGGGGATTTACATACTGATTTGCATGAATGTTTGGGGCACGGTTCTGGCCAGTTGTTACCGGGAGTAGATCAGGATGCTTTGAAAGCGTATGGATCTACGATAGAAGAGGCACGTGCCGATTTATTCGGTTTGTACTATCTGCCGGATGACAAAATGGTAGAGTTGGGGCTTACACCGGATGGAGATGCCTTTAAAGCAGAATATTATACTTATATGATGAATGGTCTGATGACCCAGTTAGTCCGCATCGAGTTAGGTAATATGGTAGAGGAAGCACACATGCGTAACCGCCAGCTCATTGCGCGGTGGACATTTGAGAAAGGTGCTGCAGATAAGGTGGTTGAACTGGTTAAGAAGGATGGGAAAACGTATGTGAAGATAAACGATTATCAAAATTGCGCACTCTGTTCGGACAGTTGCTGGCTGAGATACAACGCATTAAAAGTGAAGGAGATTTTGAGGCTGCCCGTAAATTGGTCGAAAAGTATGCGGTGAAAATAGATCCGGTTTTGCACGCCGAGATATTGGCACGTTATGAAAAACTTCATCTGGCTCCTTACAAAGGTTTTGTAAATCCTGTATATGAGGCCGTGACAGATAAGGATGGAAATATTATAGATGTAAAAGTATCTTATAATGAAGGTTACGCGGAGCAAATGTTACGTTATAGCAAAGAATTTGCGAATCTTCCTTATAGAAATGAATAAGAATAAATATGGATGTACGCGAAACAATAAAGGACATAAAGGGGCAATTCCGTTTGTTTATGAATGGGGTGGTTTCCCAAAGTATGCGTGAGAAGGGATTAGACTATAAACTGAATTTTGGCATCGAACTTCCGCGTTTGAAAGAAATAGCTGCTCGTTATGAAAAAATCATGAAGTGGCGCAAGCTTTATGGAAAGAAAATATCCGTGAATGTAAAATTCTGGCGGGAATGTTACAGCCGGTAGAAACATTTTATCCGGAAATAGCTGATATATGGGTAGAAGATATGCGCTATCCTGAAATAGCGGAACTGACTTGCATGAGTTTGTTCCAATATTTACCTTATGCTTCGGAGAAGGCTTTTGAATGGATGGCCGATGAGCGTGAATATTTTCAGTTATGTGGCTTTATGCTGATGGCAAGGCTGTTGATGAAGGGAAATCAGCTGACTGAGCGTTCGGAAGCTGAATTTTTGGATCAGGCAATGGCCACTTTACAAAGCGAGGGAGTGCTGCCCCGCAAAGCAGCTGCTACTGCTTTGAAGAAGTTTGCCGTTCAAAGCAAGGAAAATGGCAAAAGGTGAATCGGTTGTTGGCTCCATTAACCAAATCAGATAAGGTAGAAATAGCTTCTTTGGCTGGAGAAATAAAATTAGAAACAGAATATTGGCATTAAACTTTCATGTTATCATAAAAAGGCTTAACTTTGACGGCGGAACTGAAATCTGTGATGGAAGAGAATGTGAAAGATAAGGTAAAGCAGATCTTGACAGAATATCTGCAGGTTAACGGGCATCGGAAGACACCTGAACGATATGCTATACTCGATACTATCTATTCCATTAAAGGTCATTTTGACATTGATACGCTTTATAATTATATGGCAAATGAAGGGAAATTCCGGGTAAGCCGGGCTACTCTTTATAATACCATCATTCTTTTTATCGATGCAAAATTGGTTATTAAACATCAGTTCGGCAATTCTTCCCAGTACGAGCGTGCGTACAACAATGAAACCCATCATCACATGATATGTACGGAATGTGGCAAAGTGACCGAATTTCAGGATGAGAATCTGAAACAAGCCATTGCCAATACGAAACTGAAGAAATTTCATGCCTCGCACTATTCCTTATATATCTATGGTGTATGCAGCAAGTGTACTTGGGCCAAGCGTAGGAAGAAAAAAGATAAGTAACATAAAACGAAGAAACATGAAAGTAGATGTCTTGTTAGGTTTGCAATGGGGTGATGAAGGCAAAGGAAAGGTTGTCGATGTTCTGACTCCCCGTTATGATGTGGTAGCTCGTTTCCAGGGAGGTCCGAATGCAGGTCATACACTGGAATTCGAAGGCCAGAAATATGTGCTCCGTTCCATTCCTTCCGGAATATTTCAAGGAAATAAAGTAAACATTATTGGTAATGGTGTGGTACTGGATCCGGCTTTGTTCAAGGCTGAGGCTGAAGCTTTGGAGGCTAGCGGACACCCCCTGAAAGAACGTTTGCACATTTCAAAGAAAGCTCATTTGATTTTGCCTACTCACCGCATTCTGGATGCTGCCTATGAAGCTGCAAAAGGAGATGCCAAAGTGGGAACTACCGGAAAAGGTATAGGTCCTACTTATACTGATAAAGTGAGTCGTAACGGTGTACGTGTAGGTGATATCCTTCATAATTTTGAAGAAGTGTATGGAAAGGCAAAGGCACGCCACGAACAGATCTTGAAAAGTCTGAATTATGAATATGATATAACCGAACTGGAAAAACAATGGTTGGAGGGTATCGAATACCTGAAACAGTTCCATTTGGTGGACAGTGAACACGAAATCAATAATCTTCTGAAGTCGAGTAAGAGTGTGCTTTGTGAAGGTGCGCAGGGAACGATGCTTGATGTTGATTTCGGTTCTTATCCTTTTGTCACTTCTTCAAATACTATTTGTGCCGGTGCTTGTACCGGTTTAGGTATCGGTCCTAATAAAATTGGTAATGTATACGGTATCATGAAAGCGTATTGTACCCGTGTGGGGGCAGGTCCTTTCCCTACCGAACTGTTTGATGAAACTGGTAAGAAAATCCGCGATTTAGGTCATGAATATGGTGCGGTGACAGGTCGTGAACGTCGTTGTGGCTGGATTGATCTTGTAGCTTTGAAGTATTCTATCATGGTAAACGGGGTGACTCAGTTAATTATGATGAAGAGCGATGTGTTGGATGATTTCGAAAACATCAAAGCATGTGTGGCTTATAAAGTAAATGGTGAGGAAATTGATTACTTCCCTTATGATATTAGCGAGGGGCTGGAACCTGTATATGCGGAGCTGCCCGGATGGAAGACTGATATGACCAAGATGACCAGTGAGGATGAATTCCCGGAAGAATTCAATGCGTATGTCACTTTCTTGGAAGAACAGCTGGAAACCCCGATCAAGATTGTTTCGGTAGGTCCTGATCGTGGTCAGACTATTGAACGCTATACGGAAGAATAATAGAGAAGAATCTTATAAGATAAAAAAGAGATACTGTTTTCCTTTGGAGTCAGTTTCTCTTTTTTTGTATACATCTATCTGTTTCTATGTATATTTGATAAAATTGTAACATCTATAATGATACCCATGTAAGATAATATATCTTTCGTCTTTATCGTATATCTTCCCGGTTACTATTTTAAGATGTGTGTGGAGCATCAATTGTGCATTATTGCGTATTATTGTGCCAAATCGCGTCATTCCGTCTGGGTTTCTTTCTATATTTGTCATCAATAAAAATATCGATATGGCATTACAAACAACCGGATTGGAATTTTTCTACTTGAGTGTGGATTTCTCCGAGAATGATAAAATATTGTTGGTGGAACAAGAGTTGGGCTACATTGCTTGTATTGCATTTATTGGCACGTATTTACCACAAAGGATGTCTTTGCTGTTGGAGAGAGGATAGGTGTCTGCTTTTTACTTGCAGATTGTCCGAAGGATGTACGGCCGATTATGTACAGCAAGTAGTGGATGCACTGTTGGAACGTGGATTTTTTAGTAAAGCCCAATACGAAAAAAATGGAATTCTTACTTCGGAAAGTATACAGGACCATTACTTTGAGGCGATACAACAACGGAAGTGTGTAGAGGTGAGTACTGATTACTTGTTGATAGAGATTTCAAAATACAAGAATTTGTATGTGGATGGTAGTAACGTAGGCATTTCAATGGAAAATGTGGACATGAAAACATGAAGTTACAAAGTAAAGCAGAGCAAAAAAAGAAAAGGACTCCTCTTCATTTTGTTCTCCAGAAAAGAAGAGGATTTTTGCGGAGAAAGAGACTTTTTCTTCTATTCCTGTAGATGGAAAATGCAGAAATGCTTCCGGACCAGTTGAAGCTTTGCAGCAGTGAGGGATAGGAGATAAGATAGTAGGGTACTGTGATTATGGTGTGATAGGGCATCCGATATGGCAAATATTAGCTGATATGCGTATGTCAGGTGGAAGGTTATATCAATTGTTAGCCTTTATTGGGGCGCGCCTGCGAGTTTGACCGATTAGAATTTAGTAGATTGATAAATACTGTAATTGTGTAATAAAGAAAACGATTGATCGTTTTATGGTTCATATAAGTAGAAAATAAATAGAATATTAAATAGATAATAGCCTGATTTTTAGAGTGCTGATTATGCTAATGGTAGAGTATAAGTAGAAAGTGACTAAAAAAATATTCATAATATATTGTGTATCAAGTAAAAGGGGGAAATAATATAAGTATGGTGGACTTAATGAATAGAGGAGAACGGTAAGCATAAGTTCTTTTGGAACTTAGTTCTATAAAAGAGGAAAGTACAAGAATTCATTTCTTATAAAAAACGCCTAAATATTAGTCGTTCCAAACAATATTCAACTGTTAAAAGAGTAATTTCACACAAAGGATAAATAGTTAAAGAAATAAAAAAACAAGGTACTTTATTTGGAACAAGATATCTGAAGAAGAAAATGATTATCTTGACAATTTTCATGTATTTCACATCATTTTATACTAAAAATAAAATAACTACCTTACATCTAAACAAATATCACAACTAAACAATACTTATGAATAAAAAAATATCATAGACAAAAAATAATAGACTTATTCTTTTATTTTTAATAAAATTTTATATCTTTGCAATATTATTGATAAAATGAGTTCCAAAAGAACTTGGATAATGTTTAATTAAAAGAGAGTGAGTATGAAAGAAAAAGTGTTAATGTTACTAGCTTGTCTGTGGTTGGGTATCGGCTTCTCTATGGCTCAAGCGCCTAAAACAGTTGCAGGAGTTGTAACTTCTGCGGATGATGGTGAGCCGATAATAGGTGCGTCTGTTTTAGTGGAAGGGACTACTATGGGAGCAATTACGGATGTAGATGGCAAGTTTGCTATCAATAATGTTCCTACAGATGCCAAAGCGCTGATTGTTTCTTATCTGGGTATGATTACTCAGCGAGTTGGAATTCAGCGTGGTACTATTACTGTAACAATGAAGTCGGACACAAAAGTGTTGGATGAAGTGGTTGTAACTGCTCAAGGATTGAACCGTAAACAAAAAGCGTTGGGTTATTCTACACAAAAGGTGGCAGGTGAGGATCTAACTATTTCACGACAGACCGATTTGGGTAATGCTATGGCCGGTAAAGTGTCGGGAGCACGTTTTATAGGTGGTGCCAGTTCTGGTTTTGATGCAGGTACTATTATTTTGCGTGGTGCAGGTTCCATTCCTTCTTCGTCCCAGTCGGATAATCCGGCCAATGAGCCTATTTATGTGGTAGATGGTGCTATCACCAACAAAAACTCTATCAATATGGATGATGTGGAAAGCATAAACGTATTGAAAGGTCCCGCGGCTACTGCCCTTTATGGTTCGCGTGGTGGTGCAGGTGCTATCATCATAACTACTAAGGCGGGACAAAGTGAGAAAGGGTTGCTTGAAGTAAGTCATACATTGCAGGCCGAAACTTACTATAATCATTTCAATATGCAGAAGCTGTATGGTGGTGGAGGATATGGAGGTACGGAAAAAGGTAACAGGGCTCAGGATATTTATGATTTGTATAGTGGTGATATTCCCGGTTTGCAAGGTGCTTATGTGTACGATTATAATGAAGATACTTCTTGGGGAGCTGCATACGATCCGGCTGTGAAATATGTCACTCCATTATCATTAGACGAAACCAGTGGTCATTATGGAAAACCAGCCACTTGGCAACATGGATTGGATTTGAGAGATCTTTATCGGACTGGTGTAACCAATACAACCAACGTTTCGTTTTCAAAGAGTGTGAAAGATTTTAATACCCGTGTTTCTTTCACCAATAGCTATCGTACTGGTGTGCAGCCCAATTCGGATGCTATTCGCCGTTTCTTAGGGTTCAAGACAAATTTCAAACCCACACCGTGGATGAATGTGTCATTGGATTATAAATATACTTATCGTCAGGATCATAATGCTGCCGAAAGTGGATATAACGGTTCACGTACCGTTTTGCAGGAATATACCCAATGGGGACAGACCAATGTCAATTTAAAAGATTATAAGGACTATAAACGTCCGGACGGATCATGGAGGACATGGAATATCAACAGTGTGAATAATCAAAGTGCTGCATTCCATGATAATCCGTATGCTTTATTTCATGAATATAATCATCGCACCATTTATCAATGGAATGTATTCAGTGGTGATGTGTCTGTGGACCTTCCTTATAACTTGAAGGCAGGGGTACGCGTAAATGGTAACATACGTGGTTACAAATTGGAACGAGAACGCCCTTCAGGATCTATTAATTTCCGGTCAAATTATCGTCAGGATCAAAGCAGTTTGATTGATTTGACCGTACAAGGACGTTTAACTTGGGGACAATCATTTTTTAAAGATAAACTAACGGTAGACGCAGCTCTTTTTGCAGAAGCACGTGACTATACGTACGATAATTTATATGCATACACCAATACGAATTATGATTTGTCTTTGGACGATTACTATAATTTGGCTGCTTCATCGGGTACTATTGCTTTAGCCTATAATGAGAAAACACATTACAAAGAACGTAGTGTTTATGCCACAGCTACCATGGCTGGATGATACTTGTTTTCTTGACGCTTCTGTTCGTAACGATATGTCTTCCACATTGAGTCCTAATCATAACAGCTATTGGTATGGTGGCCTTTCCGCTTCTGTCCTTGCTCACAAATGGGTGAATGCAGAATGGCTGAACTTTTTGGAAACTGCGTGCTAGTGCGGCTCAAGTAGGTACTACGCTCAATGCTTACAATATTTATCCTACTTATTCGCTGGATACCAGTTATGGTTCACATGTTACAATGTATGAACCTTCTTCTCAGAAAAATTATAATATCGAGCCGTCTATTTCCACTTCGTATGAAATAGGTACGGAATTCCGTTTGTTCAATAATCGTTTATGGGGTGATTTCAACTATTATACCCGGGATGACAAAGATCAGATAATCTCCGTAACCTCTGCTCCGCAATCGGGGTATTCCACTCGTAAGATGAATGCTGGTTTAATTCGTAATCGGGGTGTTGAATTGAGTTTGGGCGGGATGCCTGTTTCCACTAAGAACTGGAAATGGGAAATGAATTTCAATATAGCGAAGAATAGTAATAAACTGGTGGAACTAGCTGATGGAGTGGATTCTTATTCTATTTATTGGACTTCATTCACAACTCGTTTGTATAATTATGCTATGGTTGGTAAATCACTTGGTGTGATAACCGGTAATACATGGGAACGTGATGACAATGGCAATATAATCTTCCATGAATTGAGTGCTTCGCAGAAGGCGTTGTATGGTGGTGAATATGTACCTACTTACAATCAGAACACTCTAGATGAACTGGGTAACTTCCATCCGGATTTCACTGGTGGTTTTAATACTAGTATCAGTTTTAAGAATTTCCGTCTGTCGGCTAATATTGATTTCTCTGTAGGCGGACAGATTGTATCCTATACTAATATGTGGGGTAGCAGTAGCGGTATTCTTGATAAAACAGCTGAACTTAATGACCGTGGCGTCAATGTTCGTGAACCGGTAAGCAAAGGTGGTGGTATCCACATGACTGGTGTGGATCAGAATGGCAATAAGGTAGATACCTATGTCAATGCTAAACTATATTATACCACAGCTTCCCGTGTATGGGAAGAATGGGTGTATGACCGTACTTACGTGAAACTTCGTGAAGTGTCATTGTCGTATGTTTTCCCGTCACAAACTTTGAAGAAACTAAATATCGGTCTGAGTCGTGCCAGTGTGGCAATTAATGCTTCCAATCCATGGTTGATCTACTCAGCTTGTCCTAATGTGGATGTGTCTGAAATTGGTATGGGATATTTTGAAGGTGGTAATGCCGCTGCAACCCGTTCGATAGGTTTTACCGTTAATCTTGCTTTTTAAACCATAAAACGAAGAATCATTATGAAATATATTAAATTATTACTTTTATCTCTGAGTTTTGCAGCAACATTCACAGCGTGTGATATGACTGACTTTGGCGATATTAACAAAGATCCCAATGAACCGTCGGAGGCTAATACTGGTATGTTGTTTACATACGCTTGTACTTATGTGAAATACTTCTCAATGAACTCAAATTATTATTACCCGTGGACGCAAATGTATCCGGGGTATATGTCCGAGAAAAATAATAATCAGTATGGTGCGTTTGGCGGACCTACTATGAGTACAAGTTCTTATTATCTTTATCCGTTGAAGAACTGCCAGAAGATTATTGACTTTAATAGTGATGAGGCTGAAAAAGGTAAACCTGCCATTGTACAGTTTGGTGATAATGCTAATCAGATTGCGGTTGCACGTACATTGATGGGATTCATCTATATGCACCTTACAGATGCTCTAGGGCCACTTCCTTACACAGAAGCATTTCAGGCAGGTGAGGAAAATTTTACTCCGGTATTTGATTCACAGGAAACGATTTATGCTAAGTTAGATGCCGATTTGAGGGAAGCGTATAATCAGTTTAATGAAAGTGGCTCGTTGAGCACAGCCGACATTCTGTTCGATGGTGACATTCGTGCATGGAAGAAACTGAATGCTTCTACCCGTATGATGCTTGCTATAAAACTGGCAGATGTGGATCCTGCCGAAGGACGCTCGCGTTTTGCTCAAGCTTACGCTGATGGCGGTATTGAAGAAAATGCCTATAATTTGAATTATACTTTTGAGGCCAATACTGTGGGATATTTATATTATAATGGCGTAAACCATAATTATAATTTTGTTCCTAATAAGTATTATGTAGATCAGTTGAAGGAATTGAAGGACAACCGTCTATTCTCTACTTGTTCGCTGATTCCTTTTGGCAAGACACAGGCAGAGGCGGGCGTGACGGATGAAGACCTGAAGAATTTTGATAAATACCAAGGTATGCCTTTGGGCATTGAGTCTGCAGATGTGAACACGTGGAATAAAGTCTGCTGTTTTTATAATCCTTCTCTCACACAGGTAACCTCTACTTTCCCTATTATTACTGCTTCTCGTATGCTACTTATCGAGGCTGAAGCTGCTCAACGTGGCTGGATTCAAGCTGATCCTGCCCAACTTTATGCAGCCGGTGTGAAGGCATCATTTGAACAATGGGGAGCCGAAGGTGTTGATGAATATTTGGCACAGGAAGCAGTTGCTTATACGGGTACTGATGCTGATAAAATTAATAAAATTGCTCTTCAGCGCTGGATCAGTGGCTTCATGGCTGATGGTTTTGAGGCATGGTCTGACTGGCGTCGTTTTGATATTCCGAAACTAGAAGTCGGTCCGGTTTGTACAACGATTGATCACATCCCTTATCGCCATCAATTTGATAGCGAAATTTATCAAGGTAATCTTGAAAATTATGAAGCTGCCGTGAAAGCAGATTTGAATGGTGATGATAGCCGTGAGCAACGAGTCTGGTGGAATAGAAGATAAGATTTGAAGTATATAATTCTCTTTAAAGTTTCGTTTAAATATAGGGGACATTCTCAGTGATGAGAGTGTCTTCTTTTATTGAAATAAATTAAAAAATATATAGGATAAACGTTAGTTAAGACTAGGTAATTCATAAATTGCCTCGATGGATAGATATACGTATTGCTTTTTCTTATTGACTTTTGTTGTGTTCGGTTGGGTGGCATTTGAAGAATGCTATTGTTGGGATATTGAATTTTTATGAAGAAATTCTCCTGTTTTAAAGCATAAAAAAAAGGCTATCTATCCCAGACAGCCAATCTTTTGTTAACCTTAAATCTAATACTATGAAAAACACATTGCAAAGATACGGACTTTGTTTATAATAGCAAGTTTTTAGTCTGTATTTCGCTGTTTTATAACATGCTTTATAAATATATCGCACCTTGTTAACAAATTAATTTAAAAATGTAAAGTTTTGTTTATTATGACCTTTCGGACTTTTTGTCTTATGAATGATAGAAGAGGGCAAATGAAAATAAAAGTATGTGATAGCTGTTTTTCTATTTCTTATTTTATATCTTTGATGTCACTTTACTGATTGAAAAAATAACAGTTACTTATGAAAAACAGACAGTTTATTGTATTTGCTCTTTTATTAGCATGTCCGTTGCTGTTACACGGACAGGAAACGTTTCTTTGTGGAAAAGAATCATGTAATAAAGGTTATATCCGGCATCCATGGTATGGAAAAAAGGTTGGTTATATAGGAGACTCGATAACTGATCCCAATTGTTATGGAGATAGCATAAAAAAGTATTGGGATTTTTTGAAAGAATGGTTGGATATCACTCCTTATGTGTATGGAGTGAGTGGACGTCAATGGAATGATGTACCCCGTCAGGCAGAACAATTGAAAAAGGAGCATGGAGAAGATGTTGATGCATCGTGGTTTTGATGGGGACAAATGATTTTAATAGCAGTGTACCTGTCGGGACTTGGTTTACAGAGAAAGAAGAGCAGGTGATGGCTGCCCGTGGTGAAACTAAAAAACTGGAAATGCGTAAAAGGCGTGTTCCTATAATGACGAATGATACGTATAAAGGCCGTATTAATATTGGTTTGAGTCATTTGAAAAAATTGTTTCCCGATAAACAAATTGTTTTGTTGACCCCATTGCATCGTTCTTTAGCGGAATTCGGCGAAAAGAATGTACAACCGGATGAAAGCTATCAGAATAAATGCGGAGAATATGTGGACGCTTATGTACAGGCCATTAAGGAAGCAGGTAATTTGTGGGGAGTTCCTGTAATAGATTTTAATTCGGTTACAGGTATGAATCCGATGATTGAAGAACAACTTATTTATTTCTATGATTCGGGGTATGATCGTTTGCATCCTAATACCAATGGTCAAGAACGTATGGCACATACATTGATGTATCAATTACTTTCTTTGCCTGCATCATTCTGACAGTTGGACATTCATATTTTGCCTTTTTGGAAGAGTTTGTCTATTGGGGAGAACCTTCGATGTTTCGATATGAATTTGAAGAATTGAAAAAATGTTCAAGTGGCAAATTGATGTTGTTTGAACATCTTTTTATTAGTTCTTATTTACTGAAAGAGTAATTGGAACTATTGATTTTGAGCAAATTTCTATATTCTTGTATCATTTTTTATGGTTTCTTTTCTTGTTTACTTTTGCCTAAATCTTTTAACTTATAAAATGTATATGAAAAACATGAAATTAAAAGTATTACTTGTTTTATGTGCTTTACTCCTGTTATCGGCTTTTATTGCTGAGAGAAAAGAACCCATTACTATTTTTATGATTGGTGATTCCACTATGGCGAATAAAAGTCTGAAGAATGGTAATATAGAGCGTGGTTGGGGACAAATGCTTCCCGGATATTTTACGGAAGAGGTTGTGGTGGATAATTACGCTATGAATGGATGAAGTTCACTCAGTTTTATCAATGAAGGACGTTGGGATGTAGTGCTTTCTAAAATTCATAAAGGTGATTATGTATTTATTCAATTCGGGCATAATGATGAGAAATCTAGAGTCACATTACATACAGAATCCGGAAGTACCTTTGATGATAATTTAAGACGTTTTGTGAATGGAACATGTGCTAAGGGAGGAAATCCTGTACTGTTCAATTCTATAGTTCGTCGTAATTTCCCCCCCCCCTAAAGGTGTGACGGAGATAAAGGGTAGTTATGAAAAAGAAGGTCCGGTATTGGTTGATACCCATGGGAAATATCTGGAATCTCCCCGTCGGGTAGCCGGAGAAATGAATGTACCTTTTATTGATTTGAATAAATTGATCCATGACTTGGTTACCGGTATGGGAGTCGAGAATTCAAGAAAATTGTTTATGTGGATTCCTTCCGGACAATATGAATTTTGTCCGGAAGGGAAAATTGACAATACTCACTTGAATATATATATATGGTGGACGTCTAGTTGCCAGGTTGGTTGTGGACGCTTTGATGGAAGAAGTGCCGGCTTTGGCAAAATATGTGCGACGTTATGATTATGTGGTGGCGAAAGATGGGAGTGGGGATTTCTTTACAGTTCAGGAAGCAGTGAATGCGGCAGTTGGTGGTGGCAAGAAAACAATATCTATACTTGTCCGTCCGGGAGTATATGAAGAGTATGTTTCTATGCCGGAATCATCGCCTCGAATAGAATTGGTGAAACAGACAGGGGCTGAGATCAGGGATAACGGGTTCACACAAGATGTTTATGTGGCACCTTATAAGGGTGACAGAGTGTGTGCTATCAGTTATCATTTGATAAGAACAGTAGTACATGTACCGAACAATATCCCATCGGGGGAGATAAATCGAAATCAACTCCTGAGTCTTTAGATAAATGGGTGGAAAGCTTGGTAAACTCCGGTAGATGGGGAGTGGCAATGATACATGGAATATCGCAGGGATATGATGCTTTTCAAAATCCTAAAATATTGTGGGAATAAGGTAAAGGCTATGGAAATGAAATATGGGTGGGTACATTTAGAGAGGTAGTTGCCTATACAAAAGAACGAGAAAAAAATCGCTTGAATGTGCTAGAAAACGGCTATGACATAACTCCTCATTTGATATGAATGCACAATTATTTACAGAACCACTGACTATGGTATTAAAATCTGTGGGAAACAGAGTTTAGGAGATTAGGCAAGATGGGAAAAAGCTTTTTCTAAAGAAGGATGCTGATAAGGTTCTTTTCGATTTTAATCTTTATGGAGTGATGATTCAGATTCGTTTTATCTGAGGTGTTGGATATAGTTTTAAAACTAGAATAGGGAAATCCGTTAGTCTTTATTGTAACCATTTGAGGTGTGATAATAAGATTAACGGATTTGTTTTTTGCTCTTTTATAAAGTTACTCAGAATTAATTTCTAAATTTGTTCCCGTTAACTTTATTCCTTTTTCAAAAGAAATAAAATGGAAAACACAGAGAAACTGATTGTAGAACAACTGAAAAATGGCAACGAAGATGCTTATAAATACATCTATGATTATCATTATGTTCTTTTATGTCATGTAGCAAATCAATATTTGAACGATAATTTTTTATCGGAAACTATAGTTGGAGATGTAATATTTCACCTTTGGGAGATCAGAGAAACTTTAAACATTACTATTTCTATTAGAAGTTATCTGATAAAGGCTGTTCGTAATCGTTGTATAGACTATCTGAAATCTAGATCTGAAAAAAAGGAAATTTCATTTTCAGTTTTAGTACCGGAAGAGATGTCTGAAGAAAAGTATTTGCAGTCGGATAATTATCCTTTGGGAATATTATTAGAACGTGAATTGGAGCATGAAATCCGTATGGCAATAGATAAACTACCGGTTGAATGTAGATGTGTTTTTGAAAAAAGTAGATTTGAGGAGAAAAAATATGAAGAAATTTCTCAGGAATTAGGTATTTCTATAAATACGGTTAAGTATCATATAAAGAATGCATTATCTTTCCTTCAGACTGAATTGAGCAAATATTTAATTGCTTTGATTTTATTTTTTTCGTGTTAAAACAGAAAAAAGTTCTTTTAGGACTACCCTGTATTTAAAATAAATCGTCTTCACTTTAGAAACAACAAAGATGAAAGCAGAAAAAGAACATATTGATGAATTAATAGTATCCTATTTAAGTAATGAGTTGGATGGAAATGCTGTGCATGAACTGAAGGAGTGGATAGCTGCGTCTGTGGAAAATGAAAAGTATTTTATGCAGCGGCAAGAAATTTGGTTTCTGCCATAAGTGTGAAAGAGGATGTTAAATATGATAAGAGCAAAGCATTTGAACAATTTAAAAATAGAATTGCTAATCAGAGGTTGAATGATAAAAGAGAACGTGAAAATTTCTGTTTGTCTAAATTTTGGCGTTATGCAGCTGTTATTGTTGTATTGTTCTCAGTTTCTTATTTTTCTTATTGGAGGGGTGGAATAAGTATAAAAGAGGTATTTTCGGATATCATTGTGGAGGCTCCTCTTGGTTCCAGAACAAAATTGACCTTGCCGGATGGGACATTAGTGTGGTTTGAATGCCGGATCGCGTATAACATATTCACAAGGATTCGGAGTAGGGAATAGAAAATAGAATTGATAGGAGAAGGGTATTTTGAAGTTAAACGAAATGTAAAGAAGTTTCCATTTCTTGTGAAAACGAATTAGTTGCTGG
>ENA-OQDD01000390-OQDD01000390.1-human-gut-metagenome-genome-assembly--contig:-NODE-390-length-18668-cov-1.812416_pt1 | contig 18668 bp, 23 predicted proteins | sample MGYA00242507_ERZ504598 | MGnify/ENA primary metagenome ERZ504598 (study PRJEB26092, sample SAMD00036318) | human gut metagenome | host: Homo sapiens | study: EMG produced TPA metagenomics assembly of... | reverse complement strand
ACCCTGGGCAAACCGGAGACTTTATCAAAAGCATTGGAGACCATACCATCTGAACGAGGAGAACGAACTGTTCTTCAATCTCTTTGTCAGCCTGATGCGACTCTCCTACCAGCGCAAGATACGGGAAATGAAACAATGGAGCGAGCAGCTTGCTGCCATGGGACGCGAACGGCAGAAGAACTTCCTGGACTACTGCCAGCGCATGACCCGCGAGAACTTCATCTACAACCTGCACCGCAAGGAGATGAACTACATGACGCTGCCCGAACAGAACTTCGCCACCCGTTTCGCCCCCTTTGTCAACGAACGGAACGTCATGGGTATCATGGACGAACTAAGTGAAGCGCAACGCCACATCGAGCAGAACGTAAACGCCCGCATGGTGTTTTTCGACTTCTCTCTCAAAATGATTGTTTTATTGAAACAATGAAAAGTGGCAAAATAATGAAATGCAAAGTATCAAATCGTAAATAGTAAATAAATAGATGATGGAATTTAAACTACATAACGGAAGCGGAGGTCTCTGCTGCAAGAGTTGCGGCAGGCAGGACAAGCAACTGAACACCTACGACTGGCTGGCAGACATTCCGGCAATGCCGATGAGAGCGAGCTGGTAGAGGTTCAGTTCAAGAATACCCGCAAGGGATATTTCCGCAACAGCAACAAGATACCTCTGGAGAAAGGCGACATCGTAGCCGTAGAAGCCACCCCCGGACATGACATCGGCGTGGTGACCCTGACCGGACGTCTCGTGCCGCTACAAATGAAGAAAGCCAATATCAAGTCCGAGGCAGACATCAAACGCATCTACCGCAAGGCGAAGCCTGTGGATATGGAGAAGTACAACGAGGCAAAAGCCCGTGAACACTCCACCATGATACGCTCGCGTCAGATAGCCCTGGACCTCAACCTCAACATGAAGATTGGAGACGTGGAATATCAAGGAGACGGCAACAAGGCCATCTTCTACTACATAGCCGACGAACGTGTGGACTTCCGCCAGCTCATCAAGGTCCTTGCCGACGCCTTCCGCGTGCGCATCGAGATGAAACAGATTGGCGCCCGCCAGGAAGCCGGACGCATTGGTGGCATCGGTCCCTGCGGACGCGAACTCTGCTGCGCCACCTGGATGACCTCCTTCGTGTCGGTATCTACCAGCGCTGCACGCTTCCAGGACATATCACTGAATCCGCAGAAACTTGCCGGACAATGCGCCAAGCTGAAGTGCTGCCTCAACTACGAAGTGGACTGCTACGTGGAAGCACAGAAACGCCTGCCCTCACGCGAGATTACCCTGGAAACCAAAGACGGCGAGTTCTTCTTCTTCAAAGCCGACATTCTGAGCAACCAGATAACCTACTCAAGTGACAAGAACATCCCTGCCAACCTGGTGACCATCAGCGGCAGACGCGCCTTCGAGATTATCGGTTTGAACAAACGTGGCATCAAGCCCGACAGCCTGATAGAAGAAACCCATCGCTCCGAGCCCAAAAAGCCGGTGGACTTGCTGGAACAAGAGAGCCTCACCCGCTTTGACCGCAGCCGGAAAGGCAAGAGTGGCGGTGACGGCAACGGTGGCGAGAACAGCAACAACAGCCGTAACAAGAGAAAGAAAAAGAGTGGAAACGGTCGTCCGCAAGGAGGTGAGCAGCAGGGTGCTCCGCAATCCAACAACCAGAGAGAACAATCCAGGCAAGACCGGCAACCGAGACAGAAACAAGACCGGCAAGCACCCAAACAAGGTGAACAGCAACAAGGCGAACGTCAACAACGGAACAATAACAACCGTCGTCCGCCCCGTAACAATAAGCCCAAACCTCAAGGTGAAAGACCTGCCCAAAATGACAAACCGGCTCAAGAATAGGAATCTCTGCCTGAAAGGTATCATACTACTGTTTGTCGCAAGCCTGCTGAGCGCTTGCGACAAACAGACCGTATACCATTCCTTCCAATCCCTCCCCACCGAAGGCTGGCTGCGCGAAGACACGCTCTCTTTCGACGTGAAGGTCACCGACTCACTGACCTACTACAAACTGTCTTTGGAAGTTCGTAACCGAAGCAACTACCCCTATCAGAATCTACCTCTATCCATCTGCTACACCACCGCAGATCCATTCCGTCACCCACGGACACCATACAGCTAATCCTCGCGGACAAAGAAGGAATCTGGAAAGGTGACGGCTGGGGAGGTCTCTATCAGACTGCCGTTCCCGCAGGAAGCGTTCGAATCGGCAAACCCGGCACCTACCTCTTTAAAGTGGCCTATACGCTACCGGACGAAAGGCTGCAAGGAATCAATGACATCGGCATCAAACTGAAGAGATAGGAACTCCCTATTGTTCTTTATTACCTTCTTCTAACAACCACCTCAGTCTCCACTCACGTCTCCTTGAAGCGGAAACGGGCGGGGTATCATAACTTGCCCTCTTACCTCGTAGCGTTACGTCTTTACGCCAGGATGTAACGACCGTTACACCAGCATGTAAAGGGCGTTACAATATAGCGTAAAAGTCGTTACGATACAGCGTAAAGGACGTTACAATGCGGTGTAACGGCCGTTACATTACGATGTAAACAATGTGTAAATGCAATGTAATGATAATCAAGTCCATTCGTATGTCCCACAAGGAAACGGTCATAACTAAATTCGACGATTACGTCCCGCATCAATCCGCAGAAAGATAAACAGCAAGATTGTGAATCCCCAGAGAGAAGAACCTCCGTAACTGAAGAAAGGCAACGGGATACCGATGACGGGGGTCAGCCCCAGCACCATGCCTATATTGATGAATAGATGGAACAAGAATATACTAAGCACAGAATAACCATACACCCGGCCAAAGGGAGATTGCTGCCGCTCGGCCACGACAATCAGCCGTAAAATAAGAATAAGGAACAGTAACAGTACAGCCGTAGACCCTACGAATCCTTCCTCCTCACCCACGGTGCAAAAAATGAAGTCCGTATCTTGCTCCGGCACATACTTCAGCTTTGTCTGCGTACCATTCAAGAAACCTTTGCCGGTCAGCCCCCGGAGCCGATGGCTATCTTCGACTGGTTCACGTTATAGCCGGCACCAGCAAGGTCCTCTTCCATACCGAGCACCACCTTGATACGTATCTGTTGATGGGGCTCCAGCACTTTATTGAAGAAGTAGTCGCTGGAGTAGAGGAAACCTATCGAACCCAAAGCAAACAGCCCAATCAGAAAATAAGATAAATGCGCTCGCTTAAAGAAAGAAAGACAAGATACCCGACAACAAGTGCACAAAGCCCCCACTGCACCCACACCAAGTTGAAGGGTACCACGTATTCCGAAATCAGATAAGCCACGAGCAGCACTCCCAGCGAACTGCCGATAATATTCCGTGTGGGTTCCCAGCGCTTTTTATAAACCCACACCATACCTCCGGCAAAGAGCAGTACCATCAGCAGTACGGCAAATTCTCCGATAGGCGTCGGTGTATCGGCAATCATCACCGCATCAAAACGGATGCCCACCACAAAGTAGGCCACTGCACATATACCCGAGAACAGTACCACGCCCGGCATTCCCTCCCGATAAAGCATCAGGAAAAATGCAGAGTACACCAATGCCGAACCCGTCTCCCGCTGTAGGATAATCAGCAACATGGGGAAGAGAATCAGGAAAGCCAACATAAGGGAGCTTTTCCAATTCTTCATCGTAAACGAGTAGGCGCTCATATACTTGGCAAGCGCCAGCGCGTGGCAAACTTGGCAAACTCCGCCGGCTGCAAACTGACCGGCCCCAGAATGAGCCACGACCGCGACCCTTTCGTGTCGGGCGCAATGAATATCGTGACAATCAGCAACAGCATCAGCCTATATATATAAGGTAGGAGAACATGTCATAGAGGGAATCATCCAGCATCAGCAGCACAAACCCCAGCCCGAAGGAACATATAATCCAGACAAACTGCTTGCCGGCACGCGTAGAGAAGTCCAGAAAGTCACGGTCACCATAATCATAACTCGCCCCACAGACACTGAACCAGCCGAATACAATCAGCAGCAGGTAAACGACAATCGTCACCCAGTCCAATGATTTCCATATGCTATCTCTCCTTGTCACCAATTTATTTACGATTTTACGATTTACTATTTACTATTGAAGTCACTCACCGTTCATCCCTAACCCCTAATCCTTAATCCCTAATCATCATCTCTCCTCATCTCCGTAAAGTATCACCCGGTTACTGAATTCTTCCGCCCGTATCTCATTCTCGGGCGACAGCTTTCCATGCAGATACTGGTCCATCATCATGGCACCGATAGGTACGCCATACGTGGCACCGAAACCACCGTTCTCCACATAGACGGCAATGGCTATCTTAGGGTTGTCCATCGGGGCAAAGCCCATAAAGACAGAATGGTCCTTGCCGCGGTTCTGTGCCGTGCCCGTCTTTCCGCAGACCTCCACACCCGGCAGGATGGCTCCCGCCATGCGGCAAGTGGCGCTACCCGTACTTCCGTCTACAGCGGCACGCATGCCTTTCACCACCATTTCATAATATTCGCGGTCGATGGTGGGATAACGGGGATTGCGATAGATGCTGTCCAGTTCATTGTCTTCTATCTCCTTCACGATGTGCGGAGTAATGAAATGCCCCCGGTTGGCAATGGTGGCACCCAGATTGGCTATCTGCAACGGGGTGGCGAGAATCTCTCCCTGCCGATGGAGATACTAATCACCGTCAGACCGTTCCACGAACCCCGATAGCTTGTCGTAGAACTTTGCATTCGGTATCAGTCCACGCTGTTCGCCGGGGAGGTCGGTACCGAGCCGATAGCCGAAGCCCTGCGATACCATGTGGTCTTTCCATACGGTAATGGCATTCTGCGGCGAACCGTATTTTTTATCACCGAACATGCGATACAATCCCCAACAGAAATAGGAATTACAAGAGGTAGCGATGGCAGGAATCAGCGACAGAGGCGAACCATGTCCGTGACATCCCACATGAAGGCCTTTATGATTGAAACCATGCGCACAAGGGAAAGTCGGATAATCTTCGTGGATAATCTCTTCCTGAAGGAAAGTCAGTGCCTGCGCCGTCTTGAAGGTGGAGCCCGGCGGATAAGCTCCCATGATGCACGGTTCAACAAAGGCTTCCGCTTGTCCATCTGCAGCAGGCGGTGGTTCTTTCCCCGCTGGCGCCCTATCATCAGATGAGGGTCAAAGGTAGGCGAGGAAACCATGCACAGAATCTCACCCGTAGCCGGTTCGATGCCACAATGGCACCGATTTTGTGTTGAAGCAGCCGTTCGCCCAACATCTGGAGGTCAATGTCGATGCCTAGTGTCAGGTTCTTGCCGGGTACGGAGGAACGGTCCAACTGTCCGTCCATGTAGTGTCCCTGGATGCGCCCGTGAGCGTCACGAAGCAGAATCTCCACCCCCTTCTCTCCACGCAGATACTTTTCATAGGATTTCTCGATGCCTTGCTTGCCTATATAGTCTCCGCGAATATAATAGTCATCGTTCTCAATGTCTTTCTTGGACACTTCGCCGATGTCTCCCAGCAAATGGCCGGCAGAGTTATAGGTATATTGGCGGATAGTACGCCGCTGAATATAGAAACCTGGAAATTTGAACAGCTTCTCCTGAAACACACCGCACTCTTCGGCAGAAAGCTGCGTCATGAACACCTGATGGGTGTATTTGGAATAACCGGGGTTCATCCAGCGGTTCTTGACGTCCTTCATCCGTTTGTCAAACTGCTCACGGGTAATGTTCAAGGCACTGCAAAGGTCGAGTGTATCCAGCTGCGTCACCTCCCGAGGCACAAACGTAATATCATAGGCAGGCTGGTTAAACACGAGCAACTTACCGTTACGGTCGTAGATAGCCCCCCGTGATGGATATTGTATCTTGTTCAGAAAAGCGTTACTGTCCGCGTTCTTCTTGTAGTCATCAGTCATGATTTGCAGGTCGAACAGCCGGAACACGTAAATAAGAACGATGACAATAGCCGCCGCTCCAATTACATATTTCCGCTTTTCCAGTGTATAGTCTTTCATCAATTCCTAATCCTTAATCCCTTTATCCTTTCTTTCTTATTCCCTCAACAGCCATAATGCAGGTCACAGTAAGCAGGTACTTGCCGCAATTCTCAACAACAGCGTACCAATATGGGCAAAAGAGAAGAATTCGAGGGTAAGCAACAAGCCGTGATGTATCAGCACACTCACAACCAGATATTTCAGGAAAGGAAGAATCCCCATTGTACGGATGGCCGGAACCAGTGTATCCAGCGTGTCACGAGGCACGAACAGCCGCAGGAAAGTGGGGCGCAAGAAAGCCAGCAACACCGTAGCGGCAGCGTTCATCCCGGTGTGTCGGAAAAGACGTCGACAGCCAGCCCTAAAAAGAATGCCCACAACATCAACGCATTGCGGGGAGTGTCCGACTCAAACTTCAGTATCAAGTAGATATACAGAAATGGAGTGGCATATCCTGCAATATGCACATTGTTCAATATCAGCACCTGCAACAGTACCAAGCCTATGAACCATCCTATTTTATGCAGATAATTAATTAACAACGCTAATGAGTTATAAGTTACGAGTTACAAGTTATTGAGTGTATAAGTTATAAGATATAAAGATGATTAATCCCTAATCCTTAACCCCTAATCCCTAATTTCTTAGTCACTTCTCGTCTGCCCTCGACTCCAATGCCTTTTGTTCATCCTGCCCGTTGCGGGAAATGACGCGCACATTGCTCACCTTTCCAAAGTCCGTAGCCAGCTTTATCTTCAACAGATACGAAAGCCCGTCGTGCGAGTCAGACATGTCATCCACCGTCCCCACCATGACACCTTCTGGAAACACGGTGGAATAGCCGCTGGTCACTACTGTATCTCCCAGATTGAATTCGGCATGCGGGGCAAATCCTTCAGATAGGCAAAACGGGAATTACCTCCCTCCCACTTCAAATAACCGAAATAATCACTGCCCACAATCTTACAGCTGATGCTTGACTTGCTGTTCAGCAACGGAATGACCAACGAGTAATGGGGAGAGGTCTTATACACAATACCCACCACGCCATTGGCATCTACAACTCCCATCTCAGGACGGATACCTTCTGTTGTTCCACGGTCTAAAGTGATATAATTGTCAGCCTTGTTCAAGCTGTTCTTTATGACATTCGCCTTGAATATCTGATACTCCGTAGGAGCAAGCCGTTCCATGCTGTACAACCTGGCGGAGTCCAATCCTTTCTCCTTCAAGACATTTTCCAGAAACGAAAGCCGCTGCTCCAGCCACATGTTGCGGTCGAGCAGGTCTTCGTTGGCCGTCTTCAAGTGGAAATAGGAAGTGATGCCACCCGATATTTCATAAACCTTCCCCGCCACGCCATTGGCAGAGGTGAAATACACACTCTGCTGGTAATGATTAAAGCGAAATAATAAATAAACTGGCAACCTCTAACAGAAGAAAGAGGAACCAGTAATTATATTTAATGAGAAGTTTAATAAATTTCGCATTACCGCATCAAGAATGAGAAGCGGTCAACGTTCTTCAATGCCACGCCCGTACCTTTGGCAACGGCATGCAAGGGGTCTTCCGCAATGTGGAACGGTATGTTTATTTTATCAGTCAGACGCTTATCCAGTCCACGAAGCAATGCACCGCCACCGGCAAGATAGATACCGTTGTGAACGATGTCGGCATACAATTCGGGAGGCGTATTTTCCAATGCGCTCAAGATGCTGTCTCAATCTTAGAGATAGACTTCTCCAAGCAATGCGCCACTTCCTGATAGCATACTGGCACTTCCATGGGCAATGCCGTGATGCGGTTCGGACCATGAACGATATAGTCTTCAGGAGCATCCTCACCGAGTTCCGTCAAGGCAGCACCCACATTAATCTTAATACGCTCAGCCATACGCTCGCTGACCTTCACGTTGTGCTGGCGGCTCATGTATTCCTGAATATCGGCAGTCAAGTCGTCACCGGCAATGCGGATGGAGTTGTTACTTACGATACCTCCCAAAGAGATAACGGCAATTTCCGTAGAACCACCACCTATGTCAACAATCATGTTGCCTTCGGGAGCCTCTACATCGATACCGATACCGATGGCAGCAGCCATCGGCTCGAAAATCAAATAAACGTCGCGCCCGCCGGCATGCTCGGCAGAGTCGCGCACGGCACGCAGCTCCACTTCGGTACTGCCCGAAGGAACCCCGATTACCATGCGGAGTGACGGAGAGAAGAGACGGTTACGGTTGTTCACCATCTTGATAAGTCCGCGTATCATCTGCTCGCAGGCATAGAAGTCGGCAATCACACCGTCGCGCAACGGACGGATGGTACGTATGTTTTCGTGGGTCTTTTCGTGCATCATCTTTGCCTTGTCACCCACGGCAATCATCTTATCGGTACGACGGTCCAAAGCCACCACCGAAGGCTCATCCACCACAATCTTGCCATTCGTGGTGATGATGGTATTGGCTGTGCCAAGTCCATCGCTATTTCTTGTGTAAAGGAGAATAATCCCATTAATATTTACGATTTAACTATTTACGATTTACGATTGATATTCCTCTTGTTTACAATTTGAGATTCAGACTTACGATGTAACTTCAATCGTAAATCGTAAATCGTAAATCGTCAAATCGTAAATCCGAATTAGTGTTTAAAGTGACGGAATCCCGTAGTCACCATGCAATGCCATGCTCGTTGCAATATTCAAACGAGAGTTCATCCTTGATGCTTCCACCCGGCTGGATGACGGCTGTTACGCCTTCATTGCCGGCAATTTCCACGCAGTCGGGGAAAGGGAAGAATGCGTCACTTGCCATTACAGCGCCATTCAAGTCGAAACCGAAGTTTTTGGCTTTCTCGATAGCCTGCTTCAAAGCATCCACACGGCTGGTCTGACCTACACCACTTGCCAACAACTGCTTTCCTTTTGCCAGCACAATGGCATTCGACTTACTGTTCTTCACAATCTTGTTTGCAAAGAGCATATCCTCAATTTCCTGTGCAGTGGGAGCCTTCGTAGTTACAGTCTTCAATTCTTCTGGAGTTTCCACCTTAAGGTCGCGGTCCTGAACCAATACGCCATTCAGCAAAGAACGGAACTGCTTCTTAGGCAGAGCTGCCGGCTTGCGGACCAGGATAATACGGTTCTTCTTCTGACCGAGGATTTCCAACGCATCCACATCATAATCGGGAGCGATAATCACCTCAAAGAAAATTTTATTGATTTCTTCGGCAGCAGCTTGTCAATCACGGCATTAGTGATGAGCACACCACCAAAAGCGGATACCGGGTCACCGGCAAGCGCATCGTTCCATGCTTCGAGCACAGTGGGACGTGAAGCCAGTCCACAAGCATTATTATGCTTCAGGATAGCGAAAGTCGTATCCTTGAATTCGTCAATCAAGTCAACGGCAGCATTGATGTCGAGCAGGTTGTTATAAGAGATTTCCTTACCGTGAATCTGGTCGAACATAGCATCAATATTGCCATAGAAATAACCTTTCTGATGCGGATTCTCGCCATAGCGTAAAGTCTTCTGGCTGTTGGCAGAACAACGGAAAGCGGAACCTTCCTCGCCATCGAAATAGTTGAAGATGGCAGAATCATAGTGTGAAGACACTCCGAAAGCCTCTTTGGCAAACCAACGGCGTTCTTCGATGGTAGTAGTGGCTCCGTGTTCCATCAGCATGTCGCGGAACGGCTGATATTGTGCTTGCGAAGCGATGATAACCACGTCGTTATAGTTCTTGGCTGCGGCACGAATCAGAGAGATACCGCCTATGTCAATCTTTTCGATGATGGCAGGTTCTTCGGCACCACTGGCAACGGTAGCCTCAAACGGATAGAGTCAACAATGACGAGGTCTATTTCGGGGATTTCATATTTTTCAATCTGTTGCATGTCTTGCTCCAATCCGCGGCGGCAAAGAATACCTCCAAAAACCTTCGGATGCAAAGTCTTCACGCGTCCGCCCAGGATGGAAGGGTATGTAGTGAGGTCTTCCACTGCCTTGCAGGGATAACCCAGGGATTCTATAAACTGACGTGTTCCACCGGTTGAGAGGAACTCTACACCTTCTTCATGCAGTTTGGTAATGATTTCGTCCAAACCTTCCTTATGGTAAACAGATACCAGAGCTGTTTTGATTCTTTTTGTTTCAGACATGGATTTGCGTATTAAAGTATGCGTATATTAGTATTTGATGCGCAAAGTTACAAATTTTGTTTATTCATACATACATTCATACACAATAAATTAGGTATAATTAAAAAAGGCGGCATCTGTTTCCAGTCTGCCGCCTTTTTTTAAGGGTTATTTTGTTGGTTTACCAAATAGATACACGTTTTTCTACCGGCAAGAACATCGGGTCTTTTTCTGTCACGTTGAATGCCTCATACCAAGCACCGATTTGCGGCAATGCACCGTTTACGCGCCATTCGCCCAATGAGTGCACATCACTTTTTGTGCGGTTCAGCACTTCTTCGGGACGGATATCATTAGCCATACACCTGCGTATGCCAGGAAGAAACGTTGTTCGGGAGTAAGACCGTCCAGCACCGGCAGCGGATTGGCAGCCGTAGCTTTCTTGAATGCCTGATAAGAAACCTGCAGACCACCGTGGTCGGCAATATTCTCACCCAATGTCATGCGTCCGTTGGCATATACACCCGGAGCAACCTCGATGCTATCAAAGAAGTTTACCATCACCTGGGCACGCTCGTCAAAGTTCTTGGCATCTTCAGCAGTCCACCAGTCTTTCAGGTTACCGTCCTTGTCGTACTGGCGACCCTGGTCGTCGAATCCGTGAGTCATTTCATGACCGATTACCACACCGATGGCACCGTAGTTGAAGGCGTCATCCGCATTCATATCGAAGAAAGGATATTGCAGGATACCGGCGGGGAAACAGATTTCGTTGGTGGTCGGGTTATAGTAAGCGTTGACGGTCTGCGGAGTCATCAGCCATTCGTCCTTATCCACCGGCTTGCCGGCCTTGGCTATCATTTCGGCATGGCTCCACTCGTTGGCACGTTCCATGTTTGCCCAGTAAGAGTCGTTTTTGATTTCCAGTGTGGAGTAGTCTTTCCAAGTGTCGGGATAACCAATCTTCACATGGAAGGTAGCCAGTTTCTCCAGAGCTTTCACCTTAGTGGAATCACCCATCCAGGCAAGATTCTGGATACGTTCGCCCAGGCTTTCCTGCAAGTTCTTCACCAAAGTCACCATACGCTCCTTGGCAGCAGCAGGGAAATATTTCTCCACGTACATCTGACCTACAGCTTCGCCCAGCGCGCTGCTTACAGTGCTTACCGCTCTCTTCCAGCGGGGCTGCATCTCTTGTGTACCGCTCATGGTGCGGCTGTAGAAGTCGAAGTTCTGTTCTGCCATAGCATCGTTCAGCAAGCTTGCGGCAGAATCAATCAATTTCCATTGCAGATAAAGGCTCTGCTGTTCAATGGGCAGCGTATCCAGAATATCGGCAGCAGCTTTCAGTGAAGCGGGCTGGCCTACGATGATTTCCTTCACATCCTTCAAGCCCATGGCAGACAAATAAGCATCCCAATCGAAAGTAGGATAATTCTTCTTCAACTCTTCCATGCTCATCTTGTTATAATTGGCATGCGGGTCACGCAACTCCGTACGAGAGCGGAAAGCTTGGCAAGACGTGTTTCCACATCCATCACCACCTCCATACCTTTCTTGGCAGTAGCCTCGTCGAAACCAGCCAACTGATACATCTTCTGTACATGTGTACGGAAAGCATCACGAATTTGGCAGTAGCCTCATCATTCTCCAGATAGTATTCACGTTCGCCCATGCTCAGCCCGGTCTGATAGGTCTGTACAGCATTCATGCTACTGTTCATTTCGTCAGCGCCAACATACAGCACGTTGTAGGCGATGATACCCTTCTTCTGCATATCGCCCAGCAAGGCATAAAGCTCCTTCTTGTCCTTCAAAGCAGCCAGCTGGTCGAGTTCAGCCTTGATGGGGGCTACACCGTCCTTGTTCAGCTTCACGCTGTCCATTACGATTTTGTACAAGTCACCGATTTTTTGTGCCACGCTGCCGGCTTCGTGCTGGGTGGCGGCAAGCTCTTCAATCAGTCCTTGAATCTGCTTGCGGTTGTTTTCTGCAAGGATAGTAAAAGAACCGTACTGTGAGTATTCAGCAGGAATCGGATTGTTCTTCATCCACCGCCACATGCGTATTGGTAAAAGTCTGTTCCGGGTAGAGCCGTTGTGTCAAGATTGGCGAGCTGGATGCCTGCTGTAAGTTCAGCCTGCTGCTTGCCGGTGTTGCAGGAAGCCGTCATCAGACAGAATGCTGCAATGGGTAACAAATGATTTGCTTTCATAAACATATAAAATATAATAGTTAGTGATTCTCCAACTCTACAGTAGCCGCGTCCCACTCTTCCATCACGCGGTCAAGCTGCTCTTTCAGTTTTTGGTGCTGCTCATAAAGCGACATGTCCGAAGCACCTTCCGGTGTGGCCATCCTGGCCTCAAGAATGGCAATGGCAGCCTCCGTCTGCTCTATCTCCGCTTCACAATCGGCAACGCGACGTTCCAGTTTCTTGAGCTTCTTATTAAGCTCCTTCTGCTCCTCATAAGAGAGTTTGGCTGCCGAGGGTTGAACCGGTTCTGCACCAACATTTCCCGATGCCGCCTTACCGGCAGTGGGCGAAGCGGAAAGTGAAGGGGATTTCTGTAACTCATTCAGGCTCTCTATCTGCTTCTTTTGCAGGAAATCATAAATTCCTCCCAGATGTTCCTTCACCAGTCCGCCACCACTCGTACACTTTAGTCGCAAGTCCGTCCAGAAAATCACGGTCATGGCTGACTATTATCACCGTTCCGTCAAAATCGCGGATAGCCTCCTTCAACACATCTTTGGAACGCATGTCAAGATGATTCGTAGGTTCGTCGAGAATCAGGAAATTCACCGGCTCCAACAGCAGTTTATCATGGCAAGCCGGGTACGCTCTCCACCGCTGAGCACCTTCACCTTTTTATCCGAAGCCTCACCGCCGAACATGAAAGCACCTAGAATATCACGGATTTTGAGGCGGATATCCCCTACGGCCACGCGGTCAATCGTATCGAATACAGTCAGGCTCTCATCCAAAAGCTGTGCCTGGTTCTGGGCAAAATATCCAATCTGCACATTATGTCCCAGTGTAAGCTTACCGGTATAATCCGTAATCTCACCCATAATACACTTTACAAGCGTAGACTTACCTTCGCCGTTCTTACCGACAAAAGCAACCTTCTCTCCTCGGTTGATAGTCAAATTTACATCGTGGAAAACAACGTGCCCACCGTAGGATTTCTCCATATCCTCGCAGATAACGGGATAATTACCGCTACGGCTACTGCAAACAAACTTCAGGCGCAAAGAGGAGTTGTCTTCCTCATCCACTTCGATGCGCTCTATCTTTTCGAGCTGCTTGATGCGGCTCTGCACTTGCACAGCTTGGTAGCTTTGTACCGGAAACGTTCGATGAAATCTTCCGTATCTTGTATCTGCTTCTGCTGATTCTCGTAAGCACGTAGTTGCTGCTCCCGGCGCTCCTTGCGAAGCACCACAAACTCATCGTATTTCACTTTATAGTCGTAAATGCGTCCACAAGTTATTTCGATGGTACGCGTAGTGACATTGTTCAAAAAGGCGCGGTCGTGGCTGACAAGCACCACCGCATTGGCACGGGTGGAAAGGAAGTTCTCCAACCACTGGATACTCTCGATGTCAAGGTGGTTGGTAGGCTCGTCGAGCAGCAACACATCCGGACGGCGAAGCAACAGCTTGGCAAGCTCTATACGCATACGCCAACCACCGGAAAACTCGCTTGTAGAGCGGTCAAAGTCCTCGCGGCTGAAGCCCAGCCCTTGGAGCGTGCGCTCTATTTCGGCACGGTAGTTGGTGCCGCCCATCATCAGAAAACGTTCGTTTTCGTGAGTGAAGCGGTCAATCAGTTTCTGGTAATCCTCGCTGTCGTAATCGGTACGTTCGGCAAGTTGCCGATTCATGCGTTCGATGCCCGCCTGCATCTCAAAAATATGCTCGAAGCAAGTTCAGCCTCCTGCATTACGGTGCGCTTGTCACTGAGTATCATCACTTGGGGCAAATACCCGATAGTACATTCGCGGGGAACGGCAACAATGCCGGCAGTGGCTGCTGAATGCCAGCCAATATCTTGAGCATGGTGGACTTACCGGCACCATTCTTGCCGACAAGAGCTATACGTCTTTCTTATTGATAACATAAGAGACGTCTTCGAACAGAGGAGTGGCATTAAATTCCACCTTCAGTCCTTCTACAGATATCATAGTGTCAATGAATTTATCGTTCAAGACTGCAAAGGTAGCGATTTTCAACGTTATACAATATCATACGCTCACATAATTACATCAAATATCCAAGAAAGAGAACACTACTCCCGCATTTCCTGCGGAAGGACAATTGCAAAGCGGCTCCCCTTGCCAAGAGTTGAAGCCACTTCTATTTTTCCATGAAACCTTTCAACGATAGTCCTGCAAATGGCCAATCCCAATCCCGTGCCCTGCACAAAAGCATCTCCCTTATAGAAACGTTCAAAAATGTGCGCCAGAACTTCTTCCGACATGCCAGTTCCCGTATCTTCCACAAAGACTTCCAATGTAGCAAAGTCCTTCAGCCTATACCCTATGGTTATGCGTCCTTCAGCAGTGAACTTCACCGCATTATTGATAAGATTGTTGACAACTTGCCCCAAACGCGTAGGATCTGTATAGATAACTGCCGCCCGGTCCGGAAGGTCTAGCAGTAGCTCCACTCCTTTCCGAAGATTCATCTTCTGCGCACTGTAAATGCTTTCCAATATGCCATTTAAAGAAACCTTCTCAAAATGGAATTCCATCGTGTTCGATTCTATCTTGGACAAATCCAGAATATCTGAAATCAACACCATTAACAACTGGCTGTTCTTTTCAATCAAAGACGTAAATTCCATAATCTCCTGCCGCGACAAGTCGGCATCCCCACAAGCCAGTAGTGTAGAGAAGCCCACAATGGCATTTAGTGGCGTACGTATCTCGTGGCTCATATTAGCAAGAAATACGCTCTTCAACTCATCGCTACGTTGCGCTTTCTGCAAAGCCTCGTTCAATTTATTCTCCGTATCCTTGTATTTCTGCGTACTCATGCAAATACCGATGATACGGAACGGCAAATCCGTCAATTGCCCCACATAGGTAGATTGCGCCTCAAACCACTCCCACTTGCCGTCTCCCCTCCGTAGACGGTATTCCACTGGGCGTTCGTACAAATTACCATGCAACTGTAAAGCCAAAGCATCAAACACTCCCTTCCGGTCGTCCGGATGAATCAGAAATGCGAATTCCTCAGGCGTCAGAGTATAGTCACGCGTAGGAATCCCCAAATATTCAAAATAACGCGGTTCTATAATCATCAGATTATGTTCCATGTCGAAAGACCATTGAAATATCTGGGTGCGGCTCAGCGCAATATTCAGCAAATGCTTCTGTGTCCGTTCTTCCAACACATTCCTGAAATAGAGTACAATCCTCACCAATTGTCCATCTTCATGAATTCCCACCATAGCACCTTGTATCAGAAAACTGATACCACTCTTCAATTCACGTATAAAGCAATTGATATCTAAGGGAATAATCCGCACATCCCTCTCCCGAAGTTGCAGCAAAAGGTCTTCTAACACATTCTTTTTATCACATACCACTTCCAATAAGTCAGTGATACGCCGCCCTATCACATACTCATTCAAATGGAGTTCATTCATCACCTGCTGATTCAGACGCCAGATACAATCTTCCAAATCAATCATAATAATGCTGACGGGCCATGAGTTGAACAACTGCTCGGAGATGGCATTTATTATACGTACTTCTTGAGGAACATTCGGATTCATCAGAATTGTTTTATCATACAAGGAGCAAAGTTCGGGCTAAAATGCTTATGCCACAAACAAACCCTTATAAATCAATATTCCGTTTTAGCATGTATATATTCTATTATTCACAACTTTACCTTATTTAACAGAGACAAATTGAGCGTAATATTGATTTTAACTGTTATCTCTGTCATTTATACATTATTATCCCCCATTTTTGTGTCTTAAAATCTCCAACATGAATATATCCGAATTCAATATAAATGCCGAGTTCATTGCCTGCAATCATATCACAACCAATGAACTGAATCCGCTAGTGGAAAAGCCATACCACACCAAGGCCAGTATCTTCGCTCTATGCACCAAAGGAGTTCTGAAAACCATCATAAACCATACTCAATTCAGGGTTGAAGCTAACACCCTCCTAGTTATTCCTCCCGAGACCTTCGTACAATTGCTACACACGTCAGACGATGCTGAAATATATGTCGTCATATTTTCCCAACAACTTATCCAAAGTGCAGGGGCCGGCAAGCTCATGATGGATAAGTTTCACATTATAGGCAAACACTATATTTTTCCTCTATCGAAAACGGACTTCCAGCTTTATGCCGAGTTCATGACCTATTTGTCACACCTCTACCAAAGAACAGAAAGCCCCTCAAGTCTAGTTTCATTGCAAACTCTACTGACCTATCTGTTACAAGGTATATCCGAACTCTGTCCGGAACGCCCTAGAATAAAAGAGACTCCGGGCAGCAGGCATTTCAACCAATACCGCATTTTTATCCGATTGGTACACACAGACTATGTCCGGGAGCATCAAGTGTCCTATTATGCATTGAAAATGAATATGAGACCGGCAGCTCTTTGCCGCCTTGTCAAAAAGGAATCAGGACATACAGCCATGGAAATCATCAACAATACTATCATCATGGATGCCAAAGCACAACTTTGTACCGCCAACACTCCGATAAAGGATATAGCCGTGAGTCTAGGTTTTAATAATGCGGCCTTCTTCAACAAATTCTTTAAACGTCATACGGGAATACCTCCTCAGAAGTTCCGCACATCCTCAAAACAATAAAATCCACTCAAAACACAAAATGCGGATATTCTGCCATGAGAATACCCGCATTCCTCAATAAGAGAAGTCTGCCATCAATCTACCTTCTTAGCAATAAAAAACACATAACCGTAGAATTCCTTATATTTGCCGTATAGTTCATCCTCAATCATTTGGAGTGAGCTGAACTCTTCGGCAATTTTATTACCGGCATATTTCTTACGGAAAATCTCCTGAGCCGCAACCTTTGAAGCAAAGTAATGCTCTGTCCAGCAATTCTCCGGCAGAATGAATGTAGCAACGGGGAGATAACCCGCCTTGTACAACTTGGCTACCTGATTGGGAAGTGTATCCATTTCAGAATAGGCGTCCATCCAGAAGTCATTGATTTCCGCAGGACGTTCGTCCGTAAACCATGAACTCTCGGATACGGCAATATACCTCCCGGTTTCAGATATTTACGCCACTCCTTCAAGCCACGTTCAAAGCCGATGTTATAGATAGCACCTTCACACCAAATCATATCCAGCTCCTCCTCACCGAAAGGGAGGGCATCCATTGAACCGACAATTCCTTTTACTCTGTCCTGCAAGCCAACTGCCTTGCATTACGGTTGAAGATGTCAATAAAGCCGGGGAAAAGGTCAATTCCGGTAATCCGCCCCGGCACATGCCCGGCTACTACTATTGTCTGGCCACCCGTTCCACAACCTATATCGGCAATAAGGGATTTATCAGTAAGGCCGTCTACAAAGCTCAATGCCTTCAACGTCGCTTCGGGACTGCCAGGCCTTGCCGTTCCATATTGGAGAAAAAGTCACAGATTAAACTAAGTTCGAAATCGTGGATGGTTTTATTTTCGTTACTCATTTTCTTACTATATTTTGCATATACGGAAAGTATCACAATACCTTCAGCATAATACGCGGATTAAACTTTAATTATAACAATAGAGAAACACTCTCGAAAGAAGTTATCCGAGAGTAAACGAAAGGGACAATCTGTGCAAGGAACACAGATTGTTTACAAAACCAAATCCGATTTAAATGTCTTTGTCATACTGCAAAGATAAGCAATATTTTATTTAATCAAAGAATTTACGGTTAATAAAGATTTTCCTTTGCACCGGGTGCATGCTGAAGAACGGCACCTACCACCTGGCAAGTTTCCAGTTCCTTACAGTCACCGCAAGTATTAAAACCTTTTTCGTACACACATTTGCGGATAGCACAATAATTCGCTGCAATAGGCAAACTTCACCCCGTCTGCACGCACCCCATACAATGGATGGTTTCTGCCGTAATTTCCGGCGTATTGTTCAGCACACTCCACTCTTTGGCGGTTTTCTCTCTCAGCTCATCGTCATTATTGACAGTGGCTATACGGGCGGCGCAATTTTCGCAATCCAGTCCGCAACATGCAATTAATTGTTTCATCACTTGGTTATAACCATTTATGTGTTTCTCATAGCAAGCATTTGTCTACCTCCTCTTTATCTGAATTTAAGAGGAGGCAGACAGCCATGCTACAAATATACGGTTATTATTGTGTGAATGCCAAATTAATTTTCCATCACTTTGCTTCCACACTTCCACCCACCTCCTGCATCCCCCTGTCCATCGGCATTTGCACTGCGGTGGAAGCAACCTGAAAAGGTGGAAGCAAAAATTTGC
>ENA-OQDD01000388-OQDD01000388.1-human-gut-metagenome-genome-assembly--contig:-NODE-388-length-18727-cov-2.545538_pt1 | contig 18727 bp, 17 predicted proteins | sample MGYA00242507_ERZ504598 | MGnify/ENA primary metagenome ERZ504598 (study PRJEB26092, sample SAMD00036318) | human gut metagenome | host: Homo sapiens | study: EMG produced TPA metagenomics assembly of... | reverse complement strand
CCTTCATCACCCGCCAGGAATACCCTGTCTCTTATATCCTATGATAGATTTCATCGAAAGGAACCCTGCCCCGTTCTCCCAAATGCCTTTGTTCCCATCCGTATGCCGCAAGGTATAACCATATTGATGCCTGCCCCATGGGGCAGCTTCAATAGTTTCTTCATCCGCCTGCTGTCAAAACCTTCCAGCGGACAAGTGTCATAGCCTTCGTTTGCCATGGCAATCATAAAGGTTTGGGCAGCAAGGGCACAGGATTTATTTACCGTCACACGCATATCGCATTCCGAAACTTCCAGCATCATAGGCGGAACAGGCTGATGGTTCTCGCCAATATCACCCTGAAAAGCCCTAGAAGCCCGAAAAACCTTGCATAAATGAAAGGCATCAGTTTACCATAATACAGCTTCCTGTCCCTAATACGTTTTTCCTGACGCTCTTTCGGACTATTGCGCCTGATATTTCCTTCTTCAAAGTCAAGCACAAATTTAGCACGCTTTTTATACAAATCCTGACGAGTAACAAAAACAACAATTTCCGAAGCCGTAGAAGCAGCCGACTGCCCTAAACAAGCTTCTGAAACTTTCGCCATCAGTCCGGGATTCGTTATTTGATAAAATTCCCACAATTGCATATTGGAACTATTGGGAGCCAGCGTAGCCAGTCCAAGACAATGTTTCACCTTTTCCGAGTCTATCGGTTTATTTTTATCATACCTCCGCACAGACCGGCGGAAGTTCAATACCTCTTCTAAATTCATTTCCTATTCATTTTTTATATTTTACTTACTGAACCGACAAGATAAGTTTTAGGGGCGATGTCAACTATAACATCCCCCCTACACTACTATATCTCAGCGGATATTAACATCCTACAGGTTGTTCTTATAGATATTCGCCATCACCTTCTGGTATTGGTTCTCAATCTGCATATACGCCTGAAGATTCTTATAAATACTTTCCGTTTCCACAAAATATTCAATCAATGAAATTTGTCCTTCGGTCAATGCCTGCTTCAATAAATCCAGCGAACGGTACATCAAAGGAACATCATACGCATTCATGGCATCCTTCAACTGCTGCATCTCATTGAAGAGAGACATCAGAGAAGCTTCAACCTGATCTTTAGCATTTTCTTGCATCAATTGTGCGCTGATAGCCTGTGCCTTGGCTATCTTTACCTTTTTACGATTCTGAAACAAAGGCAAGGAGCCCCTACCACAAAACCATTCATCGAAACCGCATCATCGTGTTACGGCGAAAGCCGGCTTCCAGCTTCGGCAACCATCCTTGGCGGTCTACCGAAACCTGCTTCTCGGCGGCACGGGCAATGGCGGCGGCGGCCTGCAAGTCAAGGTCTGACGCCATCACTTCATCCCTCATAACATTGTAATCATTGATTTCCTGTATGGCAGGATACGTGGTTTCAGCAAACTCCAAAGGCATGTTACCGTTCATGGCAAGCAGAGACTGCAAGGCAGTGCGGTGAGCTGCGCTGTTTTGGGCAACTTCCGTCTGCACATTCATACGCTCCATCTTGATTTTGTTGACTTCCAGTATATTCGCATCACCGGTAGTCAGACGTTTTTCATAAAGTGCCTGTAATTCATCTGCATTTTTCATACGGATATCCATCAATGTCTTTTCCTGATTCAACAGAATAAGGTCCAGACAGAGATTCTTCGCATTCAGCAGAATATCCCGGCAGGCAGCCTGTTGTTGCTTGTCCACCGCTTCGTTCTGCAAAGTAGCCTGCCGGTTGCGGGCAATATACTGAGTAGGAAAATCAAAACCTTGCGAAGCAACGAATTCCGTACCGTGACCACCTTCGACACCATTACTGTAAAAAGAGCTGTAGCTCACCGTAGGATCAGGCAAGTTGTTGTTTGTCCGGTTTTCCATCTTGGTCGCATCGGCGGCATGTTTCTGTGCCTTGAGCTCTTTATTGTTCTGCTCGATGCTTTTCAAAATGTGCTCAATACTCTGGGCCTGCATCAGCAAGGGAGAGCAGAGGGCTATTATAACTAAGATTCGTTTCATATTATTTCTATTATTTCTTCTTTCGGTTCATCAGTTCATAAACAATCGGAATAATGAAAGCGTTCAGGAAAGTCGATGTCAAAAGACCTCCAAGAATAACTTTCGCCATCGGGCTTTGTATTTCATTACCCGGCAAATCGCCACGGAATGCCAAAGGTATCAAAGCCAGCGCGGAAGACAACGCAGTCATCAGGATAGGGTTCAAACGGTCTAACGAACCGTGAAGATGCTTTCTTTCAAATCCATACCTTCTTCGCGCAACATATTGTAATGACTTATCAACAACATACCATTACGGGTAGCAATGCCAAACAACGAGATAAAGCCGATAATAGCCGGAATGCTTATCTCACCCGTTGTTATCATCAATGCAAATACCCCACCAATCAACGCCAAAGGCAAATTCAACAAAATGACTCCACTTTGGGCTGCATTCTTAAACTGGGTATAAAGCAACAGGAAGATAACCACGATACTCATAAACGAAGTGAGCATCAGCGTACGGCTGGCCGCCTGCTCGCTTTCAAACTGACCGCCATATTCCACATGATATCCTTCGGGAAGCTTGATTTGCGCATCAATCCGTTCCTGTATATCATTCACCACGCTGCGCAAATCACGACCGCTGGTATTGGCCGAAATCACAATCTTACGCTTCACGTTCTCACGGCTGATGGTATTCGGTCCCATGGCAGAAACCACATCGGCTACATAGTTGACAGGGATTTTCTGACCGTCACCGGTATCAATCATCAGGTTGCGCACCTTCTCCATCTCATCACGCACCTCATCCTTGGTACGGACAATAAGATTAAACGCTTTGCCTTCTTCATATACCTGTGAAACGACTTCACCCGCCATGTTCACTGATACAACTCGGCAAACTCCGGTAAAGAAATACCGAATTTGGCAAGCATCTCGCGTTTGGGAACAATCTTGAGCTGCGGACGTTCGATTTGTTGTTCCACATTCAAGTCGGCAATACCCTCCACACTGCTGATGGCATCCTTTATCTGATTACCGATGGCAAACATCTTGTTCAAATCATTACCAAACAGTTTGATGGCAATGTTGGCCTTGGTACCCGAAAGCATGGCATCGATACGATGGCTGATAGGTTGGCCTATTTCGATATTCGCACCGGTAATGGTAGATAACTTGGCACGCACATCGGCTACCAGTTCCTGGCGGGAACGGTCTTTCAATTCAAACGGGGCCTCAATTTCACTCACGTTAACCCCTAATGCATGCTCATCCAGTTCGGCACGTCCCGTTTTACGGGCTACAGTCTGTATTTCGGGAATAGACATCAGCAACTCTTCTGCACGGTGTCCCATTTTATCCGATTCTGCCAAAGAAATTCCCGGCAATGAACTGATATTAATGGTGAACGAACCTTCATTGAAAGATGGCAGGAAACTGCGTCCTAATGTAAAAAACATAACCAATGCCACCGCAAACAGTCCACCCGTAAAACCCAATACTGCGGATTTATGATTCAAGGACCATAACAAGGCATTGCGGTAATGCTTTTTCATCCATACGGCCACAAATGCCTCTTTGGGCAATCCTTTGCCTTTATTATTACCTAACAGATAGCTGCACAGTACCGGAGTCAGTGTCAAAGCCACTACCGTAGAAGCAAACAACGCCACAATAAAGGCAATGCCCAACGGAACCAGCATACGCCCTTCCATTCCTGTCAGGAAAAACAAAGGAACAAAGCTGACTACAATAATCAAGGTAGAGTTCAAGATAGGCATACGCACTTCCTTCGAAGCATTGAACACGACTTCAATCACGCTCTTACGTTCCTCTTCGGGCAACAAGCGATTCTCACGCAAGTGCTTCCATACATTTTCCACATCCACAATGGCATCATCCACCAACGAACCAATGGCAATGGCCATACCACCCAAACTCATGGTATTGATGGTGAGTCCCATATAGTGAAGAGTCAATATAGAAACAATCAATGACAACGGAAGGGTTACCAATGAAATAACCGTGGTACGTACATTGGCAAGGAACAGGAAGAGAACAATCACCACAAAAACAGCACCTTCATACAACGAATCCTTCACATTACCGATAGAGCTTTCAATAAAACGGCTCTGACGGAAAATATCTGTAGAAACGTGTACATCAGCCGGAAGATTCTTCTGCAAATCCTTCAATGCGGCTTCCAACTGCTCTGTCAGTTCAATAGTCCCAGTCTTGGGTTGTTTGGTAACGGTCAGCAGTACGGCAGGTTTTCCTCTTTCCGAAGCAGTACCAGTTTGGTTCCTGCGAACCAATCTTCACATCGGCAATATCCTCCAATGTAACGGGCACCCCTTCCACCGTCTTGATGACGGAACGTGACAACTGATCCACATCATGACTGGAAAGCACCCCGCGAACAATATATTCGTTTCCATATTCATAAATCACTCCGCCATTGGCATTCTGATTCATGTTACGGGTAACGTTCATCACCTCTGCCAACGTAACATTGTAATGTTTCATGCGGGCAGGGTCAAGCAACACCTGATATTCCTTGATATCACCTCCCAGCACGGCAACCTGTGCCACACCTCCCGTAGAGAGCAGGCGCGGACGGATAGTCCAGTCTGCCAGTGTACGGAGATCGAGCATGGAAGTAGTATCCGAAGTCAGACCGATAATCAGCAACTCACCTAAAATAGAAGACTGAGGTCCCATGGTAGGTTTACCTACATTCTCGGGCAGCTCCTCGCTGACCAAGGACAATTTCTCACTGACAATCTGACGGGCCAGATAGATATCGGTATCCCATTCAAATTCCACCCACACAACGGAAAAGCCATTGGTGGAAGATGAACGCACCCGGCGCACATGGGTCGCACCGTTCACGGCAGTTTCTACAGGAAAGGTTACCAATTGTTCCACCTCTTCGGCGGCCATACCATTCGCTTCGGTCATAATCACTACAGTCGGCGCATTCAAATCGGGGAACACATCGACTTCCGTATGAAAAGCCGTGTAAGTACCGCCGATAAGCAGCAAAACCGACGCCACCAGAACCAATATACGGTTCTGAAGGGAAAATGTATAATCTTATTTAGCATAGGACGGCTGATTAATGTTCATGACTATGAGCCGGAATCGCATTGCTGGCCGACGCTAATTTCACCTGATAAGCTCCCTTTGTTACCACACGGTCACCGGCTTTCAAACCGGTCAGAATCTGCACTTTCTTTCCGTTGCTCGCTCCCAAAGTTACCTCCTGTTTCTTATATCCTTCCTCATCCAGTTGCAGATAAACAAAGTACAAACCTTGTTCTTCGGTCAGTGCCGTAACAGGCAAGGCCAGCACATCGGGCATTTCCGACGAGAGCAGATACACCTCCACATACGAACCGGGAATCACATCTCCCCGATTATCAAATTCGAAAGTTACAGGCACATAAAAAGAAGTACCACCGGATGCTTTACCATAAGAAAGCAGACGCCCTTTCAACTCACCCAGCTCATATACCTTATTATCGTATGGAGTCTTGAAGTTTGCCGACTGGATGCTATGCAGATAACCATAATATTTCTCGGAAACATCTGCACGAAGGAACAGACGACGGTTCTGAGTGATACTCACCAAAGGCTGGCCTACCGACACATAGTCACCTTCCTGCACCAGACAATTCTTGATATAGCCACCTAAAGGAGCTGTAACGGACACACCTGTTTTGGTCTGGTTCTTTGAAATAGCCTCGTATGCCAATAATGCATTTTCATAACTCTCCTTAATGGCATTGAAATCTTTCTGCGATATTATCTGACTTTTTACCAACTTGGCGGCACGTTCATATTCTTTTTTGGCGGTTTCATATGCGATACGGGTACGTTTTACAGGGTCTCCGTCCGGCATATTCTCAGCAGAGATATTCAGAATGGGAGCCCCCTTGCTCACACTCATACCGTCCGTTACCGGATGGCGGAAAGAAACCACACCGGCTACATTGGCGACTACTACGCTTTCATCGCCTTGTGCTGCCTGCACCTGACCGCTGGTCGTTATCACCTGACGGAATGATTCAGGCCGGATTATTTCCGATTCTACCCCGGCTGCTTTCGCTTTTTCTGGAGCCAGAATTATCTCATCGGAATGTCCGGCTGCAGAAGCTTCCGCTTCATGATTATGCCCTTCGTGACCTTCATTCTCATGGTCGTGGTTTTCTTTTTCATGGTCATGCCCTTCGTGATTATGGTCATGCCCTTCGTGGTCGTGATTATGTGCTTCCTCCGTTCCATGATCGTGTCCTTCGTGATCATGGCCCGATTTACTGTTGCAAGAGCCTAAGAGGAACAAGCCTAAGACTCCCATAAAGATAAGTTTCTTCATGATGATATTATTTGTTCTTACTTTTTATTAAATGCAAAATTAGTGTAAAGAAAATGCAACAAAGTTGCGGATAAAAAGATAAACTTTCTATCTGTTAAGCAAGAACATCGCAAGGAGGAGCACGCAACCCCTTTACGTGGGGAAGACACGTAGAATGCAGTTTTTCTAAATAGTAATTATAAGGTAATGTGTTGTGTTCTGTCAACCGCAATGAAAGCGCCAATACATCCGTCACCGTATATAACAGCAAACAAAACGAATAATCAGGAGAAACACTGTCTTGGGCCCGATCCGGAGTTACACTTTTAAACTTGGTCACACATCCGGCATTACATGTATGATTCTCATCAGAACTATTATTATGCTGCTGATGCTGCACGGAACATTGACAGCCGCACAAAGTCATATCATGCTGCAAACAAAGAATTTCCCGGTGATGATGATGAGGCAGAACAGATGCTGTCAACATGATAATGCTGACCAACATCAATACCCATGCTATGTATCGTCTCCGTTTCATCGGGCACAAAAATAGGTGTTTATCATGTAAATTCCAAAAAGAAAGCATGGTAAATGCCGAATTCTCAGCAATTACCATGCTTTCTTATTATCTTTTACATACAAAGCTTACCAAATAGAGACACGTTTTTCAGGAGCCAAATACATAGGATCCCCCTCTTTAATGCCAAAAGCATCATACCATGCACCTATTTGAGGGAGTGCTCCGTTCACACGCCATCTGCCCAATGAATGTGGATCAGACTTGGTTTGCAAACGAATCTGCTCGTCGCGGATATTGCCAGCCCACACTCCGGCGTATGACAAGAAGAAGCGCTGTTCCGGAGTAAATCCGTCTTTTACCGGCAGGGGAGCATCTTTTGTCGCATTCTTGAACGCTTGGAAAGAAACCTGCAAACCACCATGATCGGCTATATTCTCACCTAAAGTCAAAGAACCGTTGGCATTGAGTCCCGGCAAAACCTGGATGCTATCAAAGAAATTCACCATTACCTGAGCACGTTCTTCAAAACGTTTGGCATCTTCGGCTGTCCACCAATCTTTCAAATTACCATCCTTATCAAACTGACGTCCTGATCATCGAATCCATGAGTCATTTCATGACCGATAACCACGCCAATAGCTCCATAATTAAATGCATCATCAGCATTCATATCAAAAAACGGATATTGAAGAATACCCGCCGGAAAACAAATCTCATTCGTGGTCGGATTATAATATGCATTGACAGTCTGCGGAGTCATTCCCCATTCATCTCTGTCAACCGGCTTTCCTGCCTTGGATAACATATAATCCAGTTCGAATTCTGTAGCACGCTTCACATTGGCCCAATAAGAATCTTTTTCAATATTCAAACCGGTATAATCCCTCCACTTATCAGGATAGCCTACCTTTACATAAAAAGAATTCAACTTCTCAATAGCTTTAATCTTTGTGCTGTCACCCATCCATTCCAAATTCCGAATACGTTCTCCCAATGCGGTCTGCAGATTCTTTACCAACTGCACCATACGTTCTTTTGCGGCTGCCGGAAAATATTTCTCCACATACATCTGACCTACCGCTTCACCCAGTACTCCATTTACAGTACTTACAGCACGCTTCCAACGAGGTTGGTTAGCCTGTTTGCCGGATAGTGTTTTTCCATAAAAATCAAAATTTTGTGCCACCAAATCATCACTCAAGTAACCGGCAGCCCTGTCTATCAGACTCCATTGCATATAAGCGATCTGATTTTCAACCGGCAAGCTATTGATAATTTTCTCAACCTCTTTAATCGGCTCCACTTGAGAAACACTCAGTTCAGTCACCCCTTTCACGCCTATACCATTCAAGAAAGCATCCCAGTCAATGCCCAGAATCTCTTTCTTTAATTCATCCAAAGACATTTTATGATAATTGGCCGCAGGGTTACGCTGTTCCACCGCACTGAAAGAAGCTTTTGCAATACGGGTTTCGATATCCATTACAGCCTCCATTTTCTTTTTAGCGGCAGCCTCATCAAAACCAGCCAATTGGAACATCTTTACAATATGTTCCTTATACTTATTACGGATATTGACAGTCACATCATCATTGTCCAGATAATATTCTTTTTCACCCAGACTGATACCCCCTTGATACAATTGAAACAAATTGCTCTTGCTGTCCATGATATCGGCACCCACATAGAAACTGAAATAAGGGAATACACCGCTATGAGCCAGTTCCGCCATCAAAGGAACTATTTCCGATTTATCCTTCACTGAAGCAATCTTTTCCAAATCAGCTTGAATAGGAGTTACTCCATCCGCATTCAGTTTCACACTATCCATAGCCAAATTATAGATATCCCCTATTTTCTGACCTATTGTACCTTGCGCATTCTGCCCGGAAGCAATTTCCACAATCAATCCTTTCAGTTGTTCCCGATTATTTTCAGCAAGCATATCGAATGAGCCAAAACGGGAATATTCATTGGTCAGAGGGTGTTTCTTCATCCATCCGCCACAAGCATACTGATAAAAATCAGCTCCTTGAACAGCCGTAGTGTCCAAATTTGTCAAGTCTATACCCGAAGTCATGACGCTTCCTTTTTACTGTCGCATCCGGCAGCTACTGCCAGAGCCAATACAGCCATTGGTAAATAATGTTTTGCTTTCATTTGTTCTATATATATGATACATACTTTAACTTCCCTGCATCTCTTCTAATTCCATAGAAACGGTCTCCCATTCTTCTACCGTCTGATCCAAGTCCTTTTTCAGTTTCTGATGCTTTTCATACAAAGCCATATCCGATGCACCTTCGGGAGTAGCCATATCAGCTTCCACCTCGCCAATCTCAGTTTCCAGCTTTTCTATTTTCTGTTCACAATCCGCAATTCGTTTCTCCAATTTGCGAATTTTCTTATTCAATTCCTTTTGCGCCTCATAAGATAATTTGTTCTCACTAACTGTTTCGGGTTCTTCCTTTTTAGTGGCAGACACAGTAGGAGAAGCCGAAAGCTGCAACTCATTCAGACTCTCTATTTTCTTTTTCTGTAAAAAATCATAAATGCCGCCAATGTGTTCTTTTACTACTCCACCTCCGAATTCATAAACTTTGGTCACCAGTCCATCCAAGAACTCACGGTCATGAGAAACAACAATCACCGTTCCATCAAATTCCTTGATAGCTTCTTTCAATACATCCTTTGAGCGCATATCCAGATGGTTGGTAGGTTCGTCCAAAATAAGGAAATTCACCGGTTCTAACAAAAGTTTTATCATGGCAAGACGACTCCGCTCCCCACCCGACAGTACCTTTACTTTTTTATCAGAAGCCTCACCTCCAAACATGAATGCTCCCAGAATATCACGAATCTTCAAACGAATATCCCCTTGCCACATAATCAATCGTATCAAAGACACTCAGATTTTCATCCAACATCTGAGCCTGATTCTGAGCAAAATAACCAATCTGTACGTTGTGCCCGATGGTCAGTTTACCTTCGTATGGGATTTCGTCCATTATACATTTCACCAAAGTGGACTTACCTTCCCCATTCTTTCCGACAAAAGCTACCTTCTCACCTCGATTAATAGTCAAAGTCACATCGTGAAAAACGATATGACTGCCATATGCTTTCTTCACCCCGTCACAAATGACCGGATAATTGCCGGAACGCATGGCAGGCGGAAACTTCAACCGCAAGGCTGAATTATCTTCATCATCAATTTCAATAGGAACTATTTTTTCCAATTGCTTGATACGGCTCTGCACCTGTACAGCCTTGGTAGCCTTATAACGGAAACGCTCTATGAAATCTTCTGTATCCTGAATTTGCTTCTGCTGGTTCTCGTATGCACGCAATTGCTGCTCACGACGTTCTTTGCGCAATACCACAAACTCATCGTAAGCCACTTTATAATCATAGATATGCCCGCAAGATATTTCAATCGTACGATTGGTCACATTATTAATAAATGCACGGTCGTGGCTCACCAATACAACGGCTCCCGCACTTGTCTTCAAAAAGTTTTCCAACCATTGAATGCTTTCTATATCCAGATGATTGGTAGGCTCGTCCAACAGCAACACATCGGGCCGTCGCAACAGCAACTTGGCCAACTCTATACGCATACGCCATCCACCACTGAACTCAGATGTAGGACGGTTAAAATCCTCCCGGCTAAATCCCAACCCCATCAATGTACGTTCTATCTCAGCTGTATAATTGGTACCTCCCATCATCAAAAGCGTTCATTGTCATGGGTGAATTTCTCAATCAGTTTATGATAGTTTTCTGAATCATAATCTGTTCTATCCGCCAACTCCTGATTCATTCTCTCAATACTAGCCTGCAACTCAAAGATATGTTCAAAAGCCATCTCCGCCTCTTCCATCACAGTATGTTTATCACTCAGAATCATGACTTGAGGCAGATAGCCTATCGTCACATCACGCGGAACAGAAACACTACCTGAAGTAGGCGCCTGTATTCCTGCCAATATCTTAAGCATAGTAGACTTACCGGCCCCATTCTTCCCGACCAGCGCAATACGATCTCTCTTATTGATAACGTATGACACATCCTCAAACAGAGGCGTTACTCCAAACTCTACTTTCAAATTATCTACTGAAACCATTCGTTTTTATCCTTTTGCAAAAGTGGCAACAAATATACGGTTTTATATGTAAAAAAGACAAAATACAAGTAAATAAAAAAAGTCCTCATCCTTAACAAATAGGACAAAAGTATTAAAACGTGTTAGAAAACATATTTTTTTAGTTGTTTTATTTGCAAAATCCACTAAAACACGTACCTTTGCAAGGTGTTTTTCATAGTATTAGATTTAAGGTTAACAAAGGTTGGAGCAAGGCGTTGCTCCTTTTTTTATGTCTACATTTTCCTCATACTTAAATATTGACTTAGCTCAACCAAGCAAAATTTATCTGTAATACAAAAAATGACTGCTTCATTCTCATGAAGCAGCCACCAACAAAATACACGATGTAACACAACTATGTTTTACACATATCAGTTATTTAATATCGATTCCACAAGGATTGAGTCCCGGACCACCACCACCTGTATATCCCCTACTTTCTCCTGTGTCCCATGGAGAAATCCAAAAAGCATATAAATCGCCACAAGTAACATAAAACTTCACTTTAACTATCTTGCCTGAAAGAGCAGCAAGTTTTTACCTGATTTCCAAGTTACCAATTGTTTAGTACTGTTCAAATCATTCATTTCCTTACAATCCTCTCTGGAAAATCCCGTAATCACATTACCATTTTCATCCATTATCTCCACCTGCAAATCCTTTGCTTGTGCATTCACAAAAAAATGATTACCATCAAACTTTATTTTCTCGGTAACAAGTACCCCTTCTGTGTCTGTATGCATGGAAACGAACCCATCACGACGTAAAGTTGCCAACCCAGTAGAAGTAAATCCATCCCACATCACTTTATTCTTCATTCTTCCACTAGAATACAAATACAAAGAATCACCAACAATGAGAGGTACGCCAATAACAGACTGCATATTTCCCCAATTCCATGCCCCTTCCGTTTCATTTACTCCCATAACAGGTTCATAACTGGGACGATAAAAATGAAAACCATCCCGACTATATCCCATCCCTATTTCATTTCTTTTCTGAATACCTAACTTACCACAGAGATCATTCTCTGGTCCTTTCCACATAGCATAGAACCCTAGCATAACACTTTCATAAGGCATAGCATCAAAATTATAAATGGCTGGACGCACATCAGGAAATTCAGGATGTGGCAGTTCCTTATCGGAAGGAGTAAACCACAAAACTATATTTTTATCCTTTATTCCTTTAGCCAATGAATGCGCCACGCTAACTGCCATCTCTGGATCTTCATTTTCCAAATAGCCTCTAGAGCGTCCGTCTGCTTTACTCCCCTGCCGTAGACTAATAGCCCATTTTTGAGTAAACGGATTATAGAAAGCAGTGGTACGATCCCCCACCGGTCCTGATTGCGCAACTCCTTCCGACCAATGAATACCATCTTTTGAATATTTTAAAATTATTTTCCATCCTCCACTATGTTTTTCCACATTGAAGAGTTTGAAACGTTTTTCTGGTTCTGGACACATTTTATCGAGCCAAACTGTAGCCGCATCCCGATCACAAGTATCTACAATATTCGTACCCGGCACTATATCCATATTCACTTTTTCCCAATGCTTCCCATCTTTTGACTCTGCATAACAAGTATAAAAGCTTTGACGATGTTTGTGCATAGATCCGGCACCAGCCAAATACCACATTTTAAATTTTTGTTCGCTTTCATCATACCATATTCCATCACTGAAAGGAGCAGCATAAGGAGCACGTTCAAAAGTGTATTCCCACTCCTTATCCGGAGCAAGTACCGGATTATTCTCATAGAACATAGCCTTATGGGAAACACGCTCCATATCTGTTTCTGCAATTAAAAAATCATCAACGAATAATTGGCGTCCTAAATTTACAGAAATAACAGTCGGTTTGTTTGAAATATAAGGTAAAGACATTTCGCGACGTACTCCATCATCAATCATACTAGGAGGCCATTGCTCGGGCAGCACAATGCCATTATGCAATGTTCGACCATTCTCTTTCACCGTTTTATCATTGGAAGATGACACACAGCCGGCAAAGCAAGCTGCACATATAATATAATAAAATACTTTCATAATTATTCTATTTTTAATTACCATCCTGGATTATTTTTAGTGATATATGGATTACCCTCTACTTCATCAATTGGCAATGGAACCCATTCATTCTTATTTTCCTTAAACCCCATATATTGAGCCCTGCTAAACCTTTTAAACAAAGGATCAGTATTTTCCAATTCGCGAAAACGCTCTACTACTTTACCCCAACGAAGCAAGTCAAAGAACCGGGAGCCTTCATAGGTAAGTTCTAGAATACGTTCATCTTCAATAGTTCTCATATTAGCTTCTGTTACATGAGGTACTCCTACCTATCGCGTACTTTGTTTATTGCTTCTAACGGGGTTATGTTTGCAGTGGCTTTCCCTCCCATTACTACAGCTTCAGCATACATCAGCAAAACATCCGAATAACGAATCATTCTCCAGTTTACTCCTTGTGCACGTCCATTAAAAAATGCCCACCAGCATCATCTGTCGGAGGTAAGGTCCAATCCAACCATTTCCTACTACACATTTTATATCCCATTGCCAACTCATATTGTTCACCAAATGTTCCTTCCTTTGAACCCATTTCTGCTTCCCAATCCTTCCCTTCAAGAAAAGTAACCTTCATACCTTTCGGACGTATAATCTCCGATACATTATCATTAAAAACAAACGAACCAAACATACGTGGATCAGTTTCTCCTGTCACTGTTTTTGACGCTACAAATTTATCATATAACCAATTGTGCATAACCTGTGCAGAACTATTCGAATTTCTACTTCTATTCATTATACACATTTTACACCGGACATCATTGAACAACCCACTGTCCACAAATCCTGGGTTAAATCCTGTATTCAACACTCCGACAAATTGTACTTCAAAAATAGATTCATCATTATTTTCATGTGCCACATCAAAGTTCCATGAATAGTCATCTACCAATCTGTAGTCCCCACAATTACCATTAATGATTTCTGCAAAAGCCGCAGCAGCCTCATTATAATAAGTTATTTGTGAAGTTCCATATTTGGGTTCAATACCGGATCTATAAAGATATGACTTACCCAAAAGTGCATAAGCAGAAGCTTTCGTCACACGTCCTTTATTTTTAGCATCCCAAAAATTCTTGTCAGGAAGTAAATCTTTAGCTTTGATCAGATCATCTATAATAAAATCCCAAGCCTCTTCAGGTGTTGCCTGAGGCTTATATTCATTAGGAGCCTTAGGCAATTCTTTAATCAAAGGAATATTCCTATAATTGATGAATAAAAAGAAATGTGTAAATGCACGAAGAAAATAAGCCTCCCCCAAATATGCATCCTGTAATTCTTTATTGCTGAATTCTATTTCAGTAAGACTTTCAATCATTTGGTTAGCTTGGGAAGCAGCTGTATACATTAACTGAAAAGGTTGAACCAATGAATAATAGGAAGGGGTAAACTCTTCATTATAAGCACCTGGTACTCCATAATCAGCTACCGAACACCCCTCATCACTACGAGTCAACATCAAACCAAATCCACAAGCTCCCAAATTACGAGGAGTCGAAATATACCCATAGATACCAAGAATTCCCTTATTACAATTTTCTAGTGTAGTATAAAATGAATTAACGTCTGATTGATTAGGATTCACCGCCAAATCATTAAAAAATATCTTCACATGAGCCCATCATTCCAATAGTTACAAAACTGATGATGATAACTATAATTTTACGCAACATTATTTTCATACTTATTCTGTTTTTAGAAAGTTAAATTGACACCAAGATTATATACTCTAGAATTCATTGTTGCTTCATGAGGACTTTCCTGTGCTTGCCAGAAACCATCCACACCTCTGTCAAACAACACGTTTGAACTAACTTCGGGATCATACAAGGGATATTTTGTGATAGTGAATAAATTTTGTACCCCCGCATATATTCTAAATGATTCTATATGGAATTTTTGCAATAATTTCTTATTAAAGGAATAACCGATTTGTAGATTCTTGCATCTGAAATAAGAACCATCCTCCACATAGAATGTACTTGGAAGCGAGTTTATGCCAGAACTGTTTTTACTATTCAGTTTAGGAGCTTCTGCATTAGGATTTTGCGGAGTCCATGAATTATAGAAAGCATCCTTTAGGGTAGCACTATTAGCTCCTCCAAAATACCAATCATATTTCATTAAAGCAAAAATATCGTTACCTTGCGTTCCTTGGAAAAAAGCAGTCAAATCCCAATTCTTATAACCTACATTTATATTTAAACCATAAGTAAAATCCGGATGAGGATTACCAATATCCGTTTTATCATTCTCATCAATCTTCCCATCCGGTTTTCCTGTCAATACACCATTCACACTACCATTATTATCCTGAAAAATAAAATTACCATCATTATCAAAACCTTCCACCACATATCCCCAAAAGGTACCAATAGGCAAGCCCGGTTTAGTAATAGTAGGACGGTCATTAAAAGAACCACTCATCATCACCTCTGCCTTAATGGGTTGTACTCCCTCACCCAAACTCTTTACTTTATTTCTTAATGCCGAAATATTGGCAGTAACATCCAAACTCCAATCCTTCCAATTATTACGATAACCTACCGTAAATTCAAAACCTTTATTTTCAACAGATGCAGAATTAAAAACTGGCAAATCCCCCCATTAGTCATAATGGTTTGCCCTGATGATGCTAATGGAAGTAATGGAGCAAGTAAGTCATTATTATCTTTCCAAAAATATTCAGCTGTAAAAGAAATTTTATTATTCAGAAAAGCCATTTCCAATGCTACGTTTTTAGATATTGATTTTTCCCAAGTCAAATTTTCCTGAGCAAATTTGGTTACATAACCATTCATCACACTACTTTGACCAATCTGATTTTCACCGAATACAGAAGGTATTGGACCATAAGCCGTAGAAAGGAAAGAATATGAATCTATAAAATTAGCTCCTAATTCACCATAACTAGCTCTAATCTTCATTTTACTTATCCATTCTATATTAAAAAAATTCTCTTCATGTATATTCCAACCCACTGAAACCGAAGGAAAGTAACCGACCCTATTTCCTTTAGCAAATTTGGAAGATTTATCACTACGAATACTTGCAGAAACAAGATAACGCTCCTTATAGTCATAGTTCAAGCGAGCAAAAAAGGAGAGTAAAGCTGAATTGTATTCTTCACTTGTTATATCTCCTTTCCCATTAAAAATAGTAATATTAGGACCACCCAAATCTGTAGAACCAGAACCAATCCCCATAGTTCTATAGTATTCTCTCATCCAACTTGTACCTACCATTACATCAATAGTATGACCAGCAAACATATTCTTATAAGTCAAAATGTTATCAATTGTATAACTAAATCGCTGTCCACGACTTTCAGATAGTGAATTAATCGTTCTGCTATAATCAGGATCTGCATTACCATTCTCATCCCAATTGGAGTCAAAAGCAATGGACCGAGATATATTATTTGTTGATATATAGTCACCTCCAAGTAGTAGCTTATAATCCAATCCTTTATATAAATTCAGTCCTATATTCAAACTACCAGTAACATTAACTGTTTTATTTCTTCGAACAGTATTGGAATAAGATGCAAACGGATTAGTAACTTTTCCTTCATTTACATAATAATCTTTACCTGCAGATACATACCTTCCCTCTACATCAGTCATTGGAACAGTAGGAATCCCCATCACCATCCTTACTTGAGGCTCCTTATTTGTAAAAGCAGCAGAAAGAGTTTCACTAACAGTCAAACGTCCTTTCTTAAACGTTCCATTGACACGTGCATTATATTTCTTAAAACCAGAAAATTCCATAATACCTTGCTGATCAAAATACCCCAAACTTGTATTAAAGTTGAATATTCACCACCACCAGAAATTGAAGCATTCAAATTATACATAGGAGCATTTCTTAGATATGCATCTTGCCAGTCAGTATTAATATCAGGATTAGTAGGATGAATATTTTCTGGAGCTTGAGTCTGGTTTGTTGAATTTTCAACAATTTGCTTAGTATATTCGCGATGCTCATTTGCATCTAGAAAATCAAGATATTTAGAAGGAGTCTGCAAAGAATAGTTTGCAGAAATTTCAACTTTTGCTTTACCTTTTTGACCATGCTTGGTAGTTATCAGCACAACCCCATTTGCAGCGCGAGAGCCATAAATGGCAGCCGCCGAACCATCCTTCAGGATTTCTATTGATTCAATATCTGAAGGATTCAACGAATTTAGCCCATTATTAGAAAATGCACCATCAATAACATATAAAGGTTCAGTAGCACCAAATGTACCTGCTCCCCGAACAAGTATCTTGATATCTGCTCCCCAGCTTCTCCCCCTTTTGCAATATTTCTACTTCTGGAGCCCTCCCCTGCAAAGCAGCTGCAACAGAATGCCCCATCTGTTTACTCAGTTCTTTTGCAGGCACTGTCGCCACGGATGCTGTCAAACTAGATTTTTTTGAGTTCCATAACCAACCACCACCACTTCATCTAATTGTTCCAAATCCTCTTTCAGAGTTATATTCACATTCTTTTCCCCTTCCAAATTAACAGCAAGAGTCTTATAACCGATAAAACTAATAATAAGAGTTGCATTCGCAGGAGCTTTAAGTAAAAACTTACCATTCATATCAGTAATAGTACCATTAGTAGTTCCCTTTTCCATCACATTAACTCCTACGATAGGTTCTCCCATAACATCCATCACAAGCCCTGAAATATCTTGTAATTTTTTCTCGTTCAACATGGACTGTTCTACTTCCTTCTTCCGAATAATGATATTTTTATCTTTTATCTCATAAGAAACATTTTGTCCTTCCAAGATTTGCTCAATAACTTCTTGCAGTTGCTCAGCGTCTATATCAACAATCTTTTTCGTATCTAATCCCCAGCTATATACACAAATGAATATCCACTTTTTTCTTTTAGCTCAGTCATAGCTTTTTTCACCGATACTTTATTCATTTTCAATGTATATTCTGTGAGAAGATATTCAAATTAAGGCAAAGCAAAGCCCCGACCAATAATATGGCCTTTCTCTTGTTTTTCATAAATTAGTAATTTATTAATTAAAAAATTAAATGAACTTAGCTTTTAAAGAGAAAAATCATTAACTTTGCATTCTCTAAAAGCGCACTCACAATCGTAAGTCGAAAAAGAGATTTCATCAAGGTGGGAAAATCCCTATATCTTCCCACCTTTTCTTTTTCATCCCTTTCGTACCCCTATTACAGTATTACAGCTCTAATTCTATTCATACTTTTAATTTTAAGGTTAAACAATTTTAATCCACTCCCTACTTAATATAAAGTTATATTGTGTCCTTCAATAATATAATGAATCTTACGGGTCGCAGATAATGCTTCCAAAACTTCCTGAATATTTTGCTCACGATGAACGAAATTTCCATAGAACCTGAAAGTATTCAAAGTATCACTAGCTATTTGTATTTTCACATTATAACTACGTTCTAACTCCTTCACAACATCCGGCAACAATTCCTCATCAAAAAATAAATATCCATTAGTCCATTGTAATGCATTGGAAACAGTAGAATACTCCACATGCATTCTGCCATTCTTTTTATTCAAAACCACCCTTCATTGGTAACAAAAAAGCTTCTTTTTCTTTTTCAATTAAATTATTC
>ENA-OQDD01000387-OQDD01000387.1-human-gut-metagenome-genome-assembly--contig:-NODE-387-length-18731-cov-2.042303_pt1 | contig 18731 bp, 34 predicted proteins | sample MGYA00242507_ERZ504598 | MGnify/ENA primary metagenome ERZ504598 (study PRJEB26092, sample SAMD00036318) | human gut metagenome | host: Homo sapiens | study: EMG produced TPA metagenomics assembly of... | reverse complement strand
AAGCTTTGTATGTAAAAGGAAAAAGTAAAAAATATCGGACAGACAATATTTGCATTCGGTCTTTTATTCCTGGGAATTGAGACTATGGGAAGTGTTATGAAGCCGCTTGCTTCAAGCCCATTTTTTGTAGATATGATTGGAAAGGTAGCACATATTCCTGTACTGGGTGTTGCAGTTGGAGCACTCATGACACTTGTGGTGCAGAGTTCAAGTGCAACAATCGCAGTATTGCAGAACTTTGCATCTCAGGCAGGACCTGACGGAGTGACAAGCATCATAGGACTGGCAGGAGCTATCCCGATTCTCCTCGGTGACAATATCGGAACTACAATTACGGCAGTGCTTGCGTCAATCGGACAGTCAAAGGATGCCAGAAGAACAGCCTTTGCACACTGTGTATTCAATATATCCGGAGCAATTTTATTCCTTTTTCTTGTGAAACCATATGCTGCCCTGATACAGTTTATTTCACCAAAGGGAAATGAGGTGGATGTCATCTCAAGACAGATTGCAAATGCACATACAGGCTTTAACCTGACAATGACGCTTATCTGGATACCGCTTATCCCTGTAATGGTAAAGATAGTTATGAAGCTTGTGCCGGAAAAACCAGCGTTACAGAGATTGCAATGGGTCAGCCAATGTACCTCGATACCAAGCTCATCAGCCAGCCGGTGGCCGCAATGCAGCTTGTTGCAAAGGAAACGCTCAGATGTGCTGATATTGTTGAAGAAATGTTTGTAAATTTGCATGAATGTATTGACAAAAACGGCAAAAATATCGAAAATGAACTTGAAGAGAGTGCACAGACATTACAGAAGCTTTATGTGTCAATAAACGACTATCTGGCTTCCATGTACTCAGAGGGTGTACTGACAGAGGAACAGGCATCACAGAGTGCGGGAGTGCTTTATGTACTGTGCGATATAGATAGAATTGGAATATTATTAAACGAAATAGTCAATACCATATCTGTGGAAAATAAGAGCAAGCACAAATATTCAAAGGATGCATTAAAAGAGCTGAGAAAGGCGATGGCACAGATTCATGAGATATATACTGCTTCAATAAGAGCCATTTCAGGTGATGGAAGCATGGATATTGAGGCCCTTCAGAAACAGAAGGATGAGGTTATGGCGCTTGATGAAGAGGCTGCGTAAAAACATATCACCCGTGTCGGAAAGGGCAAATGTGATTCAAAGCTTACAGCTCAGTACAACGAGATGCTTCACAATATAGAACGAATCGGAAACAGCTGTGTGAATCTCGTGGAGGTCGCCAATGATAATGTGACCATGCAGTCATTTTCATAGATGATGATGACAACGGAGAGGTACGTATTGCATAGGGAAAGAGTTTTGAAGGAACTTGCGGGGATGCTGGTTGCGGTGGAAAATAAGCTTCATCTGGTAGACAGAAGAAGGCGCCGGGAGGACAAGCTGATAGAGCGTGCAAGACAGCTTGAAATACAGCGGGCACAAAATAAAACAGACCCAAAAGACGCGAACGCGAATGAAACAATATCATATAGAATAGGAGCATATATGCAGATGAAAAACTGGAAGAAGTTTACACAAACAGGGAGCTGTCATGGTTACAGTTCAATGAGCGAGTATTAAATGAGGCGGGCAATCCAAGAGTACCGCTTGCAGAGAGACTGACCTTTGCATCAATCTACCAGACAAATCTGGATGAGTTTTTCATGGTAAGAGTAGGATCACTCATGATGCAGATGAATTCAAAGGAAAAGATTTTCGAGAACAAGACAAAGATGTCGAGTGAGGAGCAGGTATCGGCAATACTTGACAGAGTATGTGAGCTTGAGAAGAAGAAAGCAAGGATATACGAGCAGCTCATGGGTGAGCTCGAGCCAAAGGGTGTGCGCATAATCAATTTCAACAAGCTGTCAAAGGATGAGGGAGATTTGCTGGAGGCATATTTTGATGCACACATTGCACCTTTCCTCTCTCCGATGATTATAGGAAAGCAGCAGCCGTTCCCATTCCTTGCCAATAAACAGCTCTATGCGGTAGTGCTTTTAACTACACAGAAGGGGAAGAAAAAGACAGGTATCGTGCCATGCTCAAACAGCGTATTCAAGCGTCTTATCGAGATACCTACAAGACCGGGCACATTTATGCTGTCAGAGGAGCTTATTTTACACTTTGTATCCAAGCTCTATCCAAAGTATGTAATCCGTGAGAAATCAATCATGCGTGTGACACGTAATGCGGATATCGATGCGCAGAGCATGTATGATGAGGATATGGATTACCGTAATATGATGGAGGAGCTCATCAAGAAGAGAGTGCGTCTTGATCCTGTAAGAGTTGAGCTTTCAAGAAAAATCAATCGCAAGGCGATTGATGAACTTTCAAGCTTCCTTGAGATTGGCAAAAAGCATTTTATCAGTGTAAAAACACCGCTTGATATGTCATTCGTATTCCAGCTTCAGCACTATCTGCGAGACAAGCAGGAGCTTTTCTTTGAGAAGCGTACACCGCGTGACACACCTGAGCTTTCGCTTAAGGAGAGTATACTCGGTCAGGTTGAGAAAAAGGATGTGCTTCTTTCATATCCGTTTGAGAGCATGAAGCCGTTTATCAAGATGCTTAACGATGCAGCAGAGGACCCAGATGTGGTGTCCATCAAGATGACACTATACAGAGTGGCAGACAAGAGCCAGATTATCGATGCACTTATAGAGGCTGCAGAAAATGGCAAGGAAGTTATCGTGCTTGTCGAGCTCAGAGCTAGGTTTGATGAGGCTAACAACATAGAGATGTCACACCGCCTTGAGGATGCAGGCTGTCAGATACTTTACGGACTCGGTGATTACAAGGTCCACTCAAAGCTCTGTCTCATCACAAAGAAAAAGGGCGATGGCTTTGAGTACATCACTCAGATTGGTACAGGAAACTACAACGAGAAGACCTCGCGCCTTTATACAGATTTATCCCTTATCACTGCAAATCAGGAGATTGGAGCAGATGCATCAAGGGTGTTTATGGCGCTTCAGAGAGGTGAGACTGTTTCGGACGGAGATGTAAAACATCTGCTTGTTGCCCCAAAATGCCTGCAGAATAAGATTGTTGACATGATTGATGAGCAGATTGCCAATAAGAATGCAGGAAAACCGGCATACATCGGAGTTAAGATTAACTCTCTCACTGACAAGGTGCTTATAGACAAGCTTATCGATGCATCACAGGCAGGCGTAAAGGTAGAGCTTATTGTCAGAGGAATCTGCTGTGTGAAGCCGCAGGTTGAGGGCGCCACAGAAAATATCACTGTAATAAGTGTTGTAGGAAGATATCTTGAGCATTCACGTATATACAGATTTGGTGTGGGCGATGATGAGAAGATTTACATTGCGTCAGCAGATTTTATGACCAGAAATACCGTAAGACGTGTGGAGGTTGCAACACCGGTATACGATGCACATGCTAAGGACAAGATCCGCCATATCTTCGATACAATCATGACAGATGACGAGAAGGGCAAGGAGCTTTGCGCTGATGGTGAGTATGTGGACAGAAAGATAAACAGCACACCGATAGATTCGCAGGAGCAGTTCTTTGAGGAAGCATACAAAAATGTCGATAAGAGTGCGGACAATCAGTAAAATAAGGCAATTGCATAAAGATATGACATATTAGTTTCTCTAATTGCAGGCGTTTGTGAATAGCTATAGTTGTCGAATAAAAAATATAAAAGAGTTGAGGCTTGGATATGGAATATATCTTAAGCTTATTGGAGGAAAGATAGTATAATGGGAAAAAAAGAAGCAAAGACAAATGCAATAAGAATACTGGAAACAATGAAGATTCCATATGAGGCACGCACATACGAATGCGATGACTTTGTGGATGCAGCTCAGATAGCAGACAAGCTGGGTCTTGACCACGCAGGCATGTACAAGACTATCACGACAGTCGCAAAAGCGGCGGATACTATGTGTTTGTGGTACCGATAGATGACGAAATTGATTTCAAAAAAGCCGCAAAGGCAGCAGGTGAGAAGTCCATAGAGATGCTGCATCTCAAGGATTTGACAAAGGTTACAGGCTATATAAGGGGCGGCTGTACATCAATCGGAATGAAAAAACAGTATCCTACATTTATCCATGAGGCAGCTAAGGAGCAGGACAAAATCACGGTCAGCGGAGGCAGGCTTGGGCTTCAGATTACGCTGTCACCGGATGATTTGTGCAGGGCTGCAAAGGCAGAGTATGCAGATATTATAAAATAATTAAAATGAGAGTTCTTTTTCCTAGGCTTTTACACGTCAGTGTGTTATAATAAAGAAAGCTGGCGATTGCTAAGACAGACGGTTTGGCGAATAAACCTACAATGCAATCGTAATAATAGAACTAAAGCAGAGGAATAATAGAGATGGAAAAATTATTTTAACAGGAGACAGACCAACAGGAAGACTCCATATAGGCCATTACGTGGGCTCACTTCGCAGAAGAGTTGAGCTTCAGAATTCAGGAGAGTATGACAAAATATTTATCATGATTGCCGATGCACAGGCACTCACAGACAATTTTGACAACCCTGAGAAAATCAGACAGAATATCATAGAGGTAGCACTTGATTACCTCTCAGCGGGACTCGACCCGGCCAAGTCTACACTGTTTGTGCAGTCACAGATACCGGAGCTTACTGAGCTTACATTTTTCTACTCAAATCTCGTTACAGTATCGAGACTTCAGAGAAACCCTACAGTAAAGAATGAGATTAAGCTAAGAAATTTCGAGGCAAGTATACCGGTTGGCTTCTTCAATTATCCAATCAGCCAGGCAGCAGATATCACTGCTTTCAAGGCTACAACTGTTCCGGTTGGAGAGGACCAGCTCCCAATGATAGAGCAGACCAGGGAGATTGTCAGAAAGTTTAATTCTATCTATGATGAGGTGCTCGTTGAGCCGGATGTGCTTTTACCTGAGAACGAGGCATGCTGCAGACTTCCGGTACAGACGGTGGACAGAAGATGAGCAAATCATTAGGCAACTGTATCTATCTGGCAGATACAGAGGCAGATGTAAAGAAGAAAATCATGAGCATGTATACAGATCCGACACATATCCAGATTTCAGATCCGGGACATGTGGAGGGCAATACAGTATTCACATATCTTGATGCTTTCTCTAAGCCGGGACATTTTGAGGAGTATCTGCCGGAGTATGCTAACCTTCAGGAGCTTAAGGATCACTATACAAGGGGCGGTCTTGGCGATGTGAAGATTAAGAAATTCCTCAACAACATCATGCAGGAGGAGCTTTCACCTATCCGCGCAAGAAGAGCAGAGTATGAGAAGGATATTCCGGCTGTATATGAGATACTAAGGAAGGGCAGCGAGACAGCAAGAGAGGCTGCAGCACAGACAATGGCAGAGGTTAAGCGCGCCATGAGGATAAATTACTTTGAGGATGCAGAGCTTATAAAGAGCCAGAGTCAGAAATACGCGGAGAAGTAATATCTTTTATTTCAAAGACAATACGTTAGTGATGTCAAATATTTTGTGGCATTATGTGTGTCATAAAAGCCACGGGGAGGCACCATGGTCAAGTTTTACAGGACAGATGACAAATTAATACATGAGCTGGATACGCTGCAGGGAGGTACCTGGATACAGATGGTCAACCCTTCTGTAGCAGAGGGACAGATGGTAGCGGATGAACTGAATGTTGATATTGAGGACGTACTTGCAGCACTCGATGAGGAGGAGAGCTCCCGTATAGAGCTGCAGGATGGGTATACGTTGATTCTTGTGGATATACCTTCGATAGAGACTAGGCATGACAAGGAGTCATATACCACAATCCCACTTGGCATCATACTTACAGATGATGAGATAGTGACAGTCTGTACAGAGGATACACCGGTGCTTCAGGTATTTTTAAATAACCGTGTAAAGGAATTTTCCACCAAGAAAAAGATGCGCTTTGTATACCAGATTCTTTACAGGATATCTGTACTGTATCAGAACGATCTGCGCATCATAGACAAGATGCGTACTGAGATTGAGGAGAGAGTCGGTGAGGATACAGAGGAGGACGATTTGATCGCGCTTCACGAGCTGGAATCTACACTCGTATACTTTGCCACATCACTTCGTGCCAATGGAGTTGTGTTAGAGAGACTGACCAGATACAAGCGCTTGAGCAGTATCCGGAGGACAAGGAGCTTCTCGGAGACGTGATTGTCGAAAATAAGCAGGCTATTGAGATGACGGGAATTTACAGGGACATCATAAATGGTACCAGAGAGCTTATGAGCACGGTCATTGACAACAGACTTAACAATGTCATGAAGTCGCTCACAATCATTACACTTATCATGGCTATCCCGACGGTTATCTCAGGAATCTATGGTATGAATGTCAGCTCAAAGTGGGTACCGCTTGCGACGACAGCACATGGATTTATGATTATAATAGGTGTTATGGTTGTCATATGTGTGCTGATACTGATTTTACTGAAGAAAAAGAGAATATTGTAATATATTGCGTATTCATTAAAAGGCCGCAGTATTTCATAGAAAATAATGAAATACTGCGGCTGATTTTATTTTAGAACTGATTAGCAGATACTTTCAAAGCGTCCACTTGCACCACAAGGCAGCACGAGTCCGTTTGAAGAAACCGGAAGACCAATTTCGCTTGCGGTTACTTTACCATCAAACTTTTTAAGCGCAGTGCTTATCATATAGGTGAGCACTGCAGGCTGCAAGCCTGTCGTATAGGAATTAATAAGGAAGAAAAGCGGCTTGTCGGTAAGGAGCTTTGCACAAAGCTGCACAAGCGGATATACGCTTTCCTCAATTTTCCAAATTTCACCCTTAGGACCTCTGCCGTATGACGGCGGATCCATTATGATGCATCGTAATGATTGCCACGGCGGATTTCACGCTCAACAAACTTCACACAGTCATCCACAAGCCATCTGATAGGTGCGTCACCAAGACCGCTGCTTACAGCGTTTTCCTTAGCCCATGTGACCATGCCCTTTGAAGCATCCACATGTGTGACAGCGGCGCCTGCGGCAGCGGCAGCAAGAGTGGCACCTCCGGTGTATGCAAAGAGATTTAATACCTTTACATCACGACCGCTTTTTTTGGCATCATAAATCTTCTTTGAAAACCAGTCCCAATTGGTAGCCTGCTCAGGAAACAGACCGGTGTGCTTGAAGCTGAATGGTTTTAAGTGGAATGTGAGCTCCTTATTAATAGGAAGAGAGTAGTTTATGGTCCACTCCTGCGGCAAATCAAAAACTCCCACTCACCGCCGCCTTTCTTGCTTCTGTGATAGTGACCGTTAAGCTTTTTCCAGTTCTTATTAGTCTTTGGAGTGTCCCAAATTACCTGAGGATCGGGACGCAGCAAAATATATTTAGACCAACGCTCAAGCTTTTCACCGCATGAGCAGTCAATAACCTCGTAATCTTTCCATCTATCTGCTAACCACATATGTTTATATTCCTTTCTTATCTGCGTGTAAAAAATAAACTACACGTTGCTTGCATTTAATCGTGTTTCTTCTATAATAATATACGTGCAAAAGTGTAATTTTTCAATGGAATATTACCCGAAATAAAAAAATAAATTTTTTTTGAAAAAAGTATTGCAATTATTGTAAACGTCATGTATAATATCACTTGCTGTGGCATGATAGCTATGAAGTTTGAAGTTACTGTCCATGAGACAGAGAATTCGGCGGAGCGAATGTCAAGTTAGGAAACTGACGGCAAGTCACTGTACAGAACAGATATGGTCTACAAAATGTAGAAACAACGTGTGAAAGTCCATAGGACACACACGGAGATGTGTACAGTCACCGCTTGTCGTACTGAAGTTAAAAGTGCGAAAAGGAGGCGACTTTTTTTATGGCAAGTCAAGTAATGAGAATTACTCTCAAGGCGTATGATCACGAGTTAGTAGATTCAAGCGCAAAGAAAATCATCGAGACTGTAAAGAAGAATGGATCACAGGTGAGCGGACCGGTACCTCTTCCAACAAAGAAGGAAGTAGTTACAATTCTTAGAGCTACTCACAAGTACAAGGATTCTCGTGAACAGTTCGAGCAGAGAACTCATAAGAGACTTATCGATATCATCAATCCAACACAGAAGACAACAGAGTCTTTATCAAGGATTGAAATGCCAGCTGGTGTTTACATTGATATCAAAATGAAGCAGAAATAAGCTTCAACAATTAATTAGTATATCCCCGAATGGTTTATATAGAAGATACAGTGCGAAAGCATAACGATCTAGTAGGCTGCTCTAGGATGAACGGTTCCGCTACTTGTTCCGGCTAATTCTTCGCGGGCTGGGTTGACAGGCAAGAGGCGTTCCGCTGTAGAAAACAGGAGGTAAAGAAATGAAGAAAGCGATTTTAGCAACAAAAATCGGTATGACACAGATCTTCAATGCAGATGGTGTATTAGTACCTGTAACTGTATTAGAGGCTGGTCCATGTGTTGTAACACAGATTAAAACTGTTGAGAATGACGGTTACAGCGCAGTTCAGGTTGGTTTCGGCGACAAGAAAGAGAAAGTCGTTGAGAAGGATGCCAACGGTAAAAAGAGCGTAGCACACAGACATGGTGTTAACAAGGCTCAGATGGGACACTTCAAAAAAGCAGGTGTTTCAGGAAAGAGATTCGTTCGCGAGTTCAAATTCGAAAACGCAGATGAGTACAATTTAGCAGATGAGATCAAGGCTGACATCTTCGCAGAGGGTGACAAGGTTGATGTAACTGCTATTTCAAAAGGTAAAGGTTTCCAGGGTGCTATCAAGAGATTAGGTCAGCACAGAGGACCAATGGCTCATGGTTCTAAATTCCATCGTCATCAGGGTTCTAACGGTGCTTGTTCTTCACCAAGTAAGGTATTCAAGGGAAAAGGAATGCCTGGACACATGGGTAGCGTAAAGGTTACAACTCAGAATCTTGAGGTTGTAAGAGTTGACGCAGACAAGAACTTACTGTTAATCAAGGGCGCAGTTCCAGGAGCTAAGAAAGCTCTCATTACAGTAAAAGAGACTACAAAATCTGGTAAATAGTGCAAAGTAAGAAAGGAGGAACTTTACGATGGCTAACGTAGCTGTATATAACATGGAAGGCAAAGAAGTCGACAAGATCGAGTTAAATGATTCCATTTTCGGCGTAGAAATTAATGAGCATTTAGTTCATATGGCTGTTCTTCAGCAGCTTGCAAATAAACGTCAGGGAACTCAGAAAGCTAAGACACGTTCTGAAGTTCGCGGTGGCGGAAGAAAACCATGGAGACAGAAGGGAACAGGACATGCACGTCAGGGTTCTACAAGATCTCCACAGTGGACAGGTGGTGGAGTTGTATTCGCTCCTACTCCTAGAGATTACTCATTCAAGCTCAACAAGAAAGAGAAGAGAGCAGCTCTTAAGTCTGCACTTACATCAAGAGTTGTTGAGAACAAGTTCGTTGTAGTAGATGAGCTTAAGCTTGATGAGATTAAGACAAAGAAATTCGTAGAAGTATTAAAGAACCTCAATGTTGAGAAGGCACTCGTTGTATTAAATGATATGGACGAGAAGGTTATCGCTTCTGCAGCAAACATCCCGACAGTTAAGACAACTCAGACAAATGAGCTTAACGTATTCGATGTATTAAAATATGACACAGTAGTAGTTACAAAGGCTGCTGTAGCAACAATCGAGGAGGTATATGCATAATGGCAAACGTACAGTACTATGATGTAATCCTCAAACCAGTAGTAACTGAGAAGAGTATGAATGCAATGGCTGAGAAGAAATACACATTCCTTGTTCACCCGGATGCAAACAAGACTATGATCAAAGAAGCAGTAGAGAGAATGTTCGAAGGAACAAAGGTTGCCAAAGTTAACACAATGAACTGCGAAGGCAAGAACAAGCGTCGCGGAATGGTAACAGGAAAGACTGCTAAGACAAAGAAGGCTATCGTACAGCTTACAGCAGACAGCAAAGATATCGAGATCTTCGCAGGACTGTAGACCGAGGTCGAAAGCAACTTCAAAATGATATGCGTCAGAAAAGACGCGATAATGAAAACATATCGAAAGGAGAAACAAAATGGGAATTAAGACATATAACCCATATACACCTTCCAGAAGAAATATGACTGGTTCAGATTTCTCAGAGATTACAAAGACAACTCCTGAGAAGTCACTTGTTACTTCTTTAAAGAAGAACGCTGGTCGTAACAATCAGGGTAAAATCACAGTTAGACACCAGGGTGGTGGAAATAGAAGAAAATACAGACTTATCGATTTCAAGAGAAATAAGAAAGACGGTATTCCAGCAACTGTAATTGGTATCGAGTACGATCCAAACAGAACAGCAAACATCGCACTTATCTGCTATGCAGATGGTGAGAAATCATATATTCTTGCTCCAGCAGGACTTACAGACGGAATGAAGGTTATGAGCGGTGCTCAGGCTGAGGTCAGAGTTGGAAACTGCTTACCACTTGAGAATATCCCAGTTGGTACACAGATTCACAACATCGAGCTTCTTCCTGGAAAGGGCGGACAGCTTGTTCGTTCAGCAGGACTTAGCGCACAGCTTATGGCTAAAGAAGGCAAATATGCAACACTTCGTCTTCCTTCAGGAGAGATGAGAATGGTTCCAATTCAGTGCCGTGCTACAATCGGTGTAATTGGAAACGGAGATCACAACCTCGTAAATATTGGTAAAGCCGGACGTAAGCGTCACATGGGTGTTCGTCCAACAGTTCGTGGATCTGTTATGAACCCTAACGACCATCCACACGGTGGTGGAGAAGGTAAGGCACCTGTAGGACGTCCAGGACCATGTACTCCATGGGGCAAACCTGCACTTGGCTTAAAGACAGAAAGAAGAACAAACAGTCTAACAAGATGATCGTTCGTAGAAGAGACGGTCGTGCAATCAAATAATTAGGAGGTTGAATAAATGGCACGTTCATTAAAAAAAGGACCATTTGCTGATGAAAGCTTACTTAAAAAAGTAGATGCTATGAACGCTTCTGGTGACAAGTCTGTAATCAAGACATGGTCACGTCGTTCAACAATCTTCCCTTCATTCGTTGGACACACAATCGCTGTTCATGATGGAAGAAAGCATGTTCCTGTATATGTTACAGAGGATATGGTTGGACATAAACTTGGTGAGTTCGTTGCAACAAGAACTTACAGAGGACATGGAAAAGACGAGAAGAAATCAGGCGTAAGATAAGATTTATTGAAAGGAGGTTTCATCCATGGCAAAGGGACATAGATCCAAAATCAAGAGAGAGAGAAATGAAGTTAGAGATACAAGACCTTCAGCAAAGTTATCTTATGCTAGAGTGTCTGTACAGAAAGCTTGTTTCGTTTTAGATGCTATTCGTGGAAAGAGTGTTAACGAAGCACTTGCAATCGTAACATACAATCCTAGATATGCTTCAAGCTTAGTAAAGAAATTATTAGAGTCAGCAATCGCTAACGCAGAAAATAATTATCCGGAAAAGAACTATAAGGCAGAGAACCTTTACGTTGCAGAGTGTTTTGCAAATAAAGGACCAACAATGAAGAGAATTCATCCTAGAGCACAGGGTAGAGCTTACAGAATCGAGAAGAGAATGAGCCACATTACAATCGTGCTTGATGAAAGATAGGAGGCAATCATGGGACAGAAGGTTAATCCTCATGGCTTAAGAGTTGGCGTTATCAAGGACTGGGATTCCAAATGGTATGCAGAGGGTGATTTCGCTGATTACTTAGTAGAAGATTATAATATCAGAACATTTTTTAAAGAAAAAATTATACGCAGCTGGTGTTTCAAAGATTGAGATCGAGAGAGCTTCAGACCGCGTTAAGGTTATCATTTATACAGCTAAGCCAGGTGTTGTAATCGGTAAGGGCGGAGCTGAGATCGAGAAGATCAAGGCTGAGGTTCAGAAGCTTACAGACAAGAAATTAGTTGTTGATATCAAAGAAGTAAAGAGACCGGACAAGGATGCACAGCTTGTTGCTGAGAACATCGCTTTACAGCTTGAGAACCGTGTTTCATTCCGTAGAGCAATGAAGTCTTGCATGGGAAGAGCTATGAAGGCCGGCGTTAAAGGAATTAAGACAACATGTTCAGGTCGTCTTGGCGGAGCAGATATGGCTCGTACAGAGACATACAATGATGGAACTACTCCACTCCAGACAATCAGAGCAGATATCGATTATGGATTCGCTGAGGCAGATACAACTTACGGCAAGGTTGGCGTTAAGGTTTGGATCTACAAAGGCGAGGTACTTCCTACAAAAGCAAACAAGGAAGGAGGAGCTAAGTAATTATGTTAATGCCTAAGAGAGTAAAACATCGTAAACAGTTCCGTGGTTCCATGGCAGGAAAAGCTACAAGAGGAAACAAGATCACAAATGGTGAGTACGGTATTGTAGCACTTGAGCCATGCTGGATCAAAGCAAATCAGATTGAGGCTGCCCGTGTAGCTATGACTCGTTACATCAAGCGTGGTGGTAAAGTTTGGATAAAGATTTTCCCAGAGAAACCTGTAACACATAAGCCTATGGGTGTTCGAATGGGTAAAGGAAAGGGTGCCCTTGAGTATTGGGTAGCTGTAGTAAAACCAGGTAGAGTATTATTTGAAATCTCCGGAGTACCGGAAGACGTAGCTAAAGAAGCTTTACGTCTTGCTACACACAAATTACCTTGCAAGTGTAAAGTAGTTTCTCGTGCAGATTTAGAAGGCGGTGAGTCAAATGAAAACTAGTGCATACGTTAAAGAGTTACAGGCACAGAGCGTAGAGCAGTTACAGGCACAGCTCGTTGATGCTAAAAAAGAACTTTTCAATTTAAGATTCCAGAATGCAACTAACCAGTTAGATAACACAGCAAGAATCAAAGAGGTTCGTAAGAACATCGCTAGAATTCAGACTGTTATCACTGCAAAGGCTGCAGAATAGTTTATCCTATCAGAAAGGAGATTTTAGACCGTGGAAGAAAGAAATCTTAGAAAAACACGTGTTGGTGTTGTTGTAAGCGATAAGATGGATAAGACAATCGTTGTAGCTGTAAGAGATAACGTAAGACATCCTCTTTACAACAAGATCGTTAAGAAGACTTATAAATTAAAAGCTCATGACGAGAAAAACGATGCAAAGATCGGTGATACAGTCAGAGTTATGGAAACAAGACCTTTATCCAAAGATAAGAGATGGAGACTTGTAGAAATCATGGAAAGAGCAAAATAATAAAAGGAGGCTACAAGCATGGTACAGCAGGAAAGCAGACTCAAGGTTGCTGATAACACTGGCGCTAAAGAGTTACTTGTTATCCGCGTTATGGGTGGATCTACCAGAAGATATGCGAACATCGGTGATGTAATCGTTGCTACTGTTAAAGATGCAACACCAGGCGGTGTTGTTAAAAAAGGCGATGTAGTTAAAGCCGTAGTAGTTCGTTCAGTAAAAGGTGCTCGTCGTAAAGACGGATCTTATATAAAGTTTGATGAGAACGCAGCAGTAATCATCAAAGATGACAAAACTCCAAAAGGAACACGTATATTTGGACCAGTAGCTCGTGAGCTTCGTGAGAAACAGTTCATGAAGATTGTTTCTCTGGCTCCGGAAGTATTATAGGAGGAACGTCAATGGCAACTATGAAAATCAAAAAAGGCGACCTTGTTAAGGTTATCGCTGGAAAAGATATCAACAATGAGGGCAAGGTAATTGCCGTAAACGCAAAGAACAATACACTTCTTGTTGAGGGAATCAACATGGTTACTAAGCATACAAAACCAAGTATGTCAAATCAGCAGGGCGGTATCGTTCATCAGGAGGCTCCAATTGATGCTTCCAACGTAATGCTCATCCATGACGGAAAGCCTACTCGTGTAGGATTCAAGATGGATGGAGACAAGAAAGTTCGCTTTGCTAAATCAACAGGCAAAGTTATCGACTAATTGGAGAGAGGAGGATTAAGACATTGAGTAGACTTAGAGAACAGTACGAAAATGAGATCAAGGACGCAATGATCAAAAAGTTCGGATACAAAAACGCAATGGAAATTCCAAAGCTTGACAAGATCGTAGTTAACATGGGTGTTGGTGAAGCTAAGGAAAACGCTAAGGTTCTTGAGGCAGCCGTTAAGGATATGGAAGCCATCACAGGACAGAAAGCAGTTACAACTAAAGCAAAGAATGCTATAGCTAACTTTAAAATCAGAGAAGGAATGCCAATCGGATGTAAGGTTACATTACGTGGTGAGAAGATGTACGAGTTTGCAGATCGTCTCATCAACTTAGCATTACCTCGTGTACGTGACTTCAGAGGTGTTAACCCTAACGCATTTGATGGCCGTGGAAACTATGCCCTTGGAATTAAAGAGCAGATCATCTTCCTGAGATCGAGTATGATGAGGTAGATAAGGTTCGTGGTATGGACATTATCTTCGTTACTACTGCTAAGACAGACGAAGAGGCACGTGAGTTACTGGCACAGTTCAATATGCCATTCGCTAAATAATCGGAGGAATTCTAATGGCTAAGACAAGTATGAAAATCAAACAGCAGCGTGCACCAAAGTTCTCTACAAGAGCTTATACACGTTGTAGAATTTGTGGACGTCCACATTCAGTTTTAAAGAAATACGGAATCTGCAGAGTATGCTTCCGTGAGTTAGCATACAAGGGACAGATCCCAGGCGTTAAAAAAGCTAGTTGGTAAGCCTGAAAGCAACTTAGTGAACACAAGCGCATATGCGCTGTGTGAGCTTAGTGCGAGGGCGTTCTCTGAGCTTAGCGAAGAGAACTTCCTTTCAGCAACAGCTGTTTTTATAAATAACTATATTAACAAACATATTTAAGGAGGATATCGTTCATTATGATGATGACAAGTGATCCAATCGCAGATATGCTTACAAGAATTCGTAACGCAAATACTGCAAAACATGATACAGTAGACATCCCAGCTTCTAAGATTAAAGTAGCAATCGCTGGAATCCTTGTAGATGAGGGATTCATCGAGAAATACGACATCGTTGAGGATGGAAAATCAAGACAATCCATGTTACATTAAAATATGGTGCTGATAAGAACGAGAAGGTTATTACAGGCATCAAGAGAATTTCTAAGCCAGGTCTTCGTGTATACGCAGGCAAGGATGAGATTCCTTCAGTACTTGGTGGACTTGGAATCGCTATTCTTTCAACTAACCAGGGTATCGTAACTGATAAAGAGGCTAGAAAGCTTCAGGTTGGTGGCGAAGTTTTAGCATTCGTTTGGTAAACATTGAACACTTAATGAATGCAAGCGTAAGTGTAGCATGAATTTAGTGTGAAAGTTGTTCTTTGAGTGAAGCGAAAAGAACTACCTTATGACATAATATTGTAGGTGGTTTGAACTTAGCGAAGAGAACATACCCCTAAAGATCTTAATTTATATTAAGTATAATTTATTAAGTATCCATATTCGATGCATCCATGATGTATAGTAGGGATACAGCAAGTAACATCTTAAAGTATAACCTGACCACAAGGTCAGAAATACTAAATAACTATTAACCTAATATCAAAATATAGGAGGTACGGGCATGTCACGTATAGGAAGAATGCCAATCGCAGTTCCTGCTGGAGTAACAGTTGAAATTGCAGAAAATAATCATGTGACTGTAAAAGGTCCAAAGGTACTCTTGAGAGAACTCTTCCATCAGAGATGGATATCAAATTAGAGGGTGAAGAAGTAGTAGTTACAAGACCTAATGATTTGAAGAAAATGAAATCCTTACATGGATTAACAAGAACACTTATCCACAACATGGTTGTTGGTGTAACTGAGGGTTATACAAAGACTCTTGAGGTTAACGGTGTTGGTTACAGAGCTTCTAAGGCTGGAAAGAAACTTACTCTTAACTTAGGATATTCTCATCCGGTTGAGATGGAGGATCCGGAAGGACTTGAGTCAGAGGTTCAGGATAACAAGATCATCATTAAGGGTATCGATAAAGAAAAAGTTGGCCAGTACGCAGCTGAGATCAGAGATAAGAGAAGACCTGAGCCATATAAGGGCAAGGGAATCAAATACGCTGATGAGGTTATTAGACGTAAAGTTGGTAAGACTGGTAAAAAATAATTAAAGGAGTGGACAAGTAATGGTTAGTAAGAAATCAAGAACAGAAGTTCGTGTAAAGAAACATAACAGAATGCGTAATCATCTTGCTGGTACAGCACAGCGTCCTCGTTTAGCTGTATTCAGAAGTAATAACCATATGTATGCTCAGATTATTGATGATACAGTTGGAAATACACTCGTTTCTGCATCAACACTTGACAAGGATATCAAGGCAGAGCTCGAGAAGACTAATAACGTAGATGCAGCAGCAAAGCTTGGTACTGTAATCGCAAAGAAAGCATTAGATAAAGGTATTTCAACTGTTGTCTTCGATAGAGGCGGTTTTATTTACGCAGGAAAAGTTAAAGCATTAGCTGAAGCAGCAAGAGAAGCTGGCTTAGATTTTAGGAGGAGACAAACATGAAACGTGAAATCATTGACGCTAGTCAATTAGAATTAGTTGACCAGGTAGTTGACATCAAGCGTGAACAAAGGTTGTTAAGGGGTGGACGTAACATGCGATTCACAGCTCTCGTTGTTGTTGGGTGACAAGAACGGCCATGTAGGTGCAGGTCTTGGAAAAGCAGCAGAAATTCCTGAAGCTATCCGTAAGGGTAAAGAGGACGCCATCAAGAGCATGGTAAATGTTAAGTTAGACGAGAACAATTCTATTACACATGATGTAACAGGAAAATATACAGGTGCTTCCGTATTATTAAAGAAGTCTCCTGAAGGTACTGGTATCATCGCTGGTGGTCCTGCACGTTCAGTATGCGAGATCGCTGGTATCCAGAATATCCGTACAAAGTCTTTAGGATCAAACAACAAGCAGAACGTAGTACTTGCTACCATCGAGCTCTTAAGCAGTTAAGAAGCCCTGAGGATGTTGCAAAGCTTCGTGGTAAATCTGTAGAAGAAATCTTAGGTTAGGAGGAACGCTAAAATGGCAGATAGAGTTAAAGTTACATTAATCAAATCTACAATCGGTGCTGTTCCTAAGAACAAGAAGACTATTGAGGCTCTTGGTCTTACTAAGTTAGGCAAAACTGTAGAGTTACCAAACAATGCAGCTACACAGGGAGCTGTTCGCAAAGTAGCACCATACGTAAAAGTAGAAGAAGTTTAAGAATAAAATAAGGAGGTACCGTGATGGATTTATCTAATTTAAAAGCGGCTGAGGGTTCAGTTCATAGTGATAATTTCAGAAGAGGTCGTGGACACGGCTCAGGAAACGGTAAGACTGCTGGTAAGGGACACAAGGGACAGAAGGCTCGTTCAGGAGCTCCAAGACCTGGTTTCGAAGGTGGACAGATGCCATTATATAGAAGATTGCCTAAGAGAGGTTTCAAGAATAGAAACACTCTTACAATTGTACCTATAAATCTTTCAGCTCTTGAGAGATTCGATAACGATGCAGTAGTTTCAGTTGAGACATTAATCGAGGCTGGAATCGTTAAGAATCCTAGAGATGGCGTAAAGATTCTTGGAAATGGAGAACTTACTAAGAAGCTTACAGTTCAGGCTAACGCTTTCAGTGCTAGTGCAAAAGAGAAAATCGAAGCTCTTGGTGGAAAAGCAGAGGTGATCTAATGCTTAAAACACTCCGTAATGCGTTTAAAATAAAGGATGTCCGTAATAGAATCCTTTTTACATTCATGATGCTTATTGTCATCAGAATCGGAAGCGAGCTTCCGATTCCTGGTGTCAAGGGCTCCGTATTTCAGAGTTGGTTAAACAGTAAATCAACAGATGGTTTAGGCTTTGTTGATGCTATAACAGGTGGATCATTCTCACAGATGTCAGTATTTGCGCTGAATATTACACCATACATTACATCTTCAATCATTATGCAGTTGCTTACAATTGCTATACCTAAGCTTGAAGAGATGCAACGCGATGGCGAGGATGGCAGAAAGAAAATTGTTGAGATAACACGTTATCTTACAATAGCATTAGGCCTTCTTGAGTCAGTCATGATGGTAATTGGTTTTTACAGACAAAATTACCTTACAGAAAAGACACCATTGACTGTTATTATGGTCGTTACTTCACTTACAGCAGGTTCAGCTGTACTTATGTGGATTGGAGAGCGTATTACAGAAAAGGGTGTAGGAAACGGAATATCAATAGTATTGACAATCAATATTATTTCACGTATTCCAGAGGATTTAAGTACACTTTGGTCACAGTTCATTGCTTCAGCAGCGAACATTCCAAAGGCGATTGTTGCAGGTCTTATCATAGTAGCAATAATTGCTGCAATGGTAGTATTTGTAGTATTGCTTCAGGATGCACAGCGCAAGATTCCTGTACAGTACTCAAGCAAAATAAGAGGCAACAAGCAGATGGGCGGTCAGCAGACATGCATTCCACTAAAGGTAAATACCAGTGGAGTTATCCCGGTAATCTTTGCGCAGTCTCTTATGCAGACACCTGTTATCATTGCCAGCTTCCTTGGAAAAGGCAATGGAAATGGAATAGGCTCTAAGATATTAAAAGGATTATCACAGTCTAACTGGTGTGATCCAAAGGAGCCGGTATATTCAATCGGACTTATTGTTTACATTGTGTTGATCATAGCATTTGCTTACTTCTACACAAACATTACATTCAATCCGCTTGAGATTGCA
>ENA-OQDD01000385-OQDD01000385.1-human-gut-metagenome-genome-assembly--contig:-NODE-385-length-18823-cov-1.894362_pt1 | contig 18823 bp, 21 predicted proteins | sample MGYA00242507_ERZ504598 | MGnify/ENA primary metagenome ERZ504598 (study PRJEB26092, sample SAMD00036318) | human gut metagenome | host: Homo sapiens | study: EMG produced TPA metagenomics assembly of... | reverse complement strand
GCCGAACTTGTCATACTCTGTAGTTCTTTCACAGGTCTTTAGCACATTTGGTCTTTGTTTCTCTGCTGTCCTTGTCATAGGTATATACTGTTTTCATTGTATGTGTTCCGCAGGTATGTACCATTGACTCCATACAGTTATTTGCATCATAGGCATATTCATAAGTGCTCCCCAGCTCATCTCTTACTCTCACCAGACGATCCAGGAAATCATAAAACAGATAGTATGTCTTTTCTGCTTCATATGATTTTACTGCATAAATATTTCCCTGTTTATCATAAGCATATCTGTAAAGATTCTGTCTTTGCTGTCTGCCGCATCTTTGAAATAAACCATATGAATCCGAATTCTGTTTATCATATTCATAATCGAATATATGCACCATTTCCATAGCATACTTTAACAGATTTCCAATTTCCATCCTCATATTCATATCTTACTGCCTGTTTCCCGGCTACAGACACATCACTGACATTTCCAAAAGCATTATAGTTAAAATCATAGGCAAAACCATTATGAACAATTCCCGTCAGATTGTCATCCGTATAAGAATAATTATTTCTGACTGTTTCTCTATTTCCATTTACAGTTACTGTCTGTGCAGCTGAAAGAAGACGTTCCATGTCATCATAGGTATAACTGATTTTATTCCCCTTTGCATCCTGGAATGCCGTCATCAAATCTCTGGTCATATCCCATGTATAATGAACCGTATTTCCTCCTGCATCTGTCACTGATTTCACATGATTCTTATCTGATGTCATAACTCTGGTAATCCAGGTACCCGTATCCGGAACTTCGGATCAACACATCCGCTTTTCAGGACATTGCCCGCTGAATCATAGGTAAAACGATATACCACATTCTGTGCAGATGTCCCTTAACTACATTACGTGTTGTTTCTTCATTGTCATACTCATACTTGAAAGAATTACCTTTCGCATCTGTGATACCTGTCATATCAGACTTACTGTTATACTCAAACTTCGTTACCTGTTCCTGCAAATCTTTAACTGAAATGAGGTTATTTTCATCATCATAAGTATAACTGCATCCAAAATTTTCTTTATATAATGCCAGCCCATCGAAATATGCTATATTTGCATTATGACAGTATGTGTAGGCAACCTCAATACTGGTATAATCTTTCTTTGCTACATAGACGTCGCTGAGGAACTGCCAGTCCATGATGTCCGGACTAAAATTTGTATAATGTATATCTGCCTTCATCTGTGCCGATAAATCTTACCTCAGTACCAAAACGCCTCTTTTTATCATTATCTGTCTCAGGCAGAGATGTTCCCATTCCCCAGGCATTCACCATATAGGTATCACCTTTTTTCCGGTAATGTCCACAATCTTTACCAGTTTTTTATCTTTGTCCGGCTCACCGACAAATGATAAACAGATTCATCCAGACCTGCTACCGACTCTTCTATTTTGTCACGGCTCTTTCGTACAGACAACGGAGCTGTTTTTATCTGCAGATTTGACATTGGAACATAATAAAATTTACTGCCTCTTCTGATCACTCCCCATTCTTTTCCATCAGAATCAACTGAAGTTCCTCTGATTGCCATACGGGTTCCGGCTGTGAGGCTTCCCGCTGCTGCTCCTGATGTACTCCTGGAAGAATAATAGCTGCCGTCCTTTTTTACTTCTACTTTCGCGATATTCCTGCACAGACGTACAATGGCAGAAACCGGCATATAACCGAAAAAGCGATTGCCATCAATCTGCAGTCCCATATAATACCATTTATTTCCATCCGTTCCATCTACAGTTTTTACAAGAGCAGCACAAACTCCTGCATCAATTCCTTCCTGTACTCTGGCACTGGTTTTATCTGCACTTTTATATAAAATAGAGTTTCCTACTACTACGAATGCTGAATTTGTTCCTTCATGTCCTCCCAGATATGGAATCGCCTGACCTGTTGAGACATATCCCTCTTTGCCATCTGCTGTCTTTGCATAGTACCAGTTTCTTCCATTCTTCTCGACAGTAATGTATCCGGAAAGTAACTGATGTTTCGTCAGACTGGACAGAACTTCTCCCGTATCTGATGGGGTTTTCCTTAAAACTCCCTGCGAAGATGCAGTTACCAGAAGCTGACTTTTAATCGGAATATTATCTTCGATTCCAACTTCTGAAAGACCATCCGTGTTGCTTTCATTTTTCTCAAATCCTTCTGTAGTTCCAAGGTGGAAATCCCCATTATCAATCAGGTTACATCTGTTAGCGGACGTTCCTGTTTCAAGCTGTGCCATATCACCATACATTACACCTTTGGCATGCCACATAACCATATAAACCTTAACAACAGTATCACTGCTGTCTTCCGGAACAGTAAATGTATTAGTCAGGCGTACAAAACCTTCTGTTGTCTTTTTGATAATTTCACTGTCTTTCAGCTGCTGTACCCCATCTTTGTCCATATAGCGGACTCTCAGAATTGCACCTCCATCTTCTGCAGTCTCACTGACAGATGCTTTTACATACATGGATGCGGTATAGGTTATTCCCTTTTTCACTTTAACATTTTGTGCCCAGTATGCATATCCACTCACGGAAGTGCATTCTGCCTTCAGTGAACGATTTCCCATCATGCATTCAGCTGCTATTGTATTGATTTCTGTATTTCCGGCACCTTTCGGAGAAATCTTTGATGTCCAAGGAGTATTTTCAGCCTGCACTACTGGATCTTTCAGCAGCTGCACTACATTGTCCTGTAACTTGGTAGCATTCTCAAGACGGTTTACATGATTTCCGTCAACATTATATTTACAGCTTACAGCATGCCCAAAACCATCATGTACATGAAGCAGATTTCCATTATTATCAAATCGGTAAATCTCTTTTCGCCCTTTGTTATCTGTAAATTTTGTACTGTTATATCCATACGTCATAGCAAGGCTTTTACCTTTTGTTCCATCTCCATACTCTGCAATAGATTTTACACGATGGGGTTCCTCTGTATAATACCCGTATTTTACCTGATATCCATTAATATTCTCTGCACTGGCAAGCATTCCATTACTGTCATATGTGTAAAATACTTTTTTGCCATCTATATCTGTTACCGTGGTAAGCCTTCCTGCGGTATAGGCAAAAGTCTTCTTATTGCCCGATGGTGATACTGCCTGAATCAGGTTTGCTTCTTCTCCATCGCTTCCCAGAGAATAATTTAGTGTAATAATTCGCCCGGCTCCATCTGTAATATTTTTTACACGATTATTCACATATGAAACCGTTAATTTATTTCCGTTTTTATCTTTTACCGCAATCAAATATCCAGACTCATTAAACACCATACTATTTCCGTCTTTATTCTGTATTGTGTAAGGTTCTTCTGATTTTAAGTTTCGGATCAGGGTCAGATCCAGCCCTGTTTCATCTTTCCACTCTTTAACCGTATTGCCATCCTTTTCTACTTCTTTTTCCACAAAATAATGAACTGTACCATCTGCATCTGTATGAGCATAATAAACATTCCCCGCTATTGATTTTTTATGGATAATCTGATGGAAATTTAAACGAAATCCTTTTCCATATCCAATATTGGTATCCTTATCATTTGTGTTATAAACCAACGATACCTCTGCCGGCATTCTGCTTCCTGATGTTTCCATGACACGATGTTCCAGAATCAGATTTCCGTTATAATCGTTTACATGGACAGTCCCTGCACGTCCGATATTCTGACTATGATACGTCCAGTAATCTTCAAGTCCGGAATAGTTTACATAAGAAATTTCAATTTTGGGTCTGTAATCACTGAGTGAAGAATCCCAGTCTGATGACATCAGCTGTACGGAACCTGATAATTCGTCAATTTCTTTCAGCATCAGCCCATTATTACTGCCATCTCTGTACCACTCCTTTACCATTCTGGTAATATCCATCACAACATATTTGATTTTATCAGCAGTAAACTTGCATAAATCCTGAACTGTTTCTTCATAAATTGGTTTATTATCCCAGTTAATGGTTTTTGATTCCCAGCTCTGAATCACTTTATGTACAGCAATTGTTTTCTCTGCACCATTCTCTCCCAGCGATACCATTACAAGACGTGCATTTACAATCATGTCTCCTGTCTTAATCTCAGGCAACTGGAATTTCAGAAAACTTCTTCTGATTTCGTTTCCTCCTTTTAACCAGAGATTTTCATTGTTATAATAATTGTCTGTATTATTTTTAGATGAAATATAAGCATCTTCAATATCTGTCGCTGCTTTGGAAGTAGTTGTCACAGGATCAATCACTACCGGAAACTTCCTGCTCGCTTCATTTAACCAGTTTCTATCAGGAGTAAATGTAACTCTGCACTTACCATCAGCAGTCATCTCAGCTGACACCTCAATACTTTCTGATTTTGATCCTGAAAAATCTCTCATATATGGAGCCTGAACCCTAAAAATTTCGTTTTGACCTTCATCAAAGAAGAGTACTTCTTTCTCCCTCAACTCAGGTACAAGTCCTTCTGTCTGATAAAGATATGTATATGATTTTGCAGCTTCCTTTCTAAGCAATACCATATCTTCTTTCATACGCATTCCCTTTACACGACAGCGCAGTTCCATTCCCTCCAGAATTTCAGGATAACAAACGGTATTATCTTTCTGTTTTACAGCTTCTACCGTATTACAGTTTTCTACGCCCCATGAAATACTGCCATACTGATCTTTAATCCTCATCATATTATCTTCTGATGTTTTTTGGCGAAAAATGCCCCAAAAGTTCCCTTCCTGTTTGTGAAACCTTCTTCTGAAACAAGATTTGTTTTTTGTGCATAAACACTTGTTTCATATGACTCTTCCAGCTTATTATCCATTTCCTTCCAGGTTCCATCTGTATCCTTATAATGTACAGGAGCAAGATAAATCTCTGCTGTACAGGAATGGTCCTGATTTTCAAATACTTTTGTATTGATACTTCGTTTCTCTATAAGTTCTTTTCGATTCATATTTACTGTCCTCACTTTCATTTTCTTTTCCAGCCTGCAGTGCTGAAATATTTCGAGCTCGTTTACAGTTACGATTTTATCGAACATTTGTTCTATTTTCCATAGCAAATATGTAAATTTTCCACATTATAGTTAAATGAATTTTTAAATTCTACCTTGCAAGAGTAAATTCTATACCTGTAGAAATTACTTCTGCATGGATTTTTCCTTCTTCTTTTTATAAAATACTACTGCAGATGATCCCCTGCCTGTGCAGAAGGAGGATAAAATGAATACAGGAAGACCAAAAGGCAACCAAAAACATCTTGACTTATCTGCACGTATTATAATTGAACAGCATTTAAATAACGGTGATTCATTTAGAAGTATTGCAATAGAATTAAGCAAGGATCCAAGTACCATATCCAAAGAAATCAGACGTCATTCCATTATCAGGGAAAGAAGCGCAGATGCATTTGCCCCTATTCCCTGTGCAAACAATTATGATAGTTCAAAGCCGCGGACAAATATATGCAATGTCATGCATATGTGCGGTGATAATGAATGTCGGCGCAAATGTGTCCTCTGCAGAAAATTCAGATGCAGCGATGTCTGTAAATTTTATAAACCAAGAGAATGTGAAAAATTAAATAAACCTCCTTATGTGTGCAATGGATGCAGCAAGAGAACGAATTGCATGATGGACAAAAAGATCTATTCTTCAAAATACGCCCAGGACTCCTATGAAGCCCTTAGGACTACCAGCAGAGAAGGGATCAACCAGACACCGGAAAGTATACAGAAACTGGACAACCTGTTGTCACCGCTTCTCAAAAAAGGACAGTCCATTGCCCACATCTACGCATCTCATGCTGATGAGATCGCCTGTTCCAGAAGAACCATATACTCTTATATAGACCGTGGCGTTTTTCAAGCAAGAAACATAGATCTGCGCCGTAAAGTGGTATACAAGCAGAGAAAAAGAAAAACCACTACCAGCCTTAAAGACAGAAGTTTTCGAAAAGGCCGGAGCTATAAAGAATTCCTGGAATATATCGCAGCGAACAAATCTGTTTATGTAGTCGAAATGGATACTGTTGAAGGAGCAAAAGGTACCAGTCCCTGCTTTCTGACTATGTTCTTTCGAAACTGTAGCCTTATGCTTATGTTTCTTTTAGAAGAACAGACCCAGAAAGAAGTAACTAGGATTTTTGATCATTTAACAGAATTACTTGGAATTGAACTGTTCCAGAAACTTTTCGAAGTGATACTTACGGACAACGGACATGAATTTCAGGACCGGCAAAGTCTGGAATATAGCAAAAATGGGGAAGTACGCACACGTATTTATTATTGTGATCCCAACCGTTCTGATCAAAAAGGTGCTCTTGAAAAGAATCATGAATATATAAGGTATGTCCTGCCAAAAGGAACAAGCTTTGAAAAAATGACAGACAAAACAACGCTGCTGTTATTAAATCATATCAATAGCGAAAAACGGGACAGCCTCAATGGACACAGTCCATATGAAGTATCCCGTCTCCTGCTGGATAACAGACTTCATAAAGCATTAGGATTAGCAGAGATACCAGCCGATGAAGTCACATTGATACCAGCATTAATAAAATAATAATAACAATACAGGCACAGGCAAGTTTCATTGCATAGAATTTAGTCTTTCCAACAGACATGTGGAATTTAGTCCTGCACACTATTTCCAGATGTCCTTTTATCATGCAAAAAACTATGCTGTTTATGCCGTATAAAAGCATTATATACTAAAAAAATTAAGTTGTGTATCTCCGAAAATAGAATTTAATCCCGCATAAAATCAAGGTATGTTAGAATGTAGAATTTACTTTTTCATTCAAGCTCTAACTCATCAACTCTAACTCATCAACTCATCACTAAGTAACGAGAATGCGACGCGCAGTTATTCAAAGTGATTTTTGTAAGCATCTTATCTCTGTGCTGTCTTTTTTCTCTGCAAATGCTGTCACAGGAAGTGAAGTCACAGCAAGCACAACGGCAGCGGCCAGCGCAATCCATTTTTTATTTTTCATGCAGATACTCCTTTAAGAGATTTCTGCTGTTAGAATATGCCACAAATCTTAAATGGTGTATGCACTAACTGTTGTCAGGCATGGAAATATGTGTTAAAATAACCACCGAAACTGGTTCGAAACCCTCCCAGTATAAAAAACTAGGCAAAGTAAAAAATATTGCGGTCGCTTATGAGCTGTCATAAGCGGTCTGTTTGCTGATGCTTTTGTTTATTTGAGGGATAAACAAAAGCATTTTTACTTTGACAGAAAGGAATTAAATGAAAAAAAGAAAAGTAATTATTGATTGTGATCCGGGGATTGATGACAGTCTTGCGATTATGCTTGCACTGAAATCACCGGAGATCGAAGTGATCGGAATCACCATTGTGTGTGGAAATTCACCGGTGGAGATGGGATTTGGAAATGCAAAGAAAATCCTGAAGCAGATGAATCGTCTGGATGTTCCTGTGTACATTGGGGAAAGCACTCCCTTAAGGCGGGATTACGTGAATGCTCTGGATACTCACGGAGAAGACGGGCTTGGAGAGAGCTTGCTGCCTGAAGTAACCGGTTATCAGCAGCAGATCAGTGCTGTGGATTTTCTGGCTGATGTACTGAAAAAAGAGAAAGTATCCATAATCGAACTGGCACCTATGACCAATCTTGCCAGACTGATCCAGAAAGATAAAGAAGCATTTTCCTGTATTGAGGAAATTGTTTCCATGGGCGGCAGCTTTAAAAGTCATGGAAACTGTTCACCTGTTGCAGAATACAATTACTGGTGTGACCCGGATGGGGCTTCACTGGTATATGAGACACTCCATCAGAATGGCCAGAAAATCCATATGGTCGGGCTGGATGTGACGAGAAAGATTGTGCTCACGCCTGATCTGCTGGAGTATATGTGCCGTCTGAACAAAGAAACAGGGGAATTTGTAAAGAAGATTACGAAATTTTATTTTGATTTTCATTGGGAATGGGAGCATATCATTGGCTGTGTGATCAATGATCCCCTGGCAGTGGCATATTTTATCAATCCGGAACTCTGCAAAGGCTTTGATTCCTATGTACAGATTGAAACAGAGGGGATTTCTCTTGGGCAGTCTGTTGTGGACTCTATGAATTTCTATCGGAAAGCATCGAATGCGAGGGTGCTGACTGAGGTAGATGTGTATGGATTCTTTCAGATGTTTCTTTCAAGGATCCTTGATCAGGAACCGGAAAAACTGGATATTTTACAAGATTTAATACGAGGAGATTTAAAATGAAAACTGAAAAAATAAGTGTACAGAAAATCTGTATGATTGCTTTTGCTATCTGCATTAATTTTGTGGGAGGACAGATTGCTTTATTTCTGAAACTTCCTATTTATCTGGACAGTATCGGAACCGTATTTGTGGCTGCTGTTCTGGGTCCTTTTTATGGAATGTTGCCTAATTTGCTCAGCGGCCTGCTGATGGGAATGACTGTAGATATTTATTCCCTGTATTACGCTCCGGTAGGGATTCTTCTTGGTTTTGTGACAGGTCTTGTGTACAGAAAATTCCAGCCGAAAAAGTGGCAGATATTTCCGGCTGCTCTTGTGATCACACTTCCATCTACTATAATCAGTTCCTGTATTACGGCATTTTTATTTGGAGGAATCACTTCTTCCGGATCCACTGTTCTTGTACAGCTTCTGCAAAAACACCTCTTGGAATGGTAGGAAGCTGTTTTGTAGTTCAGTTTATCACAGACTACATTGACAGGGTTCTGTGTATTGCAGTAGCAGCAGTTCTTATTACAGCGCTACGTAAAAGCATGAAGGAGAATTTTGCCTGATGAAAGTTCTGATCACAGGCACAGCATCCGGGATTGGAAAAGGCTGTGCAGAATTTTTCCTGAAAGAAAATCATGAAGTCTATGGATTTGATAAAAATATATCTTCAATCCAACATCCGAAATATACTCATTTCTGTCTGGATATCAGAGACAAAAACTCTTATCCGGAAATCGGACCGGTAGATATTCTGATCAATAATGCAGGGGTTCAGAATGGCGATGATATTGATGTAAATCTGAAAGGGACGATTTCTGTTACAGAACATTACGGCATTCATCCCAATATTTATTCTGTTATTATGATTGGATCAGCAAGCGGGCATACAGGGTCTGAATTTCCGGAGTATGCGGCAAGCAAAGGAGGAGTCCTTGCCTACACGAAAAACGTGGCCATGAGGATAGCTCCTTATCAGGCACATGCAACAGTCTGGATTTCGGCGGGGTTATGACTGAACTGAACCGGCCGGTGATGGAGGATGAAAAGCTCTGGGATCAGATTATGGAACTTACACCTCTGAAACGGTGGATGTCTGTGGAAGAGGCTGCAGAGTGGATTTACTTTATGGCGGTAAAAACCGCTTCTGTACAGGTCAGAACATTCTCATTGATGGTCTGGAGCCGGAAACTGCAATTTTATCTGGCCATAGAGTGGGTCTGAAATATCGTGTTTTGAAAAAACATTCCTGCAATCTGCTGTTATTTTGTGCCCGAATATGATAAAATGATAAAATAGTGATAAAGATATTTCAAAGATAGAGAAAGTATTTAACTGGAGGCGCAAAAATTATGGATATTAAAGAACAGATTCATGGATTAACAGAGGAGATGCTTACCAATCTGGGAAGCTGGTTGCCATTGATTCACATGCTTGGCACTCCCGCAGACGGATAAGCCCTTTGGAGAAGGTCCTGCCAAAGCACTGGAAGAAGGTCTTAAGATAGCACAGGAGCTTGGATTTAAAACAGTCAATCTGGACAATTACTGTGGTTATGCAGAGATGGGCGAGGGTGATGAGATTGTTGGTATCGCCGGACATCTGGATATTGTACCTGTAGGCGGCGACTGGAGTTATGATCCGTTTAAACTGACACGCGAGGGTGATTATGTTTATGGTCGTGGAACAACAGATGACAAGGGACCTGTTCTGGAAGCTCTTTATGCTATGAAGCTTCTCCGCGATTCAGGTGTGAAGCTGAACAAAAGAGTACGTCTCATTATGGGATGTAACGAGGAAACAGGTTCCAAATGTATGGAACATTATAATGAAGTGGCAGAAGAATTATCCTGTGGCTTCACACCGGATGCCAGCTTCCCATGTATCCATGGCGAGAAAGGTCATATGGGAATGATGGCATATTCCAAGAATACAAAGATCATTTCTGCAGATGGCGGTTTCGTTTCCAATGCTGTATGCGATTCCTGCACTATCGTTGTTCCGGCAGAAGCAGGTTTGAAAGAAAAACTGGAAGCAGCACTTTCTGAAACAAAACTTCAGGAATATAAACTGACAGAAGAAAACGGTCAGCTCAGCATATACGCAAAAGGCGTTCCGGCACATGCCAGCACACCAACTGTCGGAGTGAACGCAGCAGGAGTTACTTTTGCGTGTCTGGAAAAAGCGGGATTCGAAGATGATTTTGTAAAATTCTACAATACACATATCGGTACATCCTGCGACGGTGCAGGGATTGGACTTAAATTTGCAGATGAGTACGGAGATCTCACCTTATGTAACGGAATCATTAAGACAGAAAACGGTGTCGTTTCCTGTACTATCGATATCCGTGTACCTGTCACATTAAAAGCAGACGAAGTCCGCAAAATGTGTGCAGACAGACTGGAAGATGAAAATGGCCGCATGGAAATCCTGGAAATCGGTGATCCATTATTCTTCCCAAGAGAATCCCCACTGGTAAATGCTTTATATAAAGCTTACACAGATGTAACAGGCGATACAGAGAACAAGCCGATGGTGATTGGCGGTGGAACTTATGCAAAGTCTCTCAAGAATATCATTGCATTTGGACCTGAGAAGCCGGGAATCGATTATCGTATCCACAGTGCAGATGAATTTATTCTCGTATCCGGCATGGAAGAGGCAGTTCTGGTCTATATGGAAGCAATCAAGAACCTTCTGGCAATCTGATGAAAAATATATAATCATATTGAGTAGATATGGGCATAGAAGTGTCAAGAAACTATTTCTTGACACTTCTTTTACTCCATGCTATACTCAATTACACAAACTGTTCTGTGTGAAAGTGATTTCCATAATGTCTTTTTGAAGGTGGTGATATGAATATGAACTTTCAAGAACAGATACAGCAGATTTTTGGAACAACAGATATTTATGAACTGAAGCAGATATCCAGAGATGCTGACAATTACAGATGTTTGAAGGCAGATATGAATAACAGCATTATTTCTGAAAAGAAAAAAAATACCGGAAGGAAAAATTCGTTTACAGAAGAACAGCTGGCACATATTTTGGCACTGCAGGACCGGGGAGAAAAAATTACAGATATTGCCAGACAGTATCACGTTTCCCGTCAGACGATTTACAGTCAGATAAAGCGAGCCTATAATTTTTCTGATGATCCGGATGTGAAAATGCGTATGAATTTCATGAATCATGATGATCTGTGTACAACGATAGATATTGATTTCAGGCATGAAAAATTAAGATTAAAACTATACAGATCAGATTATTTTCCGGGCATTTGGAGTTGTAACTGATCCGGATTGGGCTGATTTTGAATATTTTCTGGAAGAACGCTGTTTTCCCAGAACACGCGATCACAGGAAAGATATTCTGAGAGAGATGGGGCTTCCATTTTATGATCCGTTATTAATTATTGAAAAAACACAGGGCGCATGTCAGATGATCATCAATGGATTATGATTCTGAAAAAGGAGGGCTGATCAAAAATGGAAATTCGCAATTTTGATGCATATTCTCCCTTGCATAAGAGCGGTCATACTTCCAAGGGAGATCAGCTCAAATGGAAAATTGATGACAGGTGGTATAAGGCTGATTATATGGGATATGAAGGTTTATCTGAAGTTCTTGTATCTGACCTTTTGCAGAAGAGTACCTGTCCTTTCCCTTTTGTTGAGTATGAAGCAGCTGTAATTGAGTATAATGGGAAAATATTTCAGGGCTGTTCCAGTTTGGATTTTTTGAAAGCAAATCAGATTCTGATTCCGCTGGAAAAATTGTATCGTCGATATACAGGTGAAAGTCTGGCAGTGAAGCTCTCAGATTTTGTAGATGTTTCAGAACGCATTCAGTACATGGTAACTCAGGTGGAAGAAATTACTAAAATAGAGAATTTTGGAGCGTATCTGACTGCAATGCTGGAAATTGATGCGTTTTTTATGAACGAGGACAGACATACCAATAATATTGCGGTCATTTACAATGAAGAGACACAGAAATATGAACTGAGTCCTTTCTTTGATCAGGACTTTGTATGTTTGCCGACATAAATCAGGATTATCCTATTGATCAGTCATTGGAATATTGTCTGGAAAAAATTGAGGCGAAGCATTTAGCTCTGATTTCGATATACAGTTGGATGCAGCAGAAGAACTGTATGGCATTCAGATTGGTTTCCAATTTACGTTCAAAGATATTCAGATATACTTACAGAAGAATTCGGAAAATTATCCCAGGGAAGTAATAAGACGTGTGGAGCAGCTGTTAAGAAGGCAGATGCGTAAATATGGGTATCTGATAAAAAATGATATTACAGAGAGTGTGTGAAGTTACAGGCAGGTAAAGGTTAAAAAAGTCATTTACCTGCCTTTTCTGGTAAATTTTTGTAACAGCTGTGAGTCGGAGACTGTCAAATCAGTCAATGATACTATACTGCATCATTTCATAATGTAATCTGCATCCTTCCGTAATCTCAAAGGGCAGAAGTGCCCGTGCAACGAGCTTCAGTTCTTCTTCAGGCAGATCTGTCTGCGAAGATGTGCATAGTCACCATCAATAGATTCTACAATATAATCACAAACTAACATAAAAATCCTCCACTTATATTTTGCGTAACGCAATGATCATATCTATAGAATACCACAGAGGAAAAGGGTATCACAAGAGCCTTCAGATTATATAGACATAAAAAGAGGGCAGTGTTATAATTTTTCCTAAAGAAAGTGCATATGGGAGGTATCACAATGTCTAAAGTTGTAAAGCTTTCATCCGTAATGGAAAGGGAAGAAAAATTAAAGGAAATCTATGAAGGTCTGGAAGAAATAAAAGATCAGCTGACAGCACTGATCGATGAGTATGAAGAAGAGGAGACACACACAGGAAAAGCAGATGAACTGATCGAAGCCCTGGACGCTCTTGAGGATGCTTCGGAAACCATAGAGGATGTGCTGGAAGATTAATGAGGGAGAAGGCATATTTTCACCTGCCCGGGCTGTTTGAATTTTATGAGCTGTACCGGATGTTCCTGCCTTTATTCCGGGAACACAGGGAATATTTTTACGACTGGTGTGAAATAGGCTCCATATATGGTGCTCCGGCAGACTGTATCTGGGGTGGAGGCAGGGCTGGCTTCGGAGAGAATGACCCGGAGGAGGTTCTTGAACTGATGCAGGAATATGGGATTTCTGCCCGACTGACTTTCAGCAATTCCCTGCTTCGTCAGGAGCACCTTTCAGACAGAAAATGCAATGCACTGTGCCGGTTGTTGAGAGAAACAGAGAACCGCGAAACGGTGTGATCATTTATTCAGAACTGCTTTTGGAACATCTTAAGGAGCAGTATCCGGGACTCTATTTTGTTTCCTCCACTACCAAGGTTCTGACAGATTTTACACAGCTTGAGGAAGAAATCAGGAGAAAAGATTTCCATTATGTTGTGCCGGATTTCCGGCTAAACAAGGCTTTTGATAAGTTAAATACATTGTCTCAGGCTGAGAAGGACAAAGTAGAATTTCTCTGCAATGAATGCTGTTGGTTCGGCTGCAAAGACAGAAAAGCCTGCTATGAAACGGTCAGCCGCAAGAATCTGGGTGAAAACTGCCCGGAGCATTACTGCAAGGCACCAGAAGGAGAGAGGGGCTATCTTTTTTCAAAAGCTATGGAGAATCCGGGGTTCATTGGAATCAATGATATCCTGGATATCTATCTTCCAATGGGATTTTCAAATTTTAAAATAGAAGGAAGAGGACTCGGAAGTGCTCTGATACTGGAATTTCTGCTCTATTACATGACCAGACCGGAATACCAGATACATGTCAGAGAAAAAATATATCTGGACAGTATGCTGGATCTGTTTTGAGAGATTTATACCACGCATTGTGTTACGATATGACAATGCGGTGGTTTTTCTGTCCGAAAAAGTATGTAGATACCAGAACTCGGTTGCCGTAGCAGTGAAGTTTTCAAAATTATTCCGGAAACAGTTGACATAGCATACAGGTTCCTATATTATATAGATAACCGATATATAGACAATCTATACAATAGGAGGTGAATACTATGGCTATTGAAAAATCACTGGTTTCCGGGAGTATGACAATGCTTATACTGAAATTGCTGTCAGAAAAGGATATGTATGGATATGAGATGATCGATACCCTGCGACAGAAATCTCAGAACGTGTTTGAACTGAAAGCAGGAACTCTGTATCCGTTACTGCACAGTCTGGAGGATAAGGGATTTCTGACAGTATACGAACAGGAGGCAGCCGGAAAGACCAGAAAGTATTACAGCCTGACCAGACAGGGAAGGGGATTTCTGGAAAAGAAAGTAGAGGAATGGAAAGAGTATTCTGCAGCAGTGAGTAATGTGCTTGTAATGGAGGTGTGATCTATGGACGAATATCTGAAAACATTACTGGAACAGATTCGCTGTAAGAAAGCGCGGCCCTATGTAAAACAGGAATTTCAGGATCATATAGAAGATCAGATCGAGGCAAATATGCAGGCAGGCATGGATCGTGAACAGGCAGAGAGGGAAGCTGTCCGGGATATGGAGATCCTGTGGAAACAGGAATCTCTCTTGACAGTGTCCACAGGCCTCAGGTTGCATGGAAACTTCTGGGGATAATCGTTCTTATCAGCATTGCAGGCGTTTTGATACATGCAGGGATTGCCGGAAAAATCAGTGAGAACGCTGCGGCCGGTTCGGACAGATATGTGTTCCATGTTGTGATCGGACTTGCAGTTATGATGATTTTATATCTTCTGGATTACACTGTACTGGCAAGATTTTCGAAAATAATTGCCGTCATTTTACTATTTGCCTGCCTGGTTACTTTGTTGGGTGGCTATCAGTTAAATGGAGCAAGATATTTCATTGTGCTGCCAGGAGGAAGAGGAATATCCATGCAGACTCTGATGCTGTTTTATGTTCCCATATATGGAGCAATTTTGTATAAATATCATGGATGGGGATATAAGGGCTTGATGAGAGCAATCATATGGATGATTGCACCGGTTATATTGGTCTATGCCATGCCTGCGCTTATGACGGCTTGTATGATGCTGGTATCTATGCTGGTTATGCTGACAATCGCAATTCAAAAGAACTGGTTCACTGTGAGAAAAAAGAAAGCCATCTGCGGAATCTGGGCTGGTTTTCTGGCTATGCCTGTGGCAGCTTTTCTGATCAGGTATCTGAGCAGCAGCCTGACAGAATATCAGATTGCACGTTTACAGGCTATTTTTTCAGGTGGTGGAGAGGAAGATTATTTCACCGGAATGCTACATTCATTCTGGCAGCAAAATAAATGGATAGGGAAAAGTGAATCAGATGTAATGGGAAATCTGCCGGCCTTTAATGCGGATTATATTCTGACCTATCTGTCATCTGTATATGGAACAATTACAGCCATACTTTTATGCTGTGTTCTGGCAGTTTTGATTTTGCAGTTTTAACACTGCATGGGCAGAAGAATCAGCTTGGAATGATGATGGGATGTGGATGTGGAATCGTATTCCTTATAAACTTTTCCATAAATATCCTGGAAAATCTGGGTGTACTTCCACAATCAGTAACATTTCTTCCCTTTTTATCTGCAGGAGGAAGTTACATTATAGTTTCCTATGGACTGATGGGGATTGTACTGAGTACATACAGATATAAAAATATCTATCCACGACACTTGAAAATAGGTTTCAAATTCGATAAAACCAAAGCGAGAAAAGCCCTGTATGTCTCAAAAATGTCCATGTGCATATTGACAGGAGGCACTGTTGTTGTTATGTGCGTTGCCATATATTGGGATTTGTGTAAGAGTTATATGAATATTCCGTTTAAAATCGTAACCATTGTACTGACATCGCTTCTGGTTGGAAATATGAGAAAGATCGTGCAGTACAATGAAATGAACAGATAGAAAATGTAAGAAAGATACCGCCATATTGATTGTGATAAGTCAATATGGCGGTATCTTTATCCGTTAACTATTTGGAGTAATTGACTGACGGTATAATTTCCGGAATACTTCATCTGCATTTTTGTCTTTCAGATAAATCGGTTAGGTATTCCCGTATTCGTTAAGTATAGTCCTCATTCGTGTCTTGAAAATGTCTTCGGCTGTTCTTTTTGCTTTTATCATTTGTAAGGATTTCCGCTTGTCCTCCTTTATATGCCTATTTTATCAGAATATACTTCATTTCTCCAGTCGAAATTTTGAAAAGACAGGTTGACTTTTCGACAGTGTATTATTTACTCTGGAAAAAGAAAATTATTTTTATTAAAACTGCAACTTTACCATTCAAAATCCGTCTTATCTTATGAAGGCAAAATAAAAGAAACGTGAGGTGAAAAAAGTGGAAGATACAGTAATTATCAATCTGTATTTTGACAGATCAGAAAAAGCCATACAGGCGACCGAAGAAAAGTATAGCAAGTACTGTTTCAGTATTGCCTGGAATGTTCTGTATGATAAGGAAGACTCCGATGAATGCGTCAATGATACATGGTTGGCTGCATGGAATTCTATACCACCCAGAAAACCGGCAATTCTGTCTGTTTTTCTTGGAAAAATAACCCGAAACCTGGCAATTGACTGTTTTCGCAGGAAAAAAGCTGCAAAACGGTCAACAGAGCACATATTAGAATTATGCAAAGAACTGGAAGAGATAGAGGATGTAACAGCATATTCTTTGAATGATGAAATTCAGAGAAAAGAGATTCTGGAAATTCTTGAAAAATTTCTGGAATCCCTGAAAAAAGGTGACGGTGACATTTTTATACGACGCTACTGGTATATGGACAGCATCAGTGAAATTTCAGCCCGGCATGGAATTTCGGAAAGCAGAATCAAATCCAGTCTCTATCGAAGCAGAAAGAAACTATGGGAAAGGGTGAAACATTTATATGGAAAAAGGATTTAAAACATTAGAACTGATCGGTGATTTGGATGATAAATACATATATGAAGCTTCTAAACCATGGAAAAAACAGCACCGCTTTTCACGGATGCAGAGAAAGTGGAAAATAGCAGCAGCCGGAATCATACTGCTTATCACTGCAGGATGTACACTGAAGTATCAGGAAGATGTAAAAGCAGCATTACAGAGAGTGACCTCCTGGATCGGACAGGCACTGGGAATTGAGAACGGTGACACCGATTCTTATACAAATGTTGTAGGAAAAAGCATCTCAAGAGATGGAATCACCATAACATTGAATGAGATTGTAATGGACAGCAAAAATCTATGGATTGCATATTCCGACAGCGAAGATTTAGACGCAGATATGAAGGATGCGGTGGAAGACAAACTTTTATATACAGAAGTATGCATTAACGGTCAGGAAATTCAGCAGGCTTAGGCCAAAGAACAGTTAATGCTTTCTCAGAAAATCCAATAACAGTGGAAGATTTTACAATCGGAGAAGAAGTCAACACTGAGGGAACTGTAAACATAGAGTTCAAAGTCTGGCCGATTGCAATGGACGATGCTGATACATGGGAAAATGTTCAGAAAACACAGGCTAATACAGAACCTTATACATTTAAACTTAAAACATCAAAAGAAGAGCTGGAAAAAAACACTGTGGATTTAAATCTGAATCAGAATATTAAAATGGATTCCAATGTCCTGAATCTCACAGAATTCAGATGGAATCCATTTGAAAGTACAATTTACGGAATGTATCATGGAACAGTATATATTGACAGTGATTATTATCTGATTGGAACAGACGATCAGGGAAACAAAATCTGCTATCAGGAAACAGGAAGAAATGGTCAGGAAACTATGTTCCGGCAAACGATAGGTCTATATCCCGGATATGAAGAAATCTCCCCGGAAGCAAACACAATCACATTACAGTTATATGAAGTAAAAAACGAACACAGCGCATCAGGTGTCTGAAGAAAAAATGGATAAGGATCCCTCTGAATGATATCTACGAAGAATCCACAACCTATGTATATGATGGAGCGAAAGCCCTATAGATTCAGCAATACCAATAGGAGACAATTTGACAATACAGATAAGATGAAAAATACCGCCATATTGACCTATAAGAAGTCAATATGGCGGTACTTTTATCCGTCAATTGTCAGGAGTGATTGTCTTGCGGTATTTTTCACGTTTATCTTCAGGAACTTCCAAAGCGTTCATTGCCTGGTCAATGGTCCAGTTCATATTTTTCATAAGTTTTTTAATGGAGTCGGTTTCTTTAAGTTCCATTCCCTCATCCATTAACATCTGTCCAAGTCTGGTCATTCTGATTACCTCCTTAATTTCGTCTAACTCAGCCTTATCTAAGAATTTATCAGCCAGTGTATACAACATTGCGGTTGTCTTTTCGGCACTCAGTTCGATATTGGGCTTTGCCAGACGAATAGCTTCTGTGACATGCTCTCGCCACTTAAATCTTACAGATTTTGAAGTGGGAGCTTCCTGCTCAATTGCCCTTCAGGGCAAAGCTAAAACAGGCTATCCCCGCGTGTCCCGCGGTTCTTTTTTTATCTGGTTATGGAGCTTTTCTGTGCTATTATGCACATTTTTTATATATTCTTTTTCCTTCTTTC
>ENA-OQDD01000384-OQDD01000384.1-human-gut-metagenome-genome-assembly--contig:-NODE-384-length-18828-cov-3.953799_pt1 | contig 18828 bp, 22 predicted proteins | sample MGYA00242507_ERZ504598 | MGnify/ENA primary metagenome ERZ504598 (study PRJEB26092, sample SAMD00036318) | human gut metagenome | host: Homo sapiens | study: EMG produced TPA metagenomics assembly of... | reverse complement strand
AGCTGCGACGGGTAGGCCACGCGATGGCGGATGGCGACCTCTTCGGCCAGTTCGTCGAGTCCGACGCCTCCGACGCGGGAGGTGGTGCCGGTGAAGTATTCGTCGATGACGTCCTTGTTCAGGCCGATGGCTTCGAACAGCTGTGCGCCACGGTAGCTCATGATGGTGGAGACGCCCATTTTCGCCATGATCTTGAGCACGCCGGTCGACAACGCGTTGGTCAGGTTCTTCACCGCGGTTTCGGCATCGACGTTGAGATAGCCTTGCGGGACAGGTCTTCGACGGATTCGAACGCCAGATACGGGTTGACGGCCGCCGCGCCATAGGCGATCAGCAGAGCGACATGGTGGATTTCACGCACATCGCCGGCCTCGACGACCATGGAGATCTGGGTGCGCGTGTGTCTGCGCAGCAGATGGTGCTGCACCGCGGAGGTGAGCAGCAGCGACGGAATCGGTCCCCACGTGTAGTTGGAGTCGCGATCGGAGAGCACGAGGAAGTTGGATCCGTTTTCGATGGCTTCGTCGACTTCCTGGAAGATCTCGTCGAGACGTTCCTTCAGCGCCTTGCCGCCGCCAGCGACCTGATAAAGACCCTTGACGACGAACGGCTTATAGTAGCCGCCGAGGATCTTGGCGCGGTCGAGGCGCTTGAGCTGCGCCATCTCGTCGGAGTTGAGCACCGGCAACGGAATGAGGATCTTCTTGGCATGCAGTTCGGAATCGGCCAGCAGGTTCGGCTCGGGACCGATGGCGGATTCAAGGCAGGTCACGATCTTTTCACGCTCCCAGTCGAGCGGCGGATTGGTGACCTGCGCGAACTTCTGGGTGAAGTAGTCGAACAGCATGCGGCTGCGGGAGGAAAGCGCGGCCATAGGCGCGTCATTGCCCATGGATCCGAGCGGCTCCTTGCCGGTATTGGCCATCGGGGCGAGCAGCAGCTTCAGATCCTCTTCGGTGTAGCCGAAGGCGCGCTGGCGGCGTTGCACGGACTGGCCGGAGTGGTTGACGTGCTCGCGCTTGGGCAGCTGGCTCATCTCGACGGTGTTGCCTTCGACCCACTGACGGTACGGATGCTGGGACGCGAGGGACTTCTTGATCTCCTCGTCCGGGATGATGCGGCCTTCCTTGGTATCGACGAGGAACATCTTGCCCGGTTCCAGGCGGCCCTTGGACACGATGTGTTCCTCGGCGTTCTCCGGGAGCACGCCGGTTTCGGATGCGAGCACGATGTAGCCGTCGTCGGTAAGCTGCCAGCGGCCGGGGCGGAAGCCGTTGCGGTCGAGCAGCGCGCGACCTGGGTGCCGTCAGTGAAGATGATGTGCGCCGGACCGTCCCACGGTTCGATCAGCGTATTGTTGTATTCGTAGAACGCCCTGACATCGGGGTCAAGCTGGTCGTTCTTCTCCCATGCCGGCGGCAGCATCATGGAGATGGCATGTGGCATGGAACGTCCGGACAGGTGCAGCAGTTCGAGGCATTCGTCGAACGTGCCGGAATCGGAGTAGCCCGGGGTAGCGATCGGCAGCAGCGGCTTGAATTCGCCGAGCAGTTCGGAGCTTAGGCGGCCTTCACGTGCGGACAGCCAGTTGCGGTTGCCCTGGATGGTGTTGATCTCGCCGTTATGGGCCAGCTGGCGGAACGGCTGGGCCAGCGGCCAGCTCGGGAACGTGTTGGTGGAGAAGCGGGAGTGCACGATGCGATCTTCGCCTTCATGCGCTCGTCGGAAAGATCCAGGAAGAAGGGCTTGAGCTGCATGGTGGTGAGCATGCCCTTGTAGGTGATGGTGCGTGCGGACAGGGACGCGAAGTAGATGCCCACCTCGTGTTCGACGCGCTTGCGGATGCGGAAGGTCTTGCGGTCCAGTTCGATGCCTGCGAGCTGGCCTTCGGGGTCGGCCACGACCAGCGTCTTGAACGCGGGCATGCTGGCGAGCGCCTGCAGTCCGAGTCCGTCCGGGTTGGTGGGTACGACGCGCCATGCGAGTACTTCGAGGCCTTCTTCGCGCACGATTTTGGCGATGGCTTGTTCTTGTTGTCCGGAGGTGGCGATGTCGCGGTCGAGGAATGCGATGCCGGCGGCGTAGTGGCCTTCTTCGGGCAGTTCGACGCCTGCGGTGGCGCGCATGAATTCGTCGGGCATGCTCATGAGGATGCCTGCGCCGTCGCCGGTGTTTTCTTCGGCGCCTACGGCTCCGCGGTGGTTGAGGTTGACGAGCACTTCGATGGCGTCGTCGACGATTTTGCGTTCGGGGCGCTTGTTGAGGGTGGTGACCATACCCACGCCGCAGGCGTCGTGCTCGGCGCCGGGATCGTACATACCTTGGGAATCATGGATCGTGAGATCTAACGGGGCGTGGAAAGTCACCGAAACCACCTTCAATGTTTTTGGGCAAGAAAAGTCTTGCGGTTCTTTAATGCGTGGTTTAGAATACCGCGCCCCTGTATCAAATACGTTTCGCGTGTCCATATAACGAATACTCGGAAAAGTCAAGACTGTTTTTTCTTGGGAAAATGTGGAGGATATGTGTTGGGTTGTGGTGGTTGCCGGTATCGATGCGTGTCGTTATGCTGGTGGTTGTCCGAAGAGTACAGGGGAGCCGATGTGGCTGAGATGGGCGTTTGCCCGGACCTTATGACCTGAACAGGGTAGTGCCTGCGTAGGGATGTTACGAACGGTGCGCGTGCGCGTCTTCTCTGTGCTGACGGCTGGTGTTTGGCCGTGTGTTTCGTGGAAAGAGAAGGGATTTGGCGTGTCTGATGCGTCGCAGGTGCCTGAGCAGCTTGGTTCGGGTTCGAAGAAGTTGACTCCGAAGAATGTGCTGCTGGGTTTGCAGCATGTGTTGGTGTCCAATGTGTGGCTTGATCCGGTGTTTGTGGCTGGTGCCATTGGCTTGCCGTTGGCGTTGTCGTCAAATATGGTGAATGCCATTTTCATTGTGTCTGGTTTGGTCACATTGATTCAGGCCACGAGGTTGGTGCGTTTGCCGATTGTGCAGGGTCCGTCCGCCGCGTTCGATGCGTTGATGATCGCTGCGGGCACTGCTGGTTCGTTGGCTGCCGCTGGTACGTCGATTTTTGTCAGTTCGCTGATTTTCTTGGTGCTGTGTCTGACCCGTGTGATTGAGAAGATGCGTTTTCTGTTCGCGCCGATAGTGTCGGGCGTGATTATTTTTCTGGTTGGCGTTTCGCTGTCGAGTTTCACGTTGAGCGAGTTTCTTGGTGGCGCTCCCGGCGATGATGGTTTTGCCGATCCGAAGACGTTGGCCGTGTCTATCGTGACTTGCGTGCTGGTGGTGGCGCTTTCCCAGTTCGGCAAGGGTATGGCCAGGGCGCTTTCCTATCTGATTGCTCTGGTTGCCGGCACTGCGCTTTCGATGGTATTTGGCATGGCTGATTTTTCCGGTGTCGCGTCGAAGCCTTGGTTTGGTCTTCCTCAGATTATGCCGTATGGCGGTTTTGACTTTGATGCGGCGGTGTTTGTGCCGTTCTTCATCGCATATATGGTTGCGATTATGGAGGCGCTTGGCGTGTATCAGGCGGCCAGTGAGATCCAGGGCGTCAAGCTTGAGGATCGTCAGGTTCGTTATGGTTTGGCCGGCGAGGCTGCCGGTTCCGCGATTTCTTCGATGATCGGCGGTTTCACCACTACCGCGTATCCGCAGAATGTCGCGTTGCTTAAGGTCACGGATGAGGGCAAGACCCGTACCCGTGTGCCGGTGATCATCGCCGGCGTGGTATTTGTGGTTCTTGGTTTCATTCCGAAGGCCGGAGCGGTATTGTCGTTGATTCCTTCCCCTGTGATCGGCGGCATTTTCCTGCCGGCCGCGGCAAGCCTGATCAGCACGGGCTTCAATACGCTGCGCAAGGTGGAGTCGAACGACCGTTCCCAGGCGGTCATTGGATTGTCCCTGCTGTTGGGCATCGCGCTGCCGAGCGCGTTGAGCGGCTTGGAGGGCGGCGCTCACGTGTTCTTCTCCAATTCGATTCTGGTCGGGGCGTTCTGTGTGGTGATTCTCAAGGCACTGCTGATCGACCTGCCGAATCTGATCAATCGTCGTAAAGGAAACAGCGAAGCTGAAGTTCCGTCGCAGATCTGATTTGCTTTCGAATATCAGTATCGTTTATAGAAAGGAATACCGCATATGACATCAATGTCGTTGGGTGCCGACGCGCAGGAAGTCAAGGCAAACGTGCTTGAGTTCATCGAAAAGTATGGTTGCGAGGTCGCTCCGGATGAGGCGTTCGACGCGCTCGCACATAAGATTTTCGCTTTCCAGTTTGCCCATAACATGCAGTATCGCGCGTATTGCATGTCTCGTAGGGTGACTCCGCAGATGTTGTCGGATTGGATGGATATTCCGCCGATGCCGGTGGATGGGTTCAAGATGCTGACGCTCACTTCGGTGCCTGAAGATGATTGCGAGGCAGTGTTCATGACCAGCGGCACTACGCATCCGGGTCAGCGTGGACGCAACTATCATCCTGATCTTGAGGTGTGGGATGCGTCGATGATCGGCCCGTTCCGTCATTTCATCATGCCTGACCGTGAGCGCATGCGTATCGCGGTGCTCTCCCCTGCCTGGGAGATGAATCATAATGGTTCGTTGGCCCGTTATCTGACGCGTGCGGTGGAGCAGTGCGGCAGCGAGGGCAGCGGCTTCTTCTTCCATGAGGATGGTTTGGACTTCGCTGGTGTGGAAAAGTTCCTTGATCAGTCGGTGGCAGACGGCGAGCCGGTGATGCTGATGGGCGCTTCGTCCGCGTATCTGTATCTGCTTGACTATCTTGCCGAGCGGGGCAAAACCTATGCGTTGGCGAAGGATTCGCGTGTTTTCGATACCGGTGGTTTCAAGAGTACGAAAACCGATATGACCGTCGATGATTTGTATGCGAAGTTCCTTGAGGTGTTTGGCGTCGCACGCACGCATTGCGTGAACATGTACGGTATGACGGAGTTGAGTTCGCAGATTTACGATCAGAATCTGCTGTCGTACTATACGGATGGTTCGTCGAATTATCTGAAGGCGACGCCGTCGTGGGTTCGTTCCGTGTTCCTCGATCCGGCGACGCTCACGCCTGTCGCCGATGGCGAGCAGGGGGTGATCGCGCATTACGATTTGGCGAATTGGAATTCCTGTCTGGCGATTCTGACCGAAGATCTTGGCGTGCGCACCGATTCCGGTTACGAGCTCAACGGTCGTGCGAAGGGTGCGGAGGCACGCGGCTGCTCCATCGCCGTCGACGAGGTGATGGCGGCAAACGCATGAGCGTCATCGACATTTTCCATGCGCCGCGCGGCTTCGTATTTGAGGATTTCGAAACACGCGGCGTTCTCACCGACCGCGGTGAGGTCACGTTGCGTTATCCGGTACTCACGCCTGAGACTGTCCAAGATTTGTGCGAGACAACGCGTTGCAATCGATCGCAGACATTGGCAGCATATTCCGTCGAACACATCGTCGACATCATCGGCGAGGCGGTGGAATTGTGGACGAATCCCGATTATGAGGGTCGCCAGATAGCGGAGTCTCTGATTCCCTCCATCACCGGCTATGACGCGACGATGACGCGTATCGAACTGAAACGTTACATGCGCATGTTCCGCAGACGCGAACTATTGCGTTTTCTTGATGACGAACTGCCAAGCCCGCGCATGCTGGACGAATACCGACCGAACAAGTCCGGCGGATACACGCGCCTGTACGGGCCGGACTTGACATTCCACGTGTTTTCCAGCAATGTTCCCGGCATTCCCGTATGGAGCATGACCATGAGTCTGCTGACGAAAAGCGCGATCATCGGCAAATCATCGTTCGACGAACCGCTGATGCCCGTACTGTTCGCTCGTTCTCTGACACAGATCAACCCGGATCTCGCCGACGTATTGGCCATAGTGCCGTGGCGCGGCGGCACGGTAGAGCTTGAAGACGTGGCGATCGGCGAAGCGAACGCCGTGATCGCCTACGGTTCGTCGCACACCACCGAGGCGATCCGTCCACGCGTGAGCGCGGGCAAACCGTTCCTCAGCTATGGCGCACGCATCGGCTTCTCACTCATCGGACGTGAAGCGCTACGCGCGGACACTCACGTGCAAACCGTGCACCGTATGGCCGTGGACGTGGCCACCTACGACCAGCAAAGCTGCCTGGCGCCGCAAACCATCTTCGTGGAACGCGGCGGAGCCATCTCCCCCGCTCAGACGGCGGAACTGCTCGCCAGCGAGCTCGACTCGCAACAACGCAAATATCCACGATCAACCCCTTCCGACACGGAATCCCTCGCCATCCGCAGGGCACGCTCTCAAACCGAGATGCAAGCGCTGTTCATGACGTCCATGACTCCAGACAGCGCCGCACAGGCCGACCCACAGGCACCGTTCGTCATCGAATCGCCGCAAGGCACCGACTGGACCGTGCTCTACTACCCAATACCAGCAGTCTCCCCTCGTTGGGGACACCGCTCAACCGCACCATTAACATCGTCGCCGTGGACCAACTCAAACACGCGCTGCCCACACTGAAACCCTACCGCGAGTGGCTGCAAACCTGCGCGATCGCCACAAGCTCATCCAGACTGTTCGCACTCGCGCAACAAGTGGGCGAATACGGCATCGACCGCATCTGCCCCGTCGGAGAAATGAACCGCGCGAAATCCGGATGGCACCACGACGGCGGATTCAACATCCTCGACCTCGTCAGAGCCGTCGACATCGAACGCAACACCGACCGTTACGCCGACACCTTCGACATCGACTACGAATAATCCCAAAGGACCTTACGTGACCCAGCAATCCGAACACCGGACACTCACCGGCAAAACCGCCATCATCACCGGCGCAAGCCGAGGCATCGGCGCCGCAATCGCACTCAGACTCGCACAACTCGGCGCCAACGTGACCATCGACTACCTAGCAACGACGAACGCGCCCAACACACCAAGCAACACATCGAAAACGAAGCGGACGCACAAGGACGCGTCATCACATGCAAAGCCGACGTGACCGACGAAACCCAAGTCAACGAACTCGCACAAACCACAGCCAACACCTTCGGCGGCATCGACATCCTCATCAACAGCGCGCTCAGCCACTACTCGTTCGACCCACGCAACCGCAACACCTTCAGCAACACCAGCTGGAACGACTACGCGACCCAACTCGAAGGATGTCTCAAAGGCACCTACAACACCTGCACGACCGCGCTGCCCTACATGCGACGCCAATCATGGGACGCATCGTCAACATCTCCAGCAACCTCGTAGACAGCCCGATCGTCCCCTACCACGACTACATCGCAGCCAAAGGAGCACTCATCGGATTCACGCGCTCGCTGGCGCAGGAGGCCGGAGCGTGGGGCGTCACGGTGAACGCCATCGCGGCCGGTTTGACCGTGGGCACGGATTCGAGCCGCGCCACCACCGAAGACGTCCGCGAGCGCATCATCGCGCAGACGCCCTTGGGCAGGCTTGCCACGGCTGATGATATTGCGGGCGGTGTGGCGATGCTGGTTGGCGAGGACGCTCGTTTCGTCACCGGTCAGACGTTGCATATCGATGGCGGACTCACGATGCGCTGATTACGAACATCCGGTGACAGCCTCGTTCTAGCTCTATGCCATCGGCCTGGAATGCAACAACCTGCATCCGAGGCCCGTTTCAATCTGCACACTGTATCCACCCATACCAAGATGGATCATCTAAAACCAATTCGTCAGAGGATTATCGGCATTACAACGAGCAGGCGTCGAAGAAACGCTCGATGACGGTGTCGTTGAGCAAGCGTCCGGTTCGGGTTGGAATCACACGTCCGTCACGGATAACGATAAGGCCTTCGTCTTCCATGGGCTGGATGCGAGCCATATCAACCATGTTTCCAAGGCGACTCAAATCCAGACCCTCACGTATGCGCAGACCAAGCATGATGATTTCTTCGAGGTTCTCCTCGTTGGAGATTCGTTCGCTTCCCGACCATGGCACATTATCATCGTTGATAGCCTGCCCCCACATGCGAGGATGCGCAATATCCCAGCTGCGCAAGCCCGACGATTTGACCGTTTCAGATGTTTCAGCCGACGTGGACTGTTCAACATCCATCACATTGCCGTAATGGCTGTGTGCGCCGGGACCGAGCCCCGCCCAATCAACATTGCGCCAATAGCCAAGATTATGTTGCGATTCATAACCAGGACGTGCCCAATTGCTGATCTCATACCATTCAAGACCGGCTGCGCTCAGTAGATCGTCGGCAATCTCATACTTGGTCGCCTCATCGTCATCATCAGGCGTTGGCAAGGTTCCAACAGCAATCTGACGTCCCATTTTCGTGTTCGGTGCGACGGTCAACGCATATGCCGAAATATGGTCAACACCCAAGTCGATCGCCGTCCGTACGGAAACACGCCAATCGTCGAGACTCTCCCCCGGCGCACCGTAAATCAAATCCACGCTGGAACGCATGCCGGCAGCATTTGCCGCTGCGATTCCCGCCGCCACATTGGCCGGGGTATGCGTACGATCCAATGTTTTCAGCACGCTTGGCACAGCCGACTGCATGCCGAAAGAGATGCGGTTGAATCCGCCGTCCGCGAGTTCCTTCACGTAATCGGCGTTCACCGTGTCCGGATTCGCTTCGGTGGTGATTTCCGCATTGTCGGCAATGCCCCACGTGTCACGCACGGCATTCAACATGGCGACCAGATCCGAGGCTTTCAGAATCGTGGGAGTGCCACCGCCGAAAAAGACGGTGGCCGCTTCCGGTTCGTTAACGCCATGCGCGATCTGCCAATCATGGACGATTGACATCTCGCGAATCACCATATTGGCGTAATTGCCACGCGAAGCGCCCGCTCCCATGTCGACAGCGGTATACGTGTTGAAATCACAGTACCCACAGCGCCGTATGCAGAACGGCACATGAATGTAGCTTCGAACATCAGCCTTCGGTTTTCTGGGCGGCGCGAATCTTGTCTTTGGTGTCGCGGTCGTTGCCTGCGTCTCCGGTCGACAATGCGGCGATGAACGCCTCCTGCGGCACCTCGACATGGCCGAGCATCTTCATACGCTTCTTGCCGGCCTTCTGCTTTTCGAGCAGCTTGCGCTTACGGGAAATATCGCCGCCATAACACTTGGCGAGCACGTCCTTGCGCAGTGCGCGAATGTTCTCACGTGCGATAATGCGGGAGCCGATGGCGGCCTGAATCGGAATTTCGAACTGCTGGCGAGGAATGAGCTCACGCAACTTCTTCGTCATCATCACGCCGTAGGAATACGCCTTATCCTTATGCACGATGGCGCTGAACGCATCGACCTTCTCACCCTGGATGAGAATATCGACCTTCACCAGATCGGCGGACTGTTCGCCGTCCTCATGGTAGTCGAGCGACGCATAGCCCTTGGTGCGGCTCTTCAACTGGTCGAAGAAGTCGAACACGATTTCGGCCAACGGAATGCGATAATGCATTTCCACACGGTCGGCGGAAATATATTCCATAGTGCCCATCTGTCCACGATGGTCCTGGCACAAGTCCATAACCGCGCCGATGAATTCCTTCGGAGTGATGATGTCGGCGGCAACCACCGGTTCGACGATCTGCTTGATCTTGCCGTCGGGGAATTCGCTCGGATTGGTCACACGATGCACGGAATTGTCTTCCGCGGTGACCTCGTATGGCACGTTCGGTGCGGTGGAGATCAAGTCGAGATCGAATTCGCGGCTCAGTCGTTCGGTCACGATTTCCATATGCAGCAGGCCAAGGAAGCCGCAGCGGAAACCGAAGCCCAACGCCACGGACGTTTCCGGCTCGTAGATCAAAGCCGCATCGTTGAGCTTGAGCTTGTCGAGCGCCTCACGAAGTTCCGGATACTGCGCGTTGTCGATTGGGAACAGGCCAGCGTAGACCATGGGCTGCGGGTCACGATAGCCTTCGAGCGGATCGGCCGCAGGCTTGAGCGCGGAAGTGATGGTGTCGCCCACCTTGGACTGGCTGACGTCTTTCGCGCCGGTGATAACATAACCGACCTCACCCGCACCAAGCGCCTTCGTAGGCATCATGTCTGGCTGATCACGCCGATTTCAATCGGATCATGGGTCATGCCGATACCCATCATGTGCAGTTTCTCACGGGAACGCAACTCGCCATCGACCATACGAATGTAGGTGACGATGCCGCGGTAGGAGTCGTAGACGGAGTCGAAGATCAGCGCACGCGCGGGAGCTTTCGGATCGCCGGTTGGTGCAGGAACGTCGGCAACAATGCGGTCGAGCAGTTCGGTCACGCCTTCACCGGTTTTACCGGACACGCGCAGCACTTCGGAAGGATCGCAACCAATCAGGCCTGCGATTTCCTCGGCATGCTTGTCTGGTTCCGCGCTGGGAAGATCGATTTTGTTCAGTACAGGAATAATGGCCAGATCATGGTCGATGGCCATATACAGGTTCGACAGGGTCTGCGCTTCGATGCCCTGCGTCGCGTCGACAAGCAGCACTGCGCCTTCGCATGCGGCGAGAGCGCGGGAAACCTCATAAGTGAAATCGACGTGGCCTGGAGTGTCGATCATGCCGAGGGTATATTCAGTGCCGTCGAACGTCCACGGCACGCGCACAGCCTGCGATTTGATGGTGATGCCACGCTCCTGCTCAATATCCATACGATCCAGGAAACGATCACGCATCTCACGTTCGGGCACGATGCCGCTGAGCTGCAGAATACGGTCTGCCACCGTGGACTTGCCGTGATCGATATGCGCGATGATGCAGAAATTGCGAATCAACGACTGATCGGTGAAACCGGGCTGGTTATGCTGCTGGCCCACGCCATCCTCCTCTTGAAATACTCGACGCAAACGATTCTAACTGCTAGTATCGGCATGGTGAGTCGCGACACTCCTAAGCCCGTTGGCAATTTATCCGCGCGCCATGTTATCATCATCGTTTGTATGTCCTTATAGAAAACGTCGTTTGGAGAAATAGTGGCAAACATTAAGTCGCAGAAGAAGCGCGTTCTCACCAACGAGAAGGCCCACAAGCGCAACGTGGCCGTGAAGTCCAGCCTGAAGACTGCGTTCGCGCCACCCGTGAAGCTATCGCCGCCGGCGATAAGTCCGCAGCAGAAGCCGCCTACAAGGTCGCAGCTCAGAAGCTCGACAAGGCTGCTGGCGCTGGCGTGATTCACAAGAACCAGGCTGCTAACCGCAAGTCCGGTCTTGCCGTGGCCATCAACGCTCTCTGAGTTTTAGAAGCTCACAGCTAACGAAAATCCCGCAGGTTTTTCCTGCGGGATTTTTTGTTACGCAAATGTCTTCCGTTTAATTACCATCTCACTGTCGCTACCTACGCTTGTCACACTTGCGTTTGTCGGAATCCTTATCAGAATGAATGACCGGTCGTTTCAAATATTTCGCTTCACTTGGCAGATATGTATTATGACGCACCAACGCTCCCGGAAGCTGAATGTCGAAAATCACCGATACCAATCGCATGCTGACCATCAATGCGACGATCAGCAGATCAAGCACCACTTCGGCTGGAAAACTGACGATTCCAGCGTCCACGCCTTTGCAGACAAGCACCGTCAGTACGCACCCCACGGCAGATGGAACCGCATACCAATGTTTGTCACGAATCACCATCGGCACTTCGTTGATGAGCATGTCTCGAATCAGGCCACCTCCAAGCGCGGTGAACATGCGAGAAAAACCGCGGTCATGCCTGACGTGTGGTACATCATGGCTTTGCTGGTACCGTTGACCGCATACAATCCCAATGCCAGAGCGTCCAACGACAGCATGGACCATTTGAGCCTGTTGATTTCGGGATGGCACACCGCGACGGCCACCGAAGCCAGCAGAGCAACGATCACCAGTCCTTTATCCGACACGCCTACCGGTGGCGCGATGCCCAGCAGCACGTCACGGATGATTCCTCCGCCCAATGCGGTGAGCCATGTGGTGACGAGAATCGCGAAGATATCGTAGCCTTTGCGCACGGCGGCAAGTCCGCCGCACATGCCGCAGCAGAACGTCGCCAAATATTCAATCCCCCAAAAGAAGGCATTACTCTCCAACGCCACCGACATGCTTTCCCATCCTTTTCCCTTCCCTCACTTCCCTCACTCTCGGATTTCGCGACTTCCCATCGTACACAATAAGCCGAGGGGCGGGAAACATGGTGTTCGACCGTAGGCTTGGCCGAACGGCTTGAGTATGTCGAATACCATGTTCCCCGCCCCTCGGCGGACTTTGAACTATAAGTCAGTCGCGAAAAATCAGCAGACCTTCCACATCCAGTTGTGCGGATCCTCGATCTCGCCAAGCTGGATGCCCAGCAGCTGGTTGCGCAGGTTCACGGTGAATTCGCCGGAGTTGCCGTCGGCAACGGTCACGTCGAACTTCTCGGACTTGAAACGACCGATCGGGGTGATGATGGCTGCGGTACCGCAAGCGAACACCTCGGTGACTTCGCCGGACTTGATGTCTTCGAGCAACTGGTCCAGAGCGATCATGGTTTCGACCACGTCGTGGCCGTTGTCCTGGATGAGCTGAATCAGGGAGCGACGGGTCACGCCCGGCAGAATGTTGCCGGTCAGAGACGGGGTCTCTACGTGGCCGTCCTTGTGCACGACCATCATGTTCATGCCGCCAAGCTCCTCGAGGTAGGTCTTGGTAGCTGCGTCGACGAAGCAGACCTGCTCGCAGCCGTGGTCGATGCCGGTGTATTCGCCCAGCAGGGATGCGGCGTAGTTGCCACCGCACTTGGCGAAGCCGGTGCCGCCAGGGCCGGTGCGGAACCACTTGTCTTCAACCCAGATGCTGACCGGCTTCACGCCGCCTGGGAAGTACGGGCCGGACGGGGATGCGATCACGCAGTAGTCCACTTCCTGCGGAGCACGCACGCCGAGGAACGGCTCGGAAGCGAACATGAACGGACGCATGTACAGGGTGTACTCGCGGCGGGTCGGAACCCAGTTCACGTCACGCTTGACGAGGGCGGCCACGGAACCGATGAAATCGTCGATCGGCAGTTCCGGCAGGTACAGACGCTTGGCAGAGTTCTGGAAACGCTCGGCGTTCGCATCCGGACGGAACAGCCAGGTGGAGCCATCGGCATGACGGTAGGCCTTCAGACCTTCGAAGCATTCCTGAGCATAGTGCAGAACGGATGCGCCCGGATCCATCTTCAGCGGCGCATACGGCTCGATGCGGCGGTCTCCCCAGCCTTCGCCCTTGGTCCAAGTCATGTGGGCCATGTTGTCGGAGAAGACCTGACCGAATGCCGGCTTGTCGATGAGTTCGGCACGTTTGGCGTCGGATGCCGGGTTGTCGTTCGGGAGCACGGTGAACTTCTCGGTAAGCTTGTCAAGCTCTGCCGGATCGTGATGATTCTGTTCAGTCATTCTTTACTTCTTCTTGTTGCAGCCGCCCGAAAGCGGCCCGCGGTTGTTGGTATCCCAGTGCTTGTGGCACCGGTTCTGGTTAGTAACTTTCCCACATCATAATCTCTTTCGATTACAAGCGTTCGCGATATGAGATAGGAAGAAACATCCTGCGAAAAAGTCGCCGCCCTCACGCCTGATTGATGCTCTATAGACTCGGAACGTATTCTGAATTGTTCAAAAAATGACTGTGCCTCATTCCCCAAAACACCATTATGACGTTCAGGTCTCTGACAGCGGGATGTGGGTGAGAATGATGGGGCGAGTAGTTTCGACGTCGTAGTACAACATGCCGCTGTCGCCTATTGGGGTGAGGAGACTTCATGGCGGAAGGCGCTGGAAACGCAGCCTTCCCAACGCTCGTCGCGTTCTGCGTGTTCCGTTCGTCGCTTCCGGTCATGCTGCGATCCTTTCGGGTGAAGCATGCAAGCCAACCCTCCGATGTATTGGCGGATACTCGAAAAAGCAATACCCCCGTCATTAGACGGGGGCAATAAGATTGTTGGCGTCACGATGCTTGTTTCAGCGGCGTTCTCCCGGATTGCGGATCTGCATGGCCGCGCCGTCTTCCATGATTGAGAAGCCGTGCTTCTGGTAGAAGGTGGCGTTCTTGCTTTCTTCCGGCATGACTTCAATATAAAGGTAGTCGCGATATCTCTCTTTGACCATGCCCACCAGGTGGCCTGCGATGCCATGACCCTGATATTCCGGATCGACCAGCACGTAATGCATATAAGCCACCATCTCAGTGTCATCGAGCACGCGCACCAAGCCTACCAAGCGGTCGCCGTCCCATGCGCTGAACACGGTGGACGATCCCATCAGAGCCTTGTACAGACGTTCCGGATATTTGCCTGACACCCATCCGACGGATCGGAACAGTTGCTGCGTCTGTTCTTTGGTGAACTTCTTTTCATCGGTATACGTGATTCCCATAGCCCCGAGCGTGGTTGCATGCTACGCGCGGACTGAAGCCAGTCTCTGCATTCGGACGTGATTTTGGAATCACGTTTACGGTGGCTCAGGCCAGCCAGTAACCGCACGCAACGGCCATGACGGGCACGACGATCGAAGCCAGAGCATAACCGATGAAACAAGCGATTTTCCCATTGCGCAGGAGCGTAACCGTCTCGTTCATCATGGTTGAGAACGTTGAGAAACCGCCGAGAAATCCTGTTGCGAGCAGTAGGCGGCAGTCGGGGCTTATGGTGTTCGCCGCGAACAATCCCGCCACCAAGCCGGCAAGCAGACCGGCCACAACATTGATGGCAAACGTCGAAAGCGGGAACGTTTTGCGCCACAATGCCTTGATATACGAATCGCAGATATAGCGTGCGGCCGCGCCGACGCCACCGCATGCGCATACGCCGATCGCAAGCATTGCGCTCATCGGATCGCCTCCTTGTCAGCATGTTCGTCTTTGTTTCGTTCCGCCAACCACGAACCGCATAAGGCACCGGCGTAGGCGAGCGAAAAACCGACAATGAACGTTGCGCAGCAATAGGTGAGGACTCTGGGAATCGCATGATCGTCAATCATCATGAATTCTTCCAATGCGAGCGTGGACATGGTGGAAAGGCCTCCGCACATGCCCATGCCGAATCCACGATTCACGTATTCTTTTGCACGGCCTTTCAACAGACTGGAAGATCCCAGCCATGCGGAAAGCGCCGCATATACGAAGCAGGCCACCATATTGGCCGCGAACGTACCGACATGGAAGCCGCCCACGTCCGCAATGGACGAGCTCGCATACCGCAGTCCCGTGCCGACGCATCCGCCAAGGAATACCACCGTCACCACATCAAGCCGAATAATATGCTTATTCAAATGTTTCTCTCTTCCGCACCGTCTCACTTCGTCTCTCGTGCATTGTTTCCATGCATCGTCAGTCATGCTAGTCGTTATTCGATTGGAATGCTGATGCATGTGACGTATTTGCTGGAATCCTGCGTCAGATCATTGTCGATCAGTGTGATCTCACGTGGGAAGCCTACCACCGTCAAATGATGATTCTCGATATAGTCCATTAATGTGCGGCATCAGGATGGCTGCCGGGAAAACGGATCGTCACGCAGTCCGTCTCCGGCAGTACGCAATCGCTCCCTTCGTACCCGACAGTGCCATACGGGTTCACTGAACGTATAGGCGAGTATAGTCCGTATCCACCCGTTGTATCAATATTGCGTAAGGAATGCAGGATTTGCCGTCAGTCTCTTATGTCTTCCAGCTCATAGAACGGGTGTTGCCGGGTATGAAAAAGCCCACGCGCGTCTGAGCACATGGGCTTTTTCATCATCTCTTACGGTTGTTCAAAACCGTAAGATGAAAGTTAACTTCCTTAAGCTAACTGAACTCACTCAGCGTTTTCAGCCGGAGCGGCTTCAACCGGAGCAGCCTCATCGGCAGCGTCTTCCGGCACCTCGACGGTGACGACGGACTCTTCCGGATCCTCAACGTCGAGCACAACGCCTTCCGGCAGCACGACGTCCTTGGCGAAGACCTTGGAACCGTCGGTCAGGCCGTCAACGTTGACCACGATCTTCTCCGGCAGGTTGGCGACATCGGCGCGAACCTTGAGCTCCTGAATGTCGACGAATGCGACGGCAGCGCTTCGGGGTGCCCTCGACGAACACCGGCACCTCGACGTCGATCTTCTCGCCGGCCTTGACCTCGTAGAAGTCAACGTGCTCGACGATGCGCTTCACCGGGTTGCGCTGAACGTCCTTGACGACGGCCATCTTGGTCTCGTCACCGAACTTGATGGTGAACAGAGCGTTGGTGTGACGCAGGGACAGGGTGGTTTCCTTCATCGGCAGCTGCACGAAGACCGGCTCTTCGCCGCCTGCGTACACGGTGGCCGGAATAAGGTTGGCGACGCGCATGCGGCGGGCAGCGCCCTTGCCGAACTCGGTACGGGCAGCGCCTTCGAGGGTAATGGTGGTAGCCATGGGCTATTTCTCCTTATGTTTTATTCGTTCATTCTGTTTCGGCGCATCAACGAGCCGTGAATCAACACAAGGAGCCTACAATCACACGCCGAGTCGATTACGGAAGCCATACGCTTCCCTCGCCAAGACAACAGTTAACTAGTATACGGCGAGGGCGGACATTATCGAAAAACGTCTCACATCAAAAATGAAAAAATCTGTCAAAGCCCACGAAAACGCCGTACGCACGTACAATCGATAGTAATTGTGAACAATCCGTCAATCGCAAGGAAACGAGACAGCAATGAAGCATGACAATGACACAATCGTTCGCGACATTTGCATCGCCACGGGAGCCGTGACGGCTGCCTGTATCGCATCGTTGGCTACGACTGCGAAATACCTGTTCCATTTCTGCATCGATACGCAATGGAAACGTTCCGTTTTCCATCAATCGCTGATTGCGCCGGAGCGTATCGAAAAACTTCAGCAGGGTGAGGCACAGGAAGCAGGAGAATGGTTCGCGCAAGCCAAACAGCCTGTGACGATTACCAGCGATGATGGACTTCGACTGCATGGATGGCTGTTCGATCCGGATTGCACTGCGCCAAAACCACACCTGTACGCAATCTGCATGCATGGTTATACCGGTGTACCGGAGGAAACCGCGAAATGGGCACATCGTTACGCCCGCATGGGCTTCACCGTATTGGTTCCGTCACAGCGTGCCCAAGACTTGAGCGAGGGACGGTACGTCGGCATGGGCTGGCTTGAACGCAATGATCTACTGAATTGGATCGACCTTATCGCGTCGAGTGACGCCGACGCCCGTATCCTGCTGTATGGCGGTTCGATGGGCGCGGCAACGGTGATGATGACGACGGGAGACCCGCGTCTGCCGCGCAATGTGGTGTCCGCGATTGTCGATAGCGGCTACACGTCTGCGCGCATGGTGTTCATCGACAGCCTTCGGCATTCGTCGCGTCTGCCGAAACCGCTTGCCGCGGTATGTGTGGATGCCGCGGGATTGTTCTGCAAACATTATGCAGGGTACGATTTTTCGGAAGCCACCTGTCTGCAGTCGCTCAGACATACTGTCATTCCGATGCTGTTCATTCATGGCGAACAGGACGACATCGTGAGCTCACGTTTCTCAAGATCAATTACGAAGCGTGCTCGAGCATCGATCGAGAAAAGCTCATGGTTCCCGACGCACGCCATATGGAAGCATCCGTCGTGGATCCCGAACTGTATTGGAACACCGTCAATGCCTTCATCAAACGCGCATTCGAATTGTGAGCCATGAAAACTGTGTCAAGGTTCACATGAGTTTTTCCTCATGCTTATCCCCAAGGTGAACATACACAATGTTCATTTGTTGGAAAATCCAATGAAATCAACGGCTTACCCACTTCTGCCGCCTCCCGGCACGCTCAAGGCCACGGAATACTTCACCATTATCTTGTTGTTTGTTCGTCGCAGGGCGAACAACAACAGAGAGGAACGAATATTACATGGCCAATCAACATCCTTGGCATGTCGGCCGCCCTCCTTGGACCCTTCGTCGAAAAGGACATCAAGAAATCGGCTTTGATCTCAACGGTCTGCTTCGCCTGCAGGTTCGCCGGTACCGGAGCCAGTATCGCGGCAGGATGCCCCCGGCGTGCTCATCTTCTATGGCGTAATCATGGGCATTGGATTGGGCGTCGGCTATCTGACGCCGGTGAAGAACCTAATGCTGTGGTTCGCCAAAGGTCTCGCCACCGGCATCGCCGTCGCGGGATTCGGTCTGGCCAAGGCCATCGCGGGAAGCATCAGCGTCATCCTGACCGTCGATGCCGTGTTCAACGCTGCCGGTGCTGCTTGAGCAGCACTTTGGCATGAAGTCAGTGTCCACCGTGCACGGACTGGCTTTGAGCGCGTGGGCGTTCGCCGGATTGTCCGGCAACCAGTTGGCATCCTTCGTCGTCTCTCATGCGACGGATGCGGCCCACCGATACAGCGCGCTGATTCCGATCATCACCGTACTGTACGCCGTCGCTCTCGCGTCCATCATCGCCGTGACGCTCGCCACGAAAGGCAAGGGCGCCAACGCCTTATCATCACGTTGAGCGGCATGATACATCGTTCAACACGCTGACACGGCGGATGAGCCCATCAACGCCTTATGCGGATGTTCTGGGCATTCGCTTGTTAGCCGCCCTGCGCCGGGGAACAGACTTTGGTTCCGCTCCCCGGCGAACTTCTTCCCATTGATATATACGATGTATATGATTCCTTCCTTTCCCAATCCATTTCCCCGTATTCCACCGCATCGCCTTCCGATTCACGTACGCTGACGGTAGCCGTGAAAACAATGGCATCCCCTCCGTTGCGGTCGAATATATGGATCAGATACCACAATTGCAGCAATACCATGACGAACAAGGTTCCCCTGCCCGCGTGTTTTCCGCCACACAGGTACTGTAGT
>ENA-OQDD01000383-OQDD01000383.1-human-gut-metagenome-genome-assembly--contig:-NODE-383-length-18842-cov-2.080310_pt1 | contig 18842 bp, 22 predicted proteins | sample MGYA00242507_ERZ504598 | MGnify/ENA primary metagenome ERZ504598 (study PRJEB26092, sample SAMD00036318) | human gut metagenome | host: Homo sapiens | study: EMG produced TPA metagenomics assembly of... | reverse complement strand
AAGCGTGGTGAGACACTTGCACAGATGGCACTCAAGTGGGTGGTAAAGGATGATGACGTGACAAGTGTGCTTGTCGGCGCCTCAAAGCCACAGCAGATTCTTGAAACTTAAAGGTTATGGAGGGCACTGGCTTCTCTGAGGAAGAGCTTAGGATGATTGATGAGGTTGTGGGAGTGTAGAATTGCGCACGTGACTTGCTTTTTGTAAATGTGTATGAATCTGAAAAGGTACAATAAGCATAATAGCAGGGAGTATAGCAAAAATTAATGCTATACGCCCTGCTATTATATTTTAGGTTGCAAGAATTTAGTTTATGCTATAAAATATTTATAACTGTATGCAGATATTTAATAATCACAATATCTGTCTGTATAATAAAATACGCATAAAGAGGACGAAAGAATGATCAACAAATTAGTAGACAAAATCAAGAAAACAAACGCACCTATCGTAGTAGGTCTAGACCCGATGCTTTCATATGTGCCTGAGCACATCACAAAGAAGGCATTTGATGAGCTTGGAGAGACACCGGCCGGTGCAGCGGAGGCTATCTGGCAGTACAACAAGGCTATTGTGGATGCCACATATGACCTGATTCCTGCGGTAAAGCCACAGATTGCCATGTATGAGCAGTTTGGAGTGGAGGGCCTTAAGGCATTCCAGAAGACAGTGGATTACTGTCACGAGAAGGATCTCGTGGTTATCGGAGATGTAAAGCGTGGAGATATCGGCTCAACATCGGCTGCATACGCTACGGGACATCTCGGAAAGGTACAGATCGGCAGCAAGAGCTATTCTACCTTTGATGAGGATTTTGCCACTGTCAATCCATACCTTGGAACAGACGGTATCAAGCCATTCGTAGATGTATGCAAGGAGGAGAAGAAGGGTATTTTCATTCTTGTAAAGACATCTAATCCATCAAGTGGAGAGTTCCAGGACCGTATGATTGACGGACGCCCATTATATGAGTGGGTAGGCGAGAAGGTTGCAGAGTGGGGAGCTGACTGCATGGGTGATTCATACAGCTATGTAGGTGCGGTTGTCGGTGCAACATACCCTGAGCAGGGTAAGATTCTTCGTAAGGTAATGCCAAAGAGCTTCATCCTCGTACCGGGCTACGGCGCACAGGGAGGCAAGGGCGCAGACCTTGTTCATTTCTTCAATGAGGACGGACTTGGTGCAATTGTCAATTCATCACGTGGAATCATCTGCGCATACAAGCAGGATAAGTACAAGGATATGGGCATCACAGCAGAGAATTTTGCAGATGCATCACGCAAGGCTGTTGAGGATATGATTGAGGATATCTCTGGAGCACTTGCAAACCGTTAATAAGTTATTCAGAAAGCTTAAATATATTAACAAACGAAACCAGGGAGATAAAATGGCAGAGAAATTTGAGGAGATTGCAGTTGTAGTTGACCAGAGCTCACTCGGCAATGGTATCTACGACCTCACACTTAAGACAGACAAAATTGCAAAGGCAGCAAAGGCGGGACAGTTTGTATCGGTTTACTCAAACGACAAGAGTAAGCTGCTTCCGCGTCCGATAAGCCTTTGCGGCATAAACAGAGATGATGACACAATTCGTCTTGTGTACCGTGTGACAGGTGAAGGCACGGGAACAGAGGAATTTTCAAGGCTTGTCAGGGGCGATAAGGTAAGGATTTTAGGACCTCTTGGAAACGGCTTTACAGTACAGCCGGGAAAGAAGGCATTTCTTATCGGCGGAGGAATCGGAGTGCCGCCTATGCTGCAGCTTGCCAAGGATATAAATGCAGGCATTGTGCAGACATCAGGTGAAGAAAAAAATTCTGGACAGGCAGCAATGGAAGGTGAAGAAATTAAAACAGCAGTATGCGATATGAACATCGTCATGGGCTATCGCGATGAGAATACCTTCCTGCTCGATGAGTTTAAGGAACAGGCAGCTTCCTTTGTAGCTACAGAGAACGGCAGTGTCGGCACAAAGGGCAATGTCATCGATGCAATAAAGGAGAATGCTCTTGAGGCAGACGTGATTTATGCATGTGGACCTATGCCTATGCTTCGTGCACTCAAGGCTTACGCTGCAGAGCATGATATGGACTGCTTTATATCAATGGAGGAGCGCATGGCATGTGGAATCGGTGCATGCCTTGCGTGCGTATGCAAAACAAAGGACAAGGATGCCCACAGCAATGTAAACAACAAGCGTATATGCAAAGAGGGACCTGTTTTGATGCGAAGGAGGTGGAGCTGTAATGAGTAATATGTCAGTAAATGTGGCCGGTGTTGAGTGGAAAAATCCTGTAACAGTTGCATCCGGCACATTCGGCTCCGGTGCAGAGTACAGCGAGTTTGTTGATTTAAACAGACTTGGTGCAGTCACTACAAAGGGTGTTGCCAATAAGCCGTGGAGGGGAATCCCACACCGAGAGTAGCAGAGGTGTACGGCGGCATGCTCATGCAGTCGGACTTCAAAATCCCGGCATCGAGCTTTTCTGCAAGAGGGATATTCCTTTTTTAAAGCAGTTTGATACAAGGATTGTGGTAAATGTCTGCGGTCATTCGCTTGACGAGTATCTTGATGTGGTAAAGCGTCTTGCGGATGAGCCTATTGATATGATGGAAATAAATATCTCATGCCCTAATGTTAAGGAGGGCGGAATTGCTTTCGGAACAGATCCAAAGGGTGTTGAGACAATCACAAGCGAGATTAAAAAATATGCAAAGCAGCCTGTTATCATGAAGCTTTCTCCAAATGTCACAAGTATTGCAGAGATAGCAAGGGCGGCAGAGGCCGGTGGAGCTGATGCGGTTTCGCTCATCAATACAATTACAGGCATGAAGATTGATATAAACAGAAGAAGCTTTGTGTTAGCAAACAAGACAGGCGGCATGAGCGGTCCGGCGGTTCATCCGGTTGCAGTGCGCATGGTTTACGAGACAGCACATGCAGTCAATATTCCGATTATAGGAATGGGCGGTATCACAAATGCTGCCGATGCTATAGAGATGATACTTGCCGGAGCTACGGCTGTTTCAGTCGGCACAGCAAACTTTGTAAATCCAAAGACCACAGAGCAGATAGTGGATGGCATCGCAGAGTATATGGACAGGTATGGAGTAAAGGATATTTCAGAGCTTGTCGGCGCGGTTGACAGATAGAGCATAAAGGATAGACGGAGGATAAAATAATGATTCTGGCAGCAGAATACGTGCCTTCTATGTATGCCACAGTCTGGGCACTTGTTCCACCTGTTGTGGCTATAGTTCTGGCACTTATCACAAAAGAGGTCTACAGTTCATTATTCGTTGGAATAGTGATTGGCGGACTGTTTTATGGAAATGCATTTCAGCCGGGTTTTTCGGCTGAGAGATCAGTGCTTCACATATTCGAGGACGGACTTGTTGGAGTGCTATCGGATTCGTACAATGTGGGAATACTGATATTCTTAGTCGTGCTCGGTGTTATGGTGAGCATGATGAACAAGGCAGGCGGCTCGGCGGCCTTTGGAGAGTGGGCGAGTGAGCACATAAAGACAAGGATTGGTGCCCAGCTTTCAGCTATAATACTTGGAGTACTCATATTTATAGATGATTACTTCAACTGTCTGACAGTAGGAAGTGTGATGCGCCCTGTCACCGACAAGCATCAGGTTTCAAGAGCAAAGCTTGCATATCTGATAGATGCAACAGCAGCGCCTGTATGCATCATTGCACCTATATCATCGTGGGCAGCCGCGGTTACCGGCTTTGTAAAGGGAGAGGATGGTTTTTCTATTTTCATAAAGGCCATTCCATACAATTATTATGCACTCTTTACTATTATCGCTATGATGACACTTGTTGTTTTACAGGTAGATTTCGGTCCGATGGCAAAGCATGAAGCCAATGCCAAAAAGGGTGATTTGTTTACCACAGGAGACAGGCCGTATGCGGAGGCAAAGCAGGATGTTATAAAGGGCAAGGGGAAGGTTATAGACCTTGTATTTCCTATTCTTGTGCTCATAATAAGCTGCATCATCGGAATGATATACACAGGAGGCTTTTTTGACGGAACAGGCTTCGTTGATGCGTTTGCAGGCAGCGATGCTTCAATTGGTCTTATGCTTGGAAGCTTTTTTGCGTTGATAATCACCATATGCTTTTACTCAATCAGAAGGGTACTAAGCTTTACGGATTGCTGTAATTCAATCCCTGAGGGCTTTAAGGCAATGGTACCTGCAATACTTATACTGACCTTTGCATGGACACTAAAGACCATGACAGAGAGCCTTGGCGCCAATAAATTTGTCGCAGGCTAGTGGGAGGAGTATCGGGACCACTGCTTGGACTGTTCCCGGCAATCATATTCCTGGTGGGAGCCTTCCTTGCCTTTGCAACAGGAACCTCATGGGGCACCTTCGGTATACTCATACCGATAGTAGTAAATATCTTCTCGGGCACAAACCATACGATGATGATTATCTCAATCTCAGCGTGCATGGCAGGTGCAGTATGCGGAGACCACTGCTCACCGATATCCGATACCACCATCATGGCATCGGCAGGAGCTCAGTGCAATCACATGAATCATGTATCCACACAGCTTCCGTACGCAGTGCTTGTGGCAGGCATATCATGCCTGACCTACATCATAGCAGGCTTTGTCAGAAATCCGGTAGTACCGTTTATAATAGGAATGCTTATCCTGATTGGAACCTTTGTCGGAATCAAGTATATCACGAGAACCGATAAAGCAAATGAACAGGAGGAGTAGCTAAAGCACAACTCAAAAGAGTTCTATTTTTCACAGACCTTGTGTCTGCGGATGATAGAACTCTTTTTATAGTAAATTCTACACCGGACGGACGACTGCGCAGCATGGGAAGACACACCGATGGTGCACGGTCGATTTTTGACGAGCCGTGTATGAGTTATATGCGCCACAGACAAAAGGTGGCACGGAAAATACTCGTTCAAGCAACACAGCATAGAGAATGTTATAAAGGTAAAAAGCACGTTTGCTATCAATAAAATTTATAGCCCGCTAACAAATATTAATAACCCTAATTACATTTACAAAAATATCAATTAGTGGTAACATATCAATAACTTAGAAATCATATTTGAATGGTAGGAAATCCCGGTCATACAAACTAAGCACAAACTCATAACATACTCAAAACAAACATTAACAAAAAAGAGGTAATATCAATGGCAAAAATTGCAAAGCAGCTCACTGAGCTGATAGGTCACACTCCGCTTCTGGAGCTGACCAATTATGAAAAAGCCCTTGGGCTTGAAGCAAAAATCATAGCAAAGCTGGAGTATTTCAATCCACTTGGAAGTGTAAAGGACAGGGTGGCGGCAGCTATGATAGAACAGGGCATAAAGGATGGAAAGATAAATCAGGACACAATAATCATAGAGCCGACAAGTGGCAATACCGGAATCGGACTTGCATTTGTTGCAGCCTCAAAGGGGCTTCACCTGATACTTATAATGCCTGATACCATGAGCGTTGAGAGAAGAAAAATCGTCACAGCGCTTGGCGCAGAGATAAAGCTCACACCGGGGCGTGAGGGCATGAAGGGTGCAATCGATGAGGCGCAGAGACTTAAAGAGCATTATGGCAATGCATTTATTCCACAGCAGTTTGAGAATCAGGCCAATCCGGATATCCACAGAGCTACAACCGCTCAGGAAATCTGGGAGGATACAGATGGAAAGGTAGATATCTTTGTATCATCTGTCGGAACAGGCGGCACCTGTACAGGCACCGGGCTTGGATTGAGAGACCATAATCCTGATGTAAGGATAGTAGCTGTTGAGCCAAAGAGCTCACCGGTACTATCAGGCGGAAGACCGGGGCCTCACAAGATACAGGGAATCGGTGCAGGCTTTATTCCAAAGGTCATGCGCATGGATATAGTGGATGAGGTGATTCCGGTGGAGAATGAGGCCGCTTTTGACAAGGAAGAGAGGTTGCAAAGAGCGACGGACTTCTCGTTGGCATATCCTCAGGAGCAGCAATATATGCGGCAACAGAGCTTGCGAAAAGACCTGAGAACAAGGGAAAGAATATCGTGGTGCTGCTTCCGGATACAGGAGAAAGATACCTGTCCACACCGCTTTTTACAGTAAACTAATGGCATATAAACTGACGGCATAAGCTTGCTTTGCCGGAAACTGTAACATGAAAAATGAGAAACATACATGAGAAACATACAAAAATATACGGCAGCCCTGCTGTCGACAGTGATGATTCTGTCATTTCTTCTGACAGGCTGCTCAGGCAGGAAGGATGACGGAACAGTCACCATAACCAATGTGTCGTATGATCCGACACGAGAGTTTTACGAGAAATACAACAAAATATTCGAGTCTTACTATGAGAACGAGCACGGCAAAAAGATAAATGTGATTCAGTCACATGGCGGCTCGGGAGCACAGGCACGCTCGGTTGTGGAGGGCTGTAATGCAGATGTTGTCACACTGGCACTCGAGCATGACATAGACCTGATACAAAATACAGGCTTAATTGATAAGGGCTGGATTGATGAGTTTTCTGACAGCTCGGCACCATACACATCAACAATCGTTTTACTTGTAAGAAAGGGAAATCCAAAGCATATAAGTGACTGGGATGACCTGGTGAAAAAGAATGTGGATGTGATTACGCCTGATCCAAAGAGTAGTGGCGGAGCCTGCTGGAATTTTCTTGCAGCGCTAAGCTATGCGAAGACAAATTATGACAGCCTAAAGGAACAGAAATCGTTTATGAAGAAGCTATATGAAAATGTCACAATTATGGATTCGGGTGCGAGAGGCTCAACAACCACATTTGTGGAAAACGGTCAGGGAGATGTGCTCATAGCGTGGGAAAACGAGGCACTTACGACCATGGATTCATATCCGGGCAAGTATGAGATAGTGAATCCGTCTGTCAGCATCTTAGCACAGCCCTCTGTTGCTATTGTGGATGACAATGCAAAGAGCAACGGAACACAAGAGGTAAGCAAAGAATACCTACAGTATCTCTACAGTGATGAGGCACAGCAGCTGATTGGCGAAAGTGGCTACAGACCAACAAATCAGGATATATTAAACCGGTTTTCCGACAAGTTTGATTTAAATATCATGCTTTGGAGCATAGAGGATTATGGCGGATGGAATGAAGCTACAAGACATATTTCGATGATGGAGCAATGTTCGATGAAATATACGGCAACTGATAAAACAGCAAAAGAGAAAACTAAATCAAAGAACATAAAGACCAGAGTCATACCGGGATACCATCTTTCGCTTGGAATAGTGGTCACGATGCTTTCAGTCATCGTTCTCATTCCGTTAGCATCAGTGCTTGTGTATTCGCTAAAGATATCGCCGGGCGATTTTGTGTCACTTATCATGAAGGAGAATGTGAGGAATGCCTTTATCACAAGCATCACCTCATCATTTATCGCAGCAATCGTAAATGTGGTATTTGGACTCATCGTGGCATGGACGCTTGTGAAGTACGATTTTCCCGGGAAATGGCTGCTTGACGGACTTATAGAGCTTCCGTTTGCACTGCCGACAGCGGTTGCGGGCATCACGCTCTCAAAGCTGTACTCAGGCACAGGCTTTTTTGGTAAGGGCCTTGGCAAGCTTGGAATAGATGTAGCTTACACACAGGCAGGAATAGTTGTGGCACTTGTTTTTGTAGGCATTCCCTTCGTAATAAGAGCTGTACAGCCTGTACTTGAAAAGATGGATAATACATATGAGGAGGCCGCTTATATGCTTGGCGCCACACCATCTAAGACATTTTTAAGGTAATACTTCCGGAGCTTCGCCCGGCACTCTTAACAGGCTTTGGTCTTGCCTTTGCCAGAGGCATAGGAGAGTACGGAAGCGTCATCTACATATCAGGCAACAGCGCCAGACATAGGACACAGGTGGTATCCTACGTCATCATGCAGAAGCTTAGCTATATAGATTATGCTAGCGCGACTGCCATAGCACTTGTGATGCTTGTCATATCATTTTTACTGCTGCTATTTGTAAACATAGTGCAGGTTAAACAGTCACAGCGCACTAATTTGTTGTAGAAGGCTGCATATAAATCAAATGCGATGCACACAAACAGGAAAGGAGCACAATGCGATGAACGAACAGGTAAAGCTTGAAAGAAGAAAAAAGATCACAAAGATAATACTCGTCACTGTCACGGTGCTCTTTATATTTGTCATGCTTGTAGTTCCGCTTTTTTCTGTGATGCAAGTGCCTTAAAGGAGGGGTTTGGATTCTATCTGAAAGCTATCTCCACAAGCTACGTGCTTTCAGCACTCAAGGTGACTTTGATAGCAACAGTTTTTGCGGTAGTTATCAATACCTTCTTTGGAATATGGACAGCGTGGCTGTTGACCAGGTTTTCGTTTAAAGGAAAACAGGTGCTTGCAACACTTATTGATATACCGTTTTCTATTTCTCCGGTCATCGTAGGACTTGCGTATCTTATGACCTTCGGACAGCTTGGGTGGTTTTATCCGGTTATCAGATGGTTCAATGAGATATTCGGCACGAATGTGAGAATCACCTTTGCAATACCGGGAGTTGTGCTTGCTACGATATTTGTCACGTTTCCGTATGTGTCAAGGGAAATCATACCGGTGCTCAATGCAGAGGGAAAGGATGAGGAAGAAGCCGCAGCGCTGATGGGAGCATCCGGCTTTACGATATTTCGGAAAATAACACTTCCGCAGATGAAGTGGAGCCTGATTTATGGAATCATACTCTGTACGGCGAGAGCCCTCGGCGAGTTCGGTGCGGTAAATGCGCTCTCGAAGACAAGAGGCGAGACATTTACACTGCCGCTTGAGATTGATGCCTTGTATATGTCGGGCACAGACAGCTCGATAACATCGGCATTTGCTGTATCGTCGATACTGTTAATTATTGCATTAATCATTCTTTTTGCAAGAAATATAGTTGAGCATAAATTTAAGAAATTACACTGAGATATACTTGGAAAATATGATTTACACTAATAAAATCTGCTGCATGGGAAAAGCAGGAAGGAGATAACGTATATGTACGTTGAGATGAAAAATATATACAAAAAATACGGAGACTTCCTGGCATCCGATAATGTGAGCTTTGGAGTGGAAAAGGGAAAGCTTGTGGCGCTGCTTGGTCCGTCCGGCAGTGGCAAGACAACACTTCTTCGTATGATAGCAGGGCTTGAGACGCCAAATTCAGGTGACATATATATAGATGGAAAGCGGGTGAATGATATTCCGGCCTCGAAGAGAGGCATAGGCTTTGTGTTTCAGAACTATGCGCTGTTTAGATACATGACAATATACGACAATGTGGCATTTGGGCTGGAGCTTCAGAAGATGCCGAAAAAGCTCATAAAGGAGCGTGTTACAAAGCTTCTTGAGATGACAGGTTTATCGGGGCTTGAAAAGAGATATCCGAATCAGCTTTCCGGAGGACAGCGTCAGAGAGTGGCATTTGCGAGGGCGCTGGCGCCGAATCCACAGGTGCTTTTACTGGATGAGCCATTTGCCGCGATAGATGCAAAGGTGCGAGGTGAGCTTCGTACCTGGCTGAAGGAGCTGGTCGAAAAGCTTGGGATCACAAGTATTTTCGTCACACATGACCAGGATGAGGCTGTTGAGGTGGCAGATGAAATCATTATCACAAACCACGGCACGATAGAGCAGATGGGTACACCTCTTGAGATATACAAGTCGCCTTATACACCTTTTGTGGCGCAGTTTATAGGACACACCACAGTCGTTGAAAACTATGACAGGCTAAAGGGCTTTGACAGGATAGAAAATGCCGACAAGGCGGTAATCAGACCTGAGTTTATCAAGATATCAAAGAGTGGCAACTTAGACCGCTATCAGTCAGCGGCAGAGGAGGGCATCGTTACAGATGTGGTATTCAGAGGAAACAGGATGGATATCACAGTCAGCATAAACGGCATCGAGGTGGTCGGCGAGCGCTCACTTGAAAAGGACCTGATAGCAGTCGGCGAGAAAGTACAGGTGCTGATTTACAGGCTGTATATATTTGATGAAGAGAAAACATACCTGATGGAAAACAGCGAGATGCAGGAACAGGATGTATTCTACATTTAGATATAGGAATAGTCTAAAGCTTGTGATTGAAAGAGGAAGCAGAGGGAGATAAATGAAGATAGAAAACAAAAAAATCCTACACACGGACATCCTCATAATAGGAGGTGGCACGGCGGGCTGTTATGCAGCGCTCACCATCCGTGAGAAATCGGATTATTCGATTATAATTGCAGAGAAAGCGAACATAAAGCGAAGCGGATGCCTTGCAGCAGGTGTCAATGCGATAAATGCATACATAGTAAAGGGCAGAAAGCCTGAGGACTATGTAGACTACGCAAAAAAGGATGCTGACGGCATAGTAAGGGAAGACTTACTCATGACTATGTCCGAGGGTTTAAATCGTGTGACGGACAAGATGGAAAAGCTTGGACTTGTCATATTAAAGGATGAAAACGGTGAGTATGTAGCAAGAGGAAACCGAAATATCAAGATAAACGGCGAGAACATGAAGCCGCTTTTGGCAGAAGCTGTTTCAAAGCTTACGGACTGTACAGTGATAAACAGAATCAATATCACGGACTATATAGTTGAGAACAACACCATAAAGGTGCATACGGATTTTCAATCGAGGATGCTACAGCCTATGAAATCAGGGCTAAAAAGGTGCTCTGTGCTACAGGCGGAGCGGCCGGTTTATACAGACCAAACAATCCCGGCTTTTCAAGGCACAAGATGTGTATCCACCTTTCAACACAGGCGCCGGATATGCGATGGGCATAAGAAGTGGAGCTGAGATGACCACCTTTGAGATGAGATTTATCGCACTCAGATGCAAGGACACAATTGCACCGACAGGAACAATTGCACAGGGAGTCGGGGCAAAGCAGGTCAATTCACTTGGAGAGGTTTACGAGACAAAATACGGTCTCACCACATCAGAGCGTGTATACGGAACGGTCATGGAAAATCTTGAGGGAAGAGGCCCTTGCTACTTAAGGACAGAGGGCATCTCTCCACAGCAGGATGAGTCATTGAGAAAGGCATATCTCAACATGGCACCAAGCCAGACACTCAAGTGGGTGGAGGCAGGTAAGAATCCAAGTGAGCAGAATGTGGAGATAGAGGGCACCGAGCCGTATATCGTAGGTGGGCACACAGCGAGCGGCTACTGGGTAAATACCGAGCGTGAGACTACAATCCACGGACTTTATGCTGCTGGAGATGTGGCAGGAGGATGTCCACAGAAATACGTTACAGGAGCTATGGTAGAGGGTGAAATTGCTGCGATAGATATGGTTTCAAAGCTTGATGCAGATACCTCCGACGGAAGTCCTGACACATCAGCATTTGATGAGAAAAAGGCGCTTGACGCAAAAGCTTCAGAGTACGACCATTTCCTCACTGAAAGGTCCCAGATGTTTACAACAGAGGCTATCGAGGAAGCCATGCAGAAGGTCATGGACAACTACGCAGGCGGTATTTCCACACATTATCAGTTCAACGGCAAGCAGCTTGCGCTGGCAAAGGAAAAGATAAATCATCTGATAGAGCTGACCGGTGATTTATATGCATCGGATATGCACGAGCTTATGTTCATATATGAGCTTAAGGAGAGGCTTACGGTATGTCTTTCGGTTATAGCACATCTTGGTGCAAGAAAGGAGACCAGATGGCACAGCTTTGCCGAGAATCTGGATTATCCCGACAAGAGTGATGACTGGATGAAATACGTCAATTCCAGATACGAAAACGGGCAGCTTCACATGATTTACAGAGAGCTTGTCGGAAGGGAGGCGCGTTATGAGCATAATGATTGATAAAGCAAAGTGTAAGGGCTGTGGCATGTGTACAAGTGTATGCCCGGGAAGCCTGATATATCAGGACTCAGAGAAAAAAGCCTTTATCAAATATCCTAAGGACTGCTGGGGCTGTGCCTCATGCATCAAGGAATGTCATTTTGGCGCTATTGCTCTTTATCTTGGAGCAGACATAGGAGGCATGGGAAGTCTCATGACAGTAAAAAGCACACCGGACACGCTGACCTGGGATATCAAAAAGCGCGACGGAAGCAAGGAAGAGATTCTTATCAACAAGAAGGAATCCAATAAATATTAAAGAAAAGGATGGTAACAGACATGGGTGAATTATCACATCTTGACGAACTCGAAGCAGAGGCAATATACATAATACGTGAAGTAGCCGCAGAGTGCGAGAAGCCGGTTATGTTGTACTCAATTGGAAAGGACAGCTCGGTAATGCTTCATCTTGCAATGAAGGCATTTATCCGGAGAAGCCGCCATTTCCGTTTTACATGTAATACAACCTGGAATTCCATGAGATGATAGAATTCAGAGATCGTATCGCTAAGGAAAAGGGCATCGAGATGCTTGAATATATAAATCAGGATGGCGTAAAGCAGGGCATCAATCCATTTGATCACGGCTCAGCATACACAGATATCATGAAGACACAGGCGCTTAAGCAGCGCTCGACAAATACGGCTTACGGCAGCATTTGGCGGCGGCCGAAGAGACGAGGAGAAATCAAGAGCCAAGGAGCGAATCTTCTCCTTCAGAAATGAAAACCACGCATGGGATCCAAAGAATCAGCGCCCGGAGATGTGGAAGCTCTACAACTCAAGAATCAAAAAGGGCCAGGAGGTGCGAGTTTTCCCACTGTCAAACTGGACAGAGAAGGATATCTGGCAGTATATAAAGAGAGAGAATATCGAGATTCCTTCACTTTACTTTGCAAAGGAAAGACCTGTTGTATACAGAGACGGCAACATCATCATGGTAGATGACGACAGAATGAAGCTTCGTCCGGGTGAGAAAATCCAGATGAAGAGTGTACGTTTCAGAACTCTCGGCTGCTATCCACTGACAGGTGGTGTGGAGTCGACAGCGAATACACTTGATGAGATTATTGATGAGACACTCAGTGCTGTTTCCTCAGAGAGAACCACCCGTGTCATAGACAACGAGGCGGCAGGCAGCATGGAAAGAAGAAAGAGGGAGGGATATTTCTAAAATGAGCGGATTACTTAAATTTATTACATGCGGAAGCGTGGACGACGGAAAATCAACTCTGATCGGACATATATTATACGATTCAAAGCTGCTCTATGCAGATCAGGAAAAGGCATTGGAGCTTGACAGTAAGGTCGGAAGCCGTGGCGGCGCCATCGACTATTCACTTCTCCTCGACGGACTGATGGCAGAGAGAGAGCAGGGAATCACAATCGATGTGGCTTATCGTTACTTCACAACAGATAAGAGAAGCTTTATCGTGGCAGATACACCGGGCCATGAGGAGTACACAAGAAACATGGCTGTAGGTGCATCCTTTGCAGACCTTGCGGTAATTTTAATAGATGCAAAGCAGGGCGTATTGGTTCAGACAAGAAGACACGCAAGAATCTGCGCGCTCATGGGAATCAACTACTTTGTATTTGCTGTAAACAAGATGGATCTTGTAGGCTACGACGAGAAGCGTTTCGATGAAATCACAAAGCAGATTATTGAGCTTACAAAGGAGCTTGAACTTAAAAATGTAGTAATAATTCCTGTTTCTGCAACAGAGGGCGACAATGTCACAACAAAGTCTGAGAATATCCCATGGTACAAGGGACCTGCTCTTTTATCATACCTTGAGGATGTTGACATAAAGGATGAGAACGAGGAAGAGGGCTTTTACATGCCTGTACAGAGAGTCTGCCGTCCTGACCACACCTTCCGTGGATTCCAGGGCCAGATAGAGGCCGGAGAGGTAAAGGTGGGCGATGAAATCACCACACTGCCAAGCAATGAGACAGCCCATGTAAAGAGCATCCATGTGGGTGATAAGCTAAGCGATAGCGCATTTACAGGCCAGCCGGTTACAATCCAGCTCGACAGAGAGGTGGACGTATCAAGAGGCTGCGTGCTCACAATCGGTTCAGGAGCAAAGGTTGCTTCATCTATCACAGCTACAATACTCTGGATGGATGACGATGAGCTCTTTAAGGGAAAGAATTTCTTCTTCAAGCTAGGTACCAAGTCAATACCGGGCATCGTAACAGAGATAGAGCATACCATCGATGTAAACACAGGTGAGGAAAAGCCTGCCGACAAGCTTAAAAAGAACGAGATAGCAGTTGTAAAGATTGCATTCTCGGACAAGATAGTCTGCGATAAGTTCAAAAATCACAAGACACTCGGTGAGTTCATCTTAATCGACCGTGTGACGGATATGACATCTGCCTGCGGTGTGGTTGAAGAGGTACACACAGAGGAAAGCGGTCTCTACGAGGGCAGAGTAGACAGAAACGTAAGAGCTGCAATCAAGGGTCAGAAGGCAATCACCGCCGTATTTGTAGACGGAGTGGATGGTGTAAACCGCGGCTTTGTGGAGGATGTCGAGAAAGCCTTAAATATAGACGGACGCCATACTTATCTCTACGCACCAAAGGAGGGTGAGGACTTCGTAAATGTAGTCAAGCATCTAAGCCATGCCGGAATACTCGTACTTCTGCTCATCAGCCAAAAGCAGGAGAAGGAGCTTGAAGCCGACAAAGTTGAGTTCACAAAGGACTGGAACAAAAACGGCAGAGATGTGGACCAGGCTGCGGAGTTTATCAAAAAGCAGTCAGTATATGACGGCGTGATCGTAAACACAAGTGAGTATATCTGATAAAAATATATAAGCAGATGAACAGCATCCCATATTCATTTAATAATATGAAGGGATGCTGTTTTTGTAACCAATTTCCACGTTGAAAAGCACGCCCCAATGTGGTAAAATTGACAAAGATAATTTAAAGAAAAACACACAGGAGGATTAACATACAATGGAAAGTTACAAGAGCGAATTTATAGACTTTATGGTGGAGAGTGACGTGCTGAAATTTGGTGATTTCACATTAAAGAGCGGCCGTAAATCACCATTTTCATGAATGCGGGAGCATATGTGACAGGCTCACAGCTTAAGAGACTCGGAGAGTACTACGCAAAGGCTATCCATGCTAACTACGGAGATGACTTTGATGTATTATTCGGACCTGCATACAAGGGAATTCCGCTTGCAGTGGTAACAGCCATCGCATACCATGAGCTCTATGGCAAAGAGGTGCGCTACTGCTCAGACAGAAAAGAGGCAAAGGATCACGGTGCAGACAAGGGAGGCTTCCTTGGAAGCAAGCTTAAGGATGGCGACAGAGTAGTCATGATAGAGGATGTCACCACATCAGGCAAATCAATGGAAGAGACAGTTCCAAAGGTAAGAGAGGCTGCTGATGTCACAATCGTAGGCCTTATGGTGAGCCTTAACAGAATGGAAGTCGGACAGGGCGGCAAGGTGAGCGCGCTCGACGAAATCCATGAGAAGTACGGCTTTGAGGGCAGGGCTATCGTTACAATGGAAGAGGTCACAGAGTATCTTTACAACAGAGAGCATGATGGCAGAGTAGTCATTGATGATACAATCAAAGCAGCTATAGATGAGTACTATAAGCAGTACGGCTGCAAATAGGAGAATATAAATTGCTTGGCAGAAGAAAACGTAACAGGTATAAGTTTACGGAAAAGAAGCAATCTAAGAGGGGGATAGCTGCACTTGTTGTGGCTATCCTCATAGAGATTGTATATATAGTTTTTTTTGAATGCGGCATTCAGAGGAGATGGCAATCTGTCTATGTACTATGCAGTGCCGGTATACTGATGCTTGGCATATCTCTGGCAGATTTCGGGTTTGCCATCAGAAGCCTCTTTGATGAGGAATCATTCATGACGTTTCCACGACTGGCAGTGTTTTTTTCACTCATAGCGGTAATCAGCTGGGGAGGAACATATGCTGCAGGTTTTATTATATGAAAGAAAGATTATAGGGATATATGAGTTATAAAGAGATTTATGAGCTCTCCAATGAGCTTTACGCAGAGCGATTAGAGCTTGTGGAGGAGCGGATAGAACAGATCGTCAGAGAGCCTGCGATAGAGCCGGCTTTTGCAGATTATTTCAGAAGTGCGGCAAAGTGCATCAACACTATTAAAAACCATAACGCAGATAAGGAATTTAACGATTTATTCTATTCACAGTTTGATAAAGAAAATTATGAGAAAAGCTATGCCAACCCGGCATACGCCGTAAAGGTGCTCGGAGATGAGTATGGTCAGCTTTTATCGGCTGTATATGCAAAAATTGCCGGAAGCATTACACATATCTATCAGGGGGATATAAAATATCTCTGCATTTATGCAGAGCTTATTGTAGAGCTTTACAATTATTTTGAGAATGCCAATGAGCTGAGTCCTGATGAGATAAGGGGATGTATATATTCGTTCATGCATGATTATGAGGAGATATTTGCAGAGGATGACAACAGGGCACTCCTTGACCCGGCTTATGATTACTATACAGAGCTTGTAAATGAGGCAGATTTGTCAAATGATGATTATCTGTATTCTTACGGACTGTATGTCGGAGAGAATGAGCGCGCCGGCAGAGCGCATCTGGCTTCATTTTCAGATGAGGAGATACAGGCAATGGCAGATACCTATACAGAAGGATACCGCATTGGCTTTATTACCTGCAACAAGGATATCTCAAAGAAGTCGGTGGTTCAGGTGCTTTATCCGCTTGGCTTTGAGCGTATGATAAGAGCAGCGTTAAAGAATTTTGAGAAAATGGGTATGAAGCCTGCCATGAGACCATTTTCCACATCGGTCAATAAGCAGTTTGACTATGACCACAAGGAGGATATGGCACTGTGGCTTGACAAGGCATATGTGGAGTATCGTCTTGAGTGCATGCACAATGCACTTGAGAGAATGAAGGATGTAGCATGTAAATGTGGTGGACCGGCTGTTATAGAGATATTTGGAGAGGAGCCGTTTGCTCCGGTTTCAAAGAAGGAGGCTGCGCACTTTAATGATGAGCAGCAGAAGCTTGCAGTCCATATGACAAGCGTGCGCTCACAGTATATGAACAGCTATATTCACAGCGAGGACAGAAGCTTTACGATTATTGCCTATCCGTGTGCTGCAATCGGACCTGATTATAAGGAAATTTTTACGGAGACTGTAAAGATTAATACTCTTGATTATGCACTCTACAGGGATATGCAGCAGAAAATCATAGATGTGCTCGATACAGCAGACAGGGTGCATATCGTCGGGACAAACGGCAACAGGACAGATTTGTATGTCAAGATTCATGAGCTTAAGGAGCCTTCGAAGGAGACGGCTTTGAAAACTGTGTGGCTGATGTAAATATCCCTGTCGGAGAGGTGTTTACTTCACCGGTGTTAGAGGGCACAAACGGTAAGCTGCATGTCAGTCAGGTATATCTTAATGAGCTTAATTTCCTTAATCTGGAAATCGACTTTAAGGATGGCATGATTGATAAATATACATGTACCAATTTTGAGGATGAGGAAGAAAACAGAAAGTATATATCAGACAATGTGCTTTTCCATCACGACACACTGCCTATGGGTGAGTTTGCCATAGGCACCAATACGACAGCCTACCGTATGGCAAGAGTATACGATATCGCGGCAAAGATGCCTATTCTCATAGCAGAGAAGACAGGACCGCACTTTGCGGTAGGTGATACCTGCTACACATACGATGAGGACAATATGACATACAACCCTGACGGAAAAGCAATCATTGCCAGGGACAATTCAGTTTCCATCCGCAGAAAAGATGATATATCAAAGGCATATTTCAACTGCCACACGGATATCACAATACCATATGATGAGCTTGGAGCCATCACAGTTATTCGACACGATGGCTCAACCTGTGATATAATAAGAGATGGCAGATTTGTGCTTGAGGGCGTAGAAGAGTTGAACAAACCGCTCGATACGCTTGATGCTGAAAGTAAATAATTGTTAGACATATAAGGAGGATAAAATGGCAAAAGTAGGAATAGTTATGGGCAGCGACTCAGATTTAAAGGTGATGAGTAAGGCAGCAGATATGCTTGAAGAGCTCGGAATAGAGTATGAGCTCACCATCATCTCGGCACACCGTGAGCCGGATGAGCTTATTGAGTGGACAAGAGGCGCTTGTGATAGAGATGTAAAGGTAATAATAGCAGGAGCTGGAATGGCAGCAGCACTTCCGGGAATGTGTGCAGCGCTTTTTGCACTTCCTGTTATCGGAGTACCGCTTTCAGGAAAGAATCTGGATGGAATGGATGCAGTGTTCTCAATCATGCAGATGCCACCTGGAGTGCCTGTTGCCACAGTTGCAATTGACGGTGCGAAAAATGCAGCAATCCTTGCAGCAAAGATACTCGCAGCAGGTGATGATGCAATCCTTGAGAAAATCAAAAAGTATACAGCAGATATGAAGGCTCAGGTTGTAGCAAAGGATGCGAAATTGAAACAGGTTGGATATAAGCAGTATCTTGCTGAAAAATAGATTGTATTGTCATCTATAGGAGGGTTTTTATGGGTATATTGCAAAAGGCAGACAGATGTATGGATGAGGCAGCAGCCTTATTTGGCGAGAATAAGCTTTTTTTGGCAGAGAATAAGGCACAGGAGACAGCCGGTCTTTATAAGAGCTGTGGCGCATATGAGCAGATGGCAAAGACTGTCAATTTTATGGGAGTCATATATGCATCTATTGGAGACTTAAGCATGTCAATTGACTGCTACCTAGAGGCTATGGATGTAGCTGTGGAGCAGGGTTCAACAGAGATAATCATGCTTGTAAACAATAATATAGGCTCAACTCTATATGGAGCTTGGATTGTAATGAAAAGGCTATCAGATATTTCAACGAAGCACTGGAGACTGTGCAAG
>ENA-OQDD01000382-OQDD01000382.1-human-gut-metagenome-genome-assembly--contig:-NODE-382-length-18845-cov-2.436265_pt1 | contig 18845 bp, 15 predicted proteins | sample MGYA00242507_ERZ504598 | MGnify/ENA primary metagenome ERZ504598 (study PRJEB26092, sample SAMD00036318) | human gut metagenome | host: Homo sapiens | study: EMG produced TPA metagenomics assembly of... | reverse complement strand
TCCAAGTGAAAGGACAATCTACCGTTAAAATAATCTTGGAGGAGGATACCGAAACACTGGATGAAGTGGTAGTGGTTGGTTATGGTGTTCAGAAAAAAAGTGATGTGACTGGTGCTATGGCACGTGTTACGAGTAAGGTTATAGAGGATCGTCCTGTTCAAAATGCTTTGCAGGCTATGCAAGGACGTGTGACAGGTGTGGATATTACGTCTAATAATCGTCCTGGTGAGTTGGGCGATATTCGTATTCGTGGTAATCGTTCTTTAACTGCGGATAATAATCCTTTATATGTTATTGACGGAATACCTATGTCAGCAGGTTCGATTGCTGATGTTAATCCGAGTGATATTGAATCTATGGAAATTTTGAAAGATGCTTCTGCTACCGCTATTTATGGCTCTCGTGGTGCTAATGGTGTTATCTTGGTGACAACCAAAAAAGGTAAAACGGGTAGAACTACTATTAATTATGATGGCTCATTTAGTTTTGGTTTCTTGGATTCAACAACTGATTATATGAATTCTGGTCAATTGTTGGATTATAATCGTCAGTCAGCTATTACGGGTGGTACTTATAATGGTAGATATGGTGACAACCTGATCCTGAGCGTGATAAAGCTTTATGGCTGAATCCCAACAATATGTCATATATGGATAAACGATTGGAAAAAGTATATCAGCAAAATGCTGATGGAACTTATTCTTATGATCCTTCACAATTAGAAACAACTGATTGGGGCGAATTGGTGACACGTACAGCATTTACTCATAATCATCAGATTTCTCTTTCAGCAGGAACGGAAACTTCCAAATTGTATGTATCATTGGGATATTTGGATCAGAAAGTACCTATGAAAGACCAAGATTTCAAACGTTATACAGCCAATATAAACGGTGAAATTATTCCGACTAAATGGTTGAAAGTGGGAATGGGATTGAATGCTACTCATTCTATTAAAAATTATGGTATTGTAAGTAATACAAGTAATACAGGAGCAAAAGACTCTTATGGTTTGGCTATGGATATGATGCATGGGTACCGGCTTATAATGAAGATGGTTCTATACTGGAGGTTGCAAGTGCCGATGATCAGGCTTATCATAATCCTTTGAGAAATATAGATGATGCTTGGAATGAAACACGTTATTATGGCGTGAACTTCTCTTCTTATGCAGAATTGGATTTTGGACAATTTTGGGAACCTTTGAAAGGTGTAAAATGGCGTACGAATTTAGGCGCTCAATATCGTAACTCCCGTGTGGGTAGTTATTATGGTGAGGGATATACTAATCCTTTTAAAATCCTGCAATGGCTCCTAATGTAGCCAATAATGAGCACAGTCAGAAGTTGTCATGGACATTGGAAAACTTGCTGTATATCAATAAAACAATAAAGATATTCATTCGGTAAATATTACTTTGTTGCAATCAGCTGAACGTTATCGTACTGAAGGGTTGAACATGCGTGGATATGAAATCACATTTCCTTCTTCTTTGTGGTATAATATTGGTGCATCGAATAATGCAAAATATGCTCCAGGCTCCAATTTTTCTACTTGGTCAAGAGCTTCTTATATGGCACGTGTGAATTATGGATTGATGGATAAATATTTGTTGACTGTTACCGGACGATTTGATGGCGCTTCTATGTTGGCTGCTGGAAACAAATGGGATTTCTTTCCTTCTGCTGCATTGGCATGGCGTATGGAACAAGAGAAATGGATACAGCAAATTAATTGGATTAACCAATTAAAACTTCGTGTAGGATATGGTGTTACAGGTAACTCTGCTGTTAATCCTTATCAAACAGCAGGTTCTGTTACTTCTACCTATGCTAGCATCCCATTTGGTGTGGGCAATGTTTCGTCGAATACTATTGGTACAAAGACTAATATTATGCCTAACTATTCTTTAGGTTGGGAAAAAACTTCATCTTTAAATGTTGGTGTTGATTTTGGAGTCTTGGAGAATCGTATTAGTGGTAGTGTTGAATATTATATTGCTAAGACTTCTGATTTGCTGATGAATCAGTCGATTCCGGTAATTACCGGTTATGCACAAATCTTGAATAATGTAGGTAAGACAGAAAATAGAGGTTTTGAAGTTTCGTTGTCAACTGTAAATGTTAAAACAAAAGACTTCACATGGCAAACGGATTGGACTTTCTCTTTGAATAATGAAAAAATTAAAGAATTGGCCGGTGGTGCTACGTATGATTCAACAGGTCCTTGGATGGTGGGTGAGCCTTTGAATAGTTTTTATGATTTCCAGTATGACCGCATTTGGCAAAATACTCAGGAGGATAATCATTTGATGGATGTTTATCGTTCTTTGGGATTGACTTTCCTTCCTGGACAATATAAGATTGTGGATCAACCATTAGTTGAAGTTCCACAAGGTACAGAAGGATCAAAGACTGTAGAAATAAAAGATGCTGACAGGTAATAAAACAGGTGAAGTTGTTTCCTATATGGATAATGGATTTGGTAAATTTGATGATAATGATAAGAAAATTTATAATAAATCTCCTAAATGACAGGCGGTATCAATAATTCATTTACCTATAAGAACTGGAATTTGAGCTTCTTTACTTATTTTCGATTTGGTAATACTTATTATGGTCTGACCCAGACTATTGGTCGTCGAATTGAAAAAGATACATGGTCACCAACTAATACAGATGCAAAGTTTGCTCAGCCTACTACAGCAACTCGTGAAACTAAATATGACTATGTAAGAAATTATACAAAAGGAAATATGGTTCTTATAAAGAATATAGCTTTGTCTTATACAGTTCCTCAAAGTTGGTTGAAGAAGTGTGGTGCAAGCAGTGCACAGGTATATGCTCAGGTATTGAATCCGTTCCTTTTTGGTGGAGAATTGGTTAAAGCTGGTATTAATCCGGATGATTTGACTGGTTGGGATGCAGGTAATCATATTGGTGGACAAACTAATAATACTTGTATTACTCGCAGTCTTGTTTTGGGAGTAAGATTGGGCTTCTAATTGATAGTATTGATTTTATAATATGAAGAAAATGAAAAATATATATTAGCTGGTACATTTGCACTTGCATTGGCAAGTTGTTCTGATAGTTTCTTGGAAGAAAAAATGGTATCTTCCATAACACAGGACTATTTGAATACTGAAATAGGTTTGGATCAATTGATTGTGAGTTCATATAATTCGGTTCGTTTTCCTTTGTTGTACACTGAAGGTCTGCATATGTTGGAAACAGGTCATGACTGTGCTATGAAAAGTGGTGCGACGTCATTGAATAAGTTTGCAATATCTGAGTGGTCTCCTTCGGGGCTCATAGGAAATCAGGCTAATCAGTTTATGGGATTTCAGTCAAAGCAGCAGGCTGGATTTTTGATCAATGGCTATCCGATTATCGATAATTGTAATAAGGCTATTACTGCTATTCGTTCAGGGGATGCTTTAGGAAAATATGCTTCTGACCCTTCTTTTGCAGCAGCACGTTTGTCTGAGGTGTTATTTAATCGTGCTTACGTGTATTATTTGCTGAATACAGTTTTTGGTGATGTCTATTTTTCAACGGAAAGTAGTACTTCTTTGCCTTCAAATTATCAATATACGCGTACTCCTGCATCTGTCATGTTCAAGGAACTGATTGGTGATTTGCGTTATGCGTGAGCATTTGCCAGAGCAATATAGTGAAAGCTGAATATGGAACGTGCAACAAAATATGCAGCGGCTCATTTATTGGCTAAGATTTATTTGAATCGTTATCAAGGTAAAGAGTATGGTACTCCTGAATATGGTCGTAGAGCTGATGGAACGATAGATAATGGCAATGAAAAGTCATATTTGGGTATGCTTTATAAAGGTGAGGGGGCTGCGGATTTGGATTCTTGTATTTATTATGCTAATATGGTGATTAATGCTCATCCGTTGGTAGATGATTATCATGAATTGTTCCGCCATGACTAGGTGATTTCTCGAATGAAAAGACAACAGAGAATGTTTTGAACGCAGTATTTTCAGAAAGTGGTGATAACTATCGTTACGGTGTACGTGCTTTGACTTTCTTTGTCGGTGATTATGCAGGTGACAAGTATGGTATTCCTAGTCGTTTGTGGGAATATGGCGGTAAGTCAAATCAAGGTTTTTGTAATGATGATTTTGGTATAGATGTATTTACAGATAAACTAAATGACTCTCGTTATCAAAAAACTTTCCGTTTGGAATATGTGACAGGCATAAACACTTCGGGGGCTTCTACTCCCAGTGCAAATGGAGATTATTATGCTTACAATGATGAAAGAAATAAAACGTATGTTTGGAATGAGGAACAAGCAGCTTATTTCAATGAACATATTTTGCCTACTTATAATCGTCCTTCTTGGGGAGGTCGTAAAGCTGTGGCGGGAGAACATAAAATGGGAACAGGAGATATCTCACGTGCTATGATTGAGAATACAAAAGAAACCGCTATTGATGTGGAGGTTATTAATGCTCAGCCATATCCTGTATTTGCCAGATGGGTGAAAGATGGCAATAAGTATTATTATCGCCCACAAATTGTTGGTAATGATGATTATTCGTTTGCCGATAGTAAAATTTTCTATGGATTGGAGAATACTTCTAAAACAGGTAAGGTTACAAATATGAAGTATGATGATCCTAATCGTGGTGCTTTGGATAGTGAAAGTGGAGGTCGGGATATTCCGGTTATGCGTTCTGCTGAAATGTACTTGGTGCGTGCTGAGGCTTATGGACGTAAGGAGAATACGGTAAAGCAATTGAAGATATTAATGTATTACGCAGACGTGCAGCCTTTAAACCTGGTGAAACTCGTAATGAAGTACTTGCACGTTTATATCCTGGACATGAAAATTTAAGTAACGAGTCACAACAATGGCCGTATGAAGTAGATAATAATAGTTATGATGCAATAAAGGTCGATGCTTCATATTGGGATGGAACTTCCGAAAAATCAAAATTAGAAAATTATACTCCTGTTGCTGATACTCCGGAAAAACGTTTTCTGGAATTTATATATAATGAATATGCGAGAGAGTTCAATGAAGAATTTATCTACTATGGAGTGATTCACCATGCAGGTGTTCAAGCTCAGCGTATTCAGTGGCATAACCAAATGGGAGCAAATTCGGCTAATAACACTTATCCGGTAGGTTCATGGGATGTTTCTGATAATGTGAATGGTGGTAATGGTCAAACAGGAAATGCTAAAGGCAATTTCCAGAATTATATGACATTGAAACCATTCTCTAGAACTTTCATAGAGTTGCTGACAGATGAAAATGGTGTGTTGTTGGATGAAGCTGCAAAAAAAGCTTATCAGAATTATGGATATTAATTAAATTGATAATATCAATATGTTCTTGGAAATGAGGTTAATTAGGAAATTTGATTAACTCGTTAAAAAAGTAAGGTGGCATTGTCGGTGTTACCTTACTTTTTTTATGAGTTAACTAAAAAGTGAACAATTAACCATATAAATGGATAAAATTCTATTTGATATAATTTCTCTCATGCATAAATTTGTAGTATCAGATAAAAAATGACATGCTATGAGAAAGACTTTTTTAGCTATTACATTATTTTAGCTTTTAGTAAAGCCGCATTGGCTCAGTTTGGAACTGCACTGCATCGGAAATGCGGACTTATGTAGATAGTGCGACCGGCAATACTATCACTATGTTGACCGACACGATGAAGAATGACCGTTTTCTTTATCAGACTGATCCCATGTGGACGGCTGATGGCAAATACTTATTGTTCAGGTCTTCCAGCCGTGGAAATGACAAAGAGGTGGAAAGTACGCTTCCTAACGGAGAAAAACGTAAATGGACTCCTACACAGATTTACTTTATTGAAATGGCCACCGGTAAGATTATTCAAGCTACGGAAGGACCGAACTTGGGCAGTGCTTTTTTGGCTAATAAAACGAATCGTATGTTTGTCAGCCGGAAAGAAAAAGAAAACTGGAACATGTATGTAATGGACTTGAATAAATTCTTTGCCGATGTAAAACAAGGAAAAGTAGGTAAACCATCCGCTTATGAAACTTTCATAGGCACTTTCCCCACTGAGATGGGACGTCCGGGAGGATATGCTGTGGATTGTAATGATGATTATGCCTACATAACTGTTGAGCGTGAGGGTACGGAAGAGGAAAAGGAACGTATGATGAAAAACGCTTTCCTGCCTGAAAGTAACCAGCCGGTAAAGATAAAGCCAACTCTTTGCGGAATTCGTAAAATGAACCTTATTACAGGAGAAGTAACTAAGGTTATTGATACGGAGTTTAAAACAGGACATATACAAGCCAGCCGTTTTACTCCGGGTGAAATTGTTTTTTGTAACGAAACCGGTGGCGATGCCCATCAGCGTATGTGGTTTTGCACGGCAGATGGAACAGTCTTTAAACCTTTATATAAAGAAACTCCGCTAGATTGGGTGACTCATGAAACTTTTGCAACCAAAGATTTTGTATATTTCAATATCTTAGGATTTCAGCCGCGCCTTCGCAAACAGGCGAGTGGTATTGTGCGTATCAATTTGCGTACGGATGATGTAGAGTTGATAGGGCAGGTGGAATTAGAAAAAGACCGCCAAGCGATTGACGGCCATTGGTAGGAAGAGGTTTCTGGCATTGTAATGCCAGCCGTGATAATAAATGGGCTGCCGGAGATACTTTTGGAGGAAATGTATGGTTGGTTAATGTACAGACCGGGGAGCGTCATTGGTTGGCGTCGGATACCAAGATGAAACCAGATCATGCACATCCCAGCTTTAGTCCGGATGGTACGAAAGTTCTTTTCCAATCCGGACATTTTACAAATGGAAAAAGATTGAATTTAATGATGGTGGATATTTCATCCTTTAAATAAAGTAAGGTTGGATATGAAAAATACACGTAAGATATTATTTTCCGCAGCTTTGTTGTCTTCAGGGCTTACGATGGCCCAGACTACAACGGCAGAGAAATCGCCCAATGTTATTTATATTATGGCGGATGATTTGGGAATAGGTGATTTGGGATGCTATGGTCAGCGTCAGATTAAGACACCGAATATTGATGGGATAGCTCAGAACGGGATGAAGTTTATGCAGCATTATTCCGGTTCTACGGTCAGTGCTCCGTCCCGTTGTGCTCTGATTACAGGAAAGCACATGGGACATGCCGCAATCAGAGGAAATGCAAAAGTGGCAGGTTCGGATGGATTGTTATATGAAACTCCGCTTCCTGCCGGTGAAGTTACCGTAGCCGATATTTTTAAAACAAAGAATTATGTTACCGGATGTGTAGGCAAATGGGGAATGGGAGGGACCGGGTACGGAAGGTATGCCCGGTAAACATTGGTTTTGATTATTTCTACGGTTATCTGGGACAACGTTTTGCTCATAGTTATTACCCTGAGTTCTTGCATGAGAATGAGCAGAAGATTATGCTGGATGGGAAATATTATTCGCATGACTTGATGTTGGAAAAGGCTTTGAACTTTATTGATGAAAATGCGCAGAAACCTTTCTTCCTTTATTTTTCACCGACCATACCCCATGCGGATCTTGATATAATGGGGGAAGCGATGACGGAGTATGAGGGGGAATTTTGTGAAACTCCTTTTGGAGGAAGCAGAGACGGTTATAAATCGCAGCAAAATCCGCGTGCGGCGTATGCGGCGATGGTTACTTATTTGGATAAAAGTGTGGGCTTGATTATTAAAGAGTTGAAAGAGAAAGGTTTGTATGATCATACGATCATTGTTTTTACTTCCGATAATGGAGTCCATTCGGAGGGAGGGCACGATCCATCTTATTTTGACAGTAATGGTCCGTTCAGAGGTCAGAAAAGAGATTTATATGAAGGAGGTATCCGTACTCCGTTCGTCATTCAATGGCCGGGAGTTATTCCACAAGGAGTAGTTACCAATCATATTTCTGCATTTTGGGATTTTTTGCCTACTATAGGTGAATTGGTGCAGGCGGATATTCCTCAAAATATTGATGGTATATCTTATTTGCCTACTCTTACGGGAAAAGGTACTCAGAAGGAGCATGATTGTATTTATTATGAGTTCTTTGAATTTGGAGGAAAGCAATCTATTATGACACCTGATGGTTGGAAGTTGGTGAGACTGGAAGTTAGTGATTCGTCTAAAACTTATGAAGAATTGTATAACATTTATACAGATCCGGCAGAAACTACTAATGTGATAAAGCAATATCCTGATGTGGCAAGGAAATTAAAGAATATGATAGGTGGTCAACGTGTTGAAAATGCCCGTTTCCATTTTTAAACAAGTAAGATTTATGAAGCAATCCTTATTTTTAAAGAAATGCAGTAAGTTCTGTTATGTACTTTTTGCAGTTTGTGGCTGTTTGGCTTGTACACAGAATCAGAAGATTGAATGGCCGCAAGTGACTAACGAGACCAAGCCTTGGACGCGATGGTGGTGGGAAGGCAATGCGGTCAGGACTACTGACTTGGATACGGTTATGCGTAAGTACCAGGAGGCAAATCTGGGTGGATTAGAGATCACTCCTATTTATGGAATACATGGTTATGAGGACCGCTTTAAAGATTTTCTTTCTTCGGAATGGGTTGATTTGTTTCTGTATACTTTGCAGGAAGCAAAGCAGTTGGGGTTAGGAATTGATTTGGCTAATGCTTCGGGATGGCCGTTTGGAGGACCTTGGGTTACTCCCGAAGATGCGTGCAAGACGGTGGGTTATAAAACTTATCAATTGAAAGAAGGCGAACAATTAGGTGAACCTGTCCGATATAAGGAAGAAGGCTTTGTCAGATTGGCAGGGCATACTCCGGTAAAACTGGAGGATTTGAAAGAACCGGTCAGTGCGAATGCTGATTTACAGACATTGGCATTGGATCAGGTACGATATAAAAAGGAACTGCCTTTGATTATAGTGACCGCTAATAGTGATAAAGGTGAATGTCTCGACTTGACTTCAAAAATAAAGCCGGATGGTACATTGGACTGGACGGCTCCTCAAGGTGACTGGACTATTTGCGCTCTGTTCCAAGGTCATCATGGAAAAATGGTAGAACGTGCAGGACCTGGTGGTGAAGGTGATGTGATAGATCATTTTTCAGCTTCGGCCATTGATCATTATCTCAGTAAATTTGATGAGGCTTTTAAAGGAAAGGATATCAGTTATCTGAGGTATTATTTTAATGACTCTTATGAAGTGGACGATGCAAGAGGCGAGTCGAATTGGACTCCTGCTTTTTTGACGAATTCCAAAAATATAGGGGATATGACTTGCGTCAGCATTTACCCGCATTGTTAGGTATGGATACACCGGACAAGAATGCAAGGGTGTTGTATGATTATAGACAAACCATAAACGATTTATTGATAAATCATTATTCTATTCGTTGGCAACATTGGGCGGCAAAACAAGGAAAGGGTATAAGGAATCAGGCTCATGGTTCTCCTGCCAATATTCTGGATTTGTATGCAGTGAGTGATGTGCGAAATAGAGGGGCGTGATTTGGTCAGTATAAAAGCAGCTCCGTCTGTAGCTCATACGGAAGGAAAGAAACTCTCATCTTCAGAAAGTGCGACTTGGCTGGATGAACATTTTCAATCGAATCTGGGAGATGTAAAGAAAGCGCTTGACCTTTTCTTTCTGGGTGGGGTGAATCATATTTTTTATCATGGCACTTGTTTCAGTCCGCAGGAGGCTCCCTGGCCGGGATGGTTATTTTATGCGGCAGTCCATTTTCATCCGAATAATCCGTTTTGGGAGGATTTTAAATATTTGAATCAGTATGTTACTCGCGTGCAGTCATTTTTACAGGATGGCACTCCTGACAATGATGTTCTTTTATACTATAACATAGCCGATGTGATGTCTGAACAAGGGAACAGAAGTCTTCAGCATTTTAGCGGATTGGATCGTAATATGTTGGAATCTTCGGTCAGAGAAAGTGCGGTAACTTTAACAGAGAATGGTTATGCGTGGGATATGATTTCTGACAAGCAACTTCTTAAAACTAATATTGAGAAAGAAATGATTGTAACGCCCGGTGCCGCATATAAAACCGTTCTTGTTTCGGCGGCGCAATATATTCCTTATGAAACAATGGAAAAACTGATGGCTTTGGCTGATGAAGGTGCTACCGTTGTGTTTTATAAGGGAATTCCTCAAGATATGGCCGGAATGATTCTTTCGGAAGAGAAACAGGCTCATTTTAAAGAAATGCTGGATGCTTTGGACTTTCATGCTGAAGGTGCTGTTAAATGTGCACGGGTAGGTAAGGGGAAGATTTGTTTGTCAGATGATATTAATGCTCTGATGGATGAGGCGAATGTGGGTGCTGAGAAAATGTATCAGGCAGGTCTGCAATGTATCCGAAGAAATAGTGCGACGGGAAAATATTACTTTATAGAAAATAGTAGCGACCGTAAAATAGAGGATTGGATTCCACTTCGTACAGAAGCTCGGAGTGCGGCGATTTTCAATCCAATGACTGGTGCTAGTGGTTTGGCTGCTATGAAACGCAATGACGGGCAAACAGATGTTTATCTGGAATTGAATCCGGGTGAAACTGTCATTGTATCAACTTCCGGTCAGCATTTTACAGGAGATGCCTATGCTTATTATCAAAATGCAGGTGAGCCCAATCCTGTTTCCGGCAGTTGGACTGTTTCTTTTGTTCAAGGAGGTCCTCAACTTCCTGCTTCTATAACGGTTGACAGTTTGGCTCATGGACTGATTTTGTAGGGGATGAATATAAAGCTTTTTCTGGAACAGCCGTTTATACGACTACTATAAATAAGGTGCCTGTAGCGGATGTGATCAAATTGGATCTTGGCTCTGTAGCGGAAAATGCATCTGTCTATTTGAATGGAGATTATATCGGTACAGTGATTGACTCTCCTTATCAATTGTATATCCCTGCTGAAAAATTCAAAGGACAGGATGAGTTAGTTGTCAGAGTAGCCAACTCTATGGCGAATCGAATTGCTTATATGGATAAGAAGGGAGTGGACTGGAAGATTTTCTATAATGTAAATATGTCTGCAAGAAAAAGGAAAATGTGAAAAATGGTATCTTTGATGCTTCTGATTGGGAACCAAAATCTTCAGGGCTATTGGGACCTGTAACGTTGACTCCGGCTATGGTGAAGCAATGAATTATATAGTCCTGATGTTGCAACCTATAGAATAAATGTTTCAGGGTATTTGTGTAATATGTTGAGTATTAATGTGATATGTGAATATGCGCAACATGAATACCCTGAAATTTCGTTTTGAACGAATTTCTATATAAATGTATCTTATTCTATGGTAGGCAAGAGGACTTTATGCTAGTTTTGCAACAAACAATTTGAGATAGCTATGAGAAACAAAATTCTTTTATTTTTATTGACTTTTATAGGAATAAGTCAGATTGCGGCAGCATCATCTGTCCGTGATAAATACAATTTTAATTCTGAATGGTTACTTTATGTTGGCGATATACCGGAAGCCAAAGAGGTACGTTTTCAGGATACGGATTGGAAGAAAGTAACATTACCCCGTCCTTTTAATGAAGATGAAGCTTTTCGTTTGAGTATAGAGCAATTGACGGATACTGTGATGTGGTATCGTAAACATTTCCGTCTGCCTGCCGGCAGCAAGAACAAAAAAGTCTTTGTTGAATTTGAGGGGGTCCGTCAAGGAGCTGATTTTTATATCAATGGCGAATATATCGGCTTGCATGAAATGTGCGATGCTGTAGTTGCGATTTGACTCCTTATATTAAATATGGACAAGAGAATGTAATGGCGGTCCGTATTGATAACAATTGGAATTATAAGGAACGTGCTACCGGCACCAAATATCAATGGAGTGACCGTAATTTCAACGCCAATTATGGAGGTATACCAAAGAATGTATGGCTTCATGTTACTGATAAACTTTATCAGACACTTCCCTTGTATAGTAATTTAAAAACTACCGGTGTCTATATCTATGCGGAAGATATCCGTGTGAAGTCTCGTAAGGCTGTGGTTCATGCGGAGTCTGAAATAAAAAATGAATATAATCGGGATAAGAAAGTCGCTTATAAGGTTGAAGTGTTTGATCGTGACGGGAAAAGCATAAAAAGTTTTGAGGGTACTCAGACGGTAGTAAAACCGGGTGAAACTGCGACTTTGGAAGCTTCAGCAGAAATAGACGGACTTCATTTCTGGAGTTGGGGATACGGATATTTGTACACAGTAAAAACCAGTTTATGGGTGGATGGCAGAAAAGTAGATGAAGTGGCTACCCGTACCGGTTTCCGTAAAACTCGTTTCGGCAAAGGAATGATTTGGTTGAATGACCGGGTGATTCAGATGAAAGGTTTTGCACAGCGTACCAGTAATGAATGGCCGGGAGTCGGTATGAGTGTTCCTGCATGGCTGAGTGATTATAGCAACGGTCTGATGGTGGAAGATAATGCCAACTTGGTTCGTTGGATGCATATCACCCCTTGGAAGCAGGATATTGAATCGTGTGACCGTGTCGGATTGATTCAGGCGATGCAGGCCGGTGATGCGGAAAGGACCGTGAAGGCCGTCAATGGGAACAACGTACAGAATTGATGCGTGATGCCATTATTTACAACCGTAATAATCCGAGTATTTTATTCTATGAATGTGGAAACGAATCAATCAGTCGTGAACACATGATAGAAATGAAAGCGATTCGTGATAAGTATGACCCTCATGGAGCCGTGCCATCGGTTCCCGTGAAATGCTTGATATTCGTGAAGCCGAATATGGTGGCGAGATGCTTTATATCAATAAGAGCAAACATCATCCGATGTGGGCCATGGAATACTGCCGTGATGAAGGTCTGCGTAAATATTGGGATGAATATTCTTATCCATATCATAAAAATGGGGAAGGAAATAATTCATTCCGTTCTGCAATGACTAATAAGGTCCAGAAAAAGGTGGATGCCCGTGCTTATAATCACAATCAGGATTCCTTTACTATTGAAAATGTAATTCGTTGGTTTGATTATTGCGTTGAACGCCCGGGTACAGGTGACCGTGTCAGCTCGGGAGGTGTGAAAATCATCTTCTCGGATACGAATACACATTATCGTGGTGTGGAGAATTATCGTCGTAGTGGTGTGACAGATGCCATGCGTATCCCTAAAGATCCTTTCTATGCACATCAGGTGATGTGGGACGGATGGGTGGATATAGAGAATCCCCGTATTCATATCGTTGGTCATTGGAACTATAAAGAAGATGTGGTTAAACCTGTTTATGTGGTATCCAGTGCTGAAAAAGTGGAATTGTTCCTGAATGGTAAATCTTTAGGAAACGGTCAAAGAGATTATCATTTCTTGTATACTTTCAAAGATGTGGCATTTGTTCCGGGCAAGTTGGAAGCTGTAGGGTATGATAAGAATGGAAAAGAATGTTGCCGCGCTGAATTGCAGACTGCCGGCAAGCCGGAACAGATTAAACTTAGTGTGATTCAAAGTCCTAAAGGCTGGAAAGCGGATGGAGCTGATATGGTATTGCTTCAAGTGGAAGTGATGGATAAAGATGGCAGACGTTGCCCGCTGGCTAATGATCTGATACATTTTGACGTAGAGGGACCGGCTGAATGGCGTGGTGGAATAGCACAGGGCAAAGATAATTATATTCTTTCAAAAGATTTGCCTGTAGAATGTGGAATCAACCGGGCTTTGATACGCTCTCTTACGACTCCGGGAGCAGTTCGTATAACAGCCAAGCTGATGGATTGCAATCTGCCGAAATCAGTCTTTCTTCCGCACCGGTTGAAGTGAAGAATGGCTTGAGTAACTATATTCCGGGAGATGAACTGGAGGGCAGGCTGACCCGTGGAGAAACTCCGTTGACTCCTTCTTACAAAGATACGAAAGTCGATGTGAATATCTTATCGGCGGTTGCCGGAGCCAACCAGGATGAAGCGATAAAAAGTTTCGATGATAATGAATTGAGTGAATGGAAGAATGATGGCAGACTGAACAGTGCATGGATAACTTATAGTTTGGAACGTGCGGCCCGTGTGGATGAAATTTGCATGAAACTTACCGGTTGGCGTTTGCGTAGCTATCCTTTGGAAATATATGCAGGTGATGAACTGATTTGGAGTGGTGAGACTGAAAAGAGTTTGGATATATCCACCTGAATGTAAAACCTGTATTGACAAATGAGATAACCATTCGTTTGAAAGGTGCCAGCAAGGAAGGTGACGGTTTCGGACAAATTGTAGAGGTTGCTGCGCCTGCTGCGGGTGAATTGGATTTGTTTAAGGCAAAAAATGGCGATAAAACCAATCACGAGTTACGCATTGTTGAAATTGAGTTTAAAGAGAATTTGTGGCAATAGAGATGTGGATATTTTTTAGAGGTAAAGATTGATAGACAGGAGTTTCTTTTTTAAGTAGATAGGCGGGGAAACTCCCCGCTTGTATTAAGGTTTTATAAATTGTTAGATGAAACATTGGGTTATGATGAATATGCTTCTGCTTGTCGGAAGCATATTCGCTTTCTCCCAACCTTATAGTGGAGAAAAGCTTTCAAGAGGATTGATTGGAATTCCTACAGAGGAAGGAATGTATTTTAGCTGGCGCATGACCTTGGAGGATGCAGCCGGATTACAATTTGATTTATACCGTAGTTCCAATGGAGGTGCGGAGGTAAAGTTAAATAAAGAACCAATAGATCGGACTTCCGATTTTTTAGATCGCACGGTTGATTACACGGTGGATAATCGTTGGACTTTAAAAGCAACTACCGGGGAAGTTGCTACCTGGACTCGTCTGAAGGGAGAGGAACGGAATCCTTATTTAAGTATTCCTATTTGTAAACCGGAAGACGGAGAAATAGCAGGAGAGCCATTTACTTATACAGCTAATGATTGTAGCGTGGGCGATCTGGATGGTGATGGAGAGTATGAGATTATTTTAAAATGGTCTCCTTCTAATTCAAAGCGACCGCCACAGCGGGGCTTTACCGGTAATACCTATTTGGATGCATATAAAATGGATGGAACCAGGTTGTGGCGTATTGATTTGGGGCCGAATGTACGTTCCGGAGCAGCCACGACTAATTTTCTGGTCTTTGATTTTGATGGAGATGGATGTGCGGAAATTTGTTGTAAAACGGGAGATGGTACTGTCGATGGACTGGGACATCGGATAGGAGATGCCCAAGTCGACTGGAGGACATGGGATAAAAAGAGTCCTACGTATGGTAAGATAGTAAATGGTCCGGAATATCTCACGGTTTTTGAAGGACGTACCGGAAAAGAACTGGATTCGAAAGAATATATTCCAACCCGTTATCCTTTGGATGGTTGGGGAGGTGTAGGTGGCAATTGTGGTAATGACAATACTGGTGGTCGTTCAGACCGTTTTACAGCCGGAGTAGCTTTTCTGGATGGAAAAACGCCTTCACCTGTCATGGTAAGAGGATGGTACGGACGGACGGTGGTAGCTGCATGGACTTTTACAAACGGGGCATTGAAACATACATGGACTTTTGATAGCGCGGCACCGGGTTGGGAGACCTATTCGGGTATGGGAAATCATAGTGTGACCGTAGCGGATTTTGATGGTGATGGTTGTGACGAAATCTGTGTGGGGGCTATGACTGTAGACCATGACGGTAAAGGACTGTTTACTACGGGCTTGCGTCACGGGGATGCCTTGCATGCCGGACGTTTTATTCCTTCCCGTCAAGGTATGCAGGTTTTTGGCGTGCATGAAAATGAAGGCGATAATGAAATTGTAAAGCGTACTCCTGCCGTAGCTATGTTTGATGGAGCGACCGGAGAAATTATCTGGCAGGATGGCTTGGGACAAGATGCCGGCCGTGGAGTAGCTGCCGATATCGATCCGCGTTATGATGGAGCAGAGTGTTGGTGCAATATAGGAGGTTTGAGAAGAGGGGACACCGGAGAAATAATCTGTAATAGAAAGCCTGATTCCTGCAATTTTACCATTTATTGGGACGCCGATCCTTTGGCGGAACTACTGGATCATGTTTCCATCAGTAAATGGAATTGGAATGCGGAAAGTACGGATTTATTATTGAAAGCCGAGGGAGTTGTTTCCAATAATGGAACAAAAGGTAATCCGTGTTTGTCGGGTGATATTTTAGGAGATTGGCGGGAAGAGGTTATTTGGGCCTCCGAAGACCAGACGGAATTACGTATTTATTCTACTACCATACCGGCTGTGGACAGACGTGCCACATGGATGAATGACCGTCAGTACAGGTTGGCGATAGCTTGGCAGAATGTAGCGTATAACCAACCGCCGCACCCTAGTTTCTAGCCTTGTCGCTACTCTGATTAGGATATATGTACTATTGGTTGAACGAATAAACAGGAAAATGAATGAATTTCTATTCTCCGGTTTGTTCGTTCATCTTATTTTTGTGAGAAATTTGAAATGCAATAAAAGAAAAACACTATAAATGTCATGAAAGGAAACAAACTTTGTTTATGCTTTTTGTTAGCTGCCGGAGTAGGATTGGGAGCACATGCTCAAAATAAAATAGCTGCTCCGATGAAGGATGTGAATCAAGTCGTTGATAATACACTTGATAGTTTGAATGTGGCGCGTTCCGCCCGTCCTGTTTCAGGTTCCAGCCGGAAAGGGGATAATCCGGTGTTGTTCCTTGTTGGAAATTCAACGATGCGTACCGGTACGTTGGGCAATGGAAATAACGGTCAATGGGGATGGGGATATTTTGAACACGAGTATTTTGATGAAAATAAGATAACCGTTGAAAATCATGCATTGGGAGGAACCAGCAGCCGTACTTTTTATAACCGGTTATGGCCTGATGTCTTGAAAGGAGTTCGTAAAGGTGACTGGGTTATCATAGAATTGGGACATAATGACAATGGTCCGTACGATAGTGGCCGTGCCCGTGCCTCTATTCCGGGAATTGGCAAAGACAGTCTGAATGTGACTATTAAAGAGACAGGAGCAAAAGAGACCGTATATACGTATGGGGAATATATGCGTCGTTTTATTCATGATGTGAAGAAAAAAGGCGCTCATCCTATTTTGATGTCCCTGACTCCTCGCAACGCTTGGGAAGATGCAGACAGCACTATTATTACCCGGGTAAATCAGACATTTGGATTATGGGCGAAGCAGGTAGCTAAAAAAGCGAGAGTTCCTTTTATAGATCTGAATGATATCTCGGCGCGCAAATTTGAGAAATTCGGCAAAGAAAAAGTAAAGTATATGTTCTATCTGGACCGCATTCACACAAGTGCTTTTGGCGCACGTGTCAATGCAGAATCAGCAGCCGAAGGAATCCGTAATTATAAAGGGTTGGAACTGGCGCGTTATTTGAAACCGGTAGAAAAAGATACGGTTACGGGGGCTACCCGTAAAAAGGGGAATCCTGTATTGTTTACGGTGGGAGACAGTACTGTGAAAAATGCCGATAAAGATGAAAAGGGTATGTGGGGATGGGGAAGTGTGATTCACGAACTGTTTGACACGGAAAGGATCTCTGTAGAGAATCATGCGAAAGCGGGCCGCAGTGCGCGTACTTATTTAGATGAAGGGCGTTGGGATAAAATCTATCATGCACTTCAGCCGGGAGATTTTGTTTTGATACAATTCGGACATAATGATGCAGGTGACATAAACACAGGGAAAGCGCGTGCGGAATTACCCGGTTCAGGAAATGAAAGCAAGGTCTTCAAAATGGAGAAAACCGGCAGCTATCAAGTGGTTTATTCTTTCGGCTGGTATTTGCGTAAGTTTATTATGGATGTAAAAGAAAAGGGAGCTGTTCCTATTGTCCTGAGTCATACACCCCGCAATAAGTTTGATAATGGTGAGATAGAGCGCAATACCAGTTCTTTTGGTAAATGGACGCGTGAAGCGGCAGAAGCGGCCGGGGCTTATTTTATAGATTTGAATAAAATATCAGGAGACAAGCTCCAGGATATGGGATACAATCAAGGTTTGCGTGTAGTAGGAACGTATTTCAATCATGACCATACCCATACCTCTTTGAAAGGTGCCCGTATGAATGCCCGGAGTATTGCTGACGGGCTGAAAGCTACGGACTGTCCGTTAAAAGACTTTTTAAAGTAAATGAAAACAAAACAACATCGTATGAAAAATCTGTTTCTGTTTTTATTTCTATTAGTTGTCTTTACGTCAAAGGCACAGGATAATAGGGTTTCCGGTTTAAATTCCCGTCAGTTTACTAAATACTGGAAGGTTGAATCGGAATCGCCTGATTATAAAGTGACGTTTCAGGGAGATACCGCTGAGATAGTATCTCCCAAGGGATTGACTCTTTGGAGAAAAGAGAAAATGAGTGGAAAAGTGACCATTGAATATGATGCATGTGTGGTGGTGGAGTCGGATGGAGATCGTCTGAGTGATTTGAACTGCTTCTGGATGGCATCAGACCCTCAATATCCCGATAATTTATGGAAGCGAGAAAAATGGCGTAGCGGTATATTCCTGAATTGTTATTCTTTACAGCTTTACTATTTGGGATATGGTGGCAATCATAACTCTACTACACGTTTCCGTCGTTATGATGGGGATGAGTCGGGTATTACAAATCCTAAAGCCCGTCCTGCTATTCTAAAGGAATATACGGATGCCGGACATTTGCTGAAACCGAATCATTGGTATCACATCAAGATTACCAACGAGAACAATAGGGTCAGTTATTACATAGACGGTGAGCGCTTGGTGGACTTCAGGGATGCTGAACCGTTACGGGAAGGCTGGTTTGGTTTTCGTACCACTTTGTCGCGTACTCGTATTACAAATTTCAGTTATGAATGCTCATCGCAAGAGGCGACTGCTGTTCCTTTGCAATGG
>ENA-OQDD01000381-OQDD01000381.1-human-gut-metagenome-genome-assembly--contig:-NODE-381-length-18851-cov-3.267624_pt1 | contig 18851 bp, 25 predicted proteins | sample MGYA00242507_ERZ504598 | MGnify/ENA primary metagenome ERZ504598 (study PRJEB26092, sample SAMD00036318) | human gut metagenome | host: Homo sapiens | study: EMG produced TPA metagenomics assembly of... | reverse complement strand
CTGGCAATCATTGACTATAAAGAAGTAGTACAAACACGCTCTTGAGTTCTCAAACCACCACCACTCACCCACCTCGCAGCTCCCGGAGGAGAACCACTCGCTGAGCGGCAGCAAGGAAATAACTTACACGCATTCACGGACTCGCGCAAATCGGGCGCACGAAGATAAGCCAAATCGTTGAAACGACAGGCTTCGCCCGGCGTGTCGAAATCAGCTTGAATCACGCCGTTACCATCAGGATACGCCGGCTTTTTATGGGCTCACGTAACGAAATCAGATGTTCACCGGCGTGTCGCAACAATTTATTCCACGTTCAACTCCCCTCAGTCCGATCACGCGGACGGCTCACCCGCAAAAAGCTCTCGTCCTTATGGCTCGACTATCGTCTCGCCTTCGTCTAAAAAAACAGTCCACCGGACTGTTTTAGACGCCTCAGCATCAAAGAGGGGGAGCCAAAGGGGGATTAGAAGGTCAGGCGCATCTGATGCCAGACCACGTCACCGTGAGTGGACTCCGAAATGCCCTCGTCCTCATACCCAAATTGCGCATAGAATCCGACCAGCCGATCTTTGCAGGTGAGCACCAGGCCTTTACGTCCAGCTGCACGAGTGTCTTCAATGACTTTCCTCATGAGTGTACTGGCGCAACCGCGATGCTGATACTTCGGCGCAGTATCCACGCCGAAAATCATTTGCCAGTCACCTTGAGGGTTGTGCTGCGCGGCATCCTCGTACATGTCATCGGTCAAGTCACGCCGATCGGTCGCGAAACCGTTGATGAACGCCATGACGATCTCGCCATCAATCAATAGCCAGAAACATTCCGGATAGGTCTCGATTCGGGCGCGCAGGGACGAGCGGTCGGCGGCCTCGGCGGCCGGGAAGCATTCGGATTCCATGGCGGCCAGCGCGTCCAGATCGTCGATGGTGGCGTGGCGGATTAACTGGGGATCAGAATCAGTCATGTTTTTGTCTTTCTCTTAACACTCCGTTGTGAGCAACTTCCCTCAGTCACGCTTCGCGTGCCAGTCGAGGGGAGCCAGATGGATGTCAGATTACGTGGTATTCGCGTAACAGGGTGGCAATATCGGTGCCGTCGAGTTTCTTGAGCACCTTCTTGACCACGGCCTTTTCAATGAAGTTGAGCTTCATATCGGTGACCGGTGCACCGTCACGCAATTTGACGGTGGCGTTGAGCAGGTTGCGCACGTCATAGACGCTACCCCACACTTCAGGCACGCCGCGGTCCACGCCGAGCAACGTGTAGACAGCTTCCATACCGGTGCGCATCGAGTATTCGGTGGTGAAAATCGTGTCGCGCGGGGTCTCGGCGAACTGGCCAAGGAATGCGAAGTTCACGGCACCATCGGGCACCACGTCCGGGCGGTCGCCGGCCGCGCGCGGCATGAAGAACGCGGTGATGTACGGCATCATGACCGGCACGGTGTTGGCGTGGTGCTTTGCGAGCGCCTCGATCTTGTCGGTCGGCACGCCCATGTGGTAAAGCCACTCCTCGCAAATCTCTTCACCGGTGCATTCGGTCATCGGCTTCTTCACATAGTTGCCGGGCTTGTCCGGGAACAGGCCGTAGACCCATACGCACAGCTGGTCCTTGGGCTGGTCGCGGAACTGCTGCTGGCGGTTCAGGTCCAACTCATGAGCCAGTTGGAGTCCTGCACGGTGACGATGCCGCCGGTGACGACCTTGCCGGAGAACGGGTCGCGCTTGCAGATCTTCTGGATGTACGGCGGAATCTCGCCGTCCAGGGTGGTGACGGTGGCGCTCATCCACTTGGTGGCATTCGGATCGGAGCAGAACTTCTCCGGATGGCCAAAGCTCGGGTCCTGGTCGGCGATACGCTTCCACATATCCCAGCCGCCACCGGGCTTCAGGTCTGGGTTCCATGCGGCGGGCGAGTTCTGGGAACCATGGTGGAGTTCTCCACGCAACCGCCGTTGGTGATGAACACCAGATCGTTCTCGGTCAGGTCGATGGAGGATTTATCACCCTCGTGGTCCACGTCGATGCGCACGGCAAGCTTCTTGGTGGGCGTGCTGGCAGGGTTGCGCTTGAAGAAGCCGGAGGTGGCCTGAATCTTCTGGATGGTGTCTTGGCCTACGCCGGTGTGCTCGCGCTTGGGGCCGGCTCCCCCGCCAATCGCGAATTCCACGTTCTCGACCTTGGTGTTGTAGCGGAATTCGACGCCGTGCGATTCCAGATACTTGACCATCGGCAGAATCATCGACTCGTACTGGTTGTAGCGGGTGAAACGCAGCGCGGAAAAGTCCGGCAGGCCTCCGATGTGATGAATGTAGCGCTTGATGTACAGCTTCATTTCCAGCGCGGAGTGCCAGTTTTCGAAGGCGAACATGGTGCGCCAGTACAGCCAGAAGTTGGAGTTCAGCACCTCATCATCGAAGAAATCGGTGATCGGCTTGTCATACAGGTCTTCGTCCGGGGTGAAGAACAGCTTCATGATTTCCATCGAAGCCTTGTCGGACAGCCCGAACTTGCCCTTGAGCCCCGCGTCCTTGCCGAGATTCTTGGTGGCGCGGCACAGCGAGTAGTTCGGGTCCTCCTTGTTGAGCCAGTAGTACTCGTCGAGTACGCTGACGCCTTCGGTTTCGATGGAGGGAATCGAGCGGAACAGATCCCACATGACCTCGAAATGATTGTCCATTTCGCGGCCGCCACGCATCACATAGCCAAGGCCGGGAATATCAAGACCGTCACAGGCGCCGCCGGGTACCGGGTCCTTCTCAAGGATGTGGATGTTCTCGCCAGGCATCTGACCATCACGCACCAGATAACAGGCTGCAGACAATGCCGCCAGTCCGGTACCGATGATGTATGCATGCTTGTTGTCCACGTCGGCCGGCTTCTTCGGACGTGCGAAAGCCTCATAATTGCCGCTGCTGTAGTACATATTCCGCCTCCTTGGGGCAGAGTTGACACTTCATCAACTCTTCTTGAATAGACATCATGTCGCATTATTGACGAACGCGCCATAGGCAACGTTCGGCGTTCTGCCGCATTCGCCAATACCTTGCATCTACGGTTTTCGAGGCCTATGTTGGCTGTTGGCTCATAACTATTGAAGGCATACAGGCATACTGAGGATGCGGGGTGCTTCACCGAACCGGATGATTGATAAGGTCCCGCTCAATCCATGCCATGACCAAATCGGCAAGTCGGTTTACCTCCGCTTCGGCGAGTTCACGGCCTTTGGGCAGATGATGCCATTTTTCGATGCATCCGCGGCAGCATGTGGCGGTAGCATGCTGAGCGGTGAATACCGGATGGCCGCGCCATGGCGTCTGCCTGCCGTCGTTCTTCGGTTCGGCTGCGCCTATGCGGTCTCGCAACATTTCTCGCGCATGACGATCGATGGTCGCCTTGCCTTTGGTGCGGGCATAGGCTCGGTCTTTGTCGGTCAAAGCGAATTTGGCGCGGAACTGCGAATGAGACAGCCGTTCCAGCATCGTGGCAATCCATTGTTGCTCGTCATCGTTGTTACCAGTATCCGCCATCTCCATGCCCATACGTTCCACAGTAGTCGCGCACATCGTATGGTGCACACGCCTTAGCTCCCTCTGATGAAGGAGCCCCCAGCAAAGCCAGGTGAGGGAGAGGCCAGGGGCGAAACCCGCCAATCAGGCGGCAGGCAAGCAGCTGGGGCCAAACAGAATCTTGATCTCAGCAAACAACGAAGTATCTCGCTTGACGCGGAAACGATCGCCAAACGTGAGCACCTGAGCGTTACCCTTCTCATCCAGCACCGCAAGATGTACTTCGCAGTAACCAGGATGATTAGCGAGCACCTGACCGAGTTGCATCATGCGTTGGCGCTCCAACGCCACCGACGGCAGCGTGATGACCAACGGACGTTCATCCTCGGCTTCCAAGGTCGGAATCTGCATTTCCGTGGCTCTCAGAGAAACGGTTTCGTCGCGCAACTCCACTTGGCCACGAATCTGTACGATGGCGTCCACGGCGAGTTCGGCGGCGGCCGCTTCATAGACCTTGCCGAAGAACATGCATTGGATGGAGCTTTCCATGTCTTCGATGGTCACGATGGCCCAGGGGTTGCCCTTCTTGGATACGCGCCGGTCCACATTGGTGACCAAACCAGCCAACGTGACCTGCTGTCCTTCACCCATCGTTTTGGCTCGATCAACCAGATGCGCGATGGACATTTCACGCAAGGACGCGAGAATCGACTGCATACCGGAGAGCGGATGGTCAGACACATACAGGCCCAACATTTCGCGTTCGAAGTTAAGTTTGGTCTTCTTGTCCCATTCCTCAAGATCGGGTACGGTCACGGAAGCGTCGCCCATGGCCTCCGCTCCCCCATCCTCGGCATCGGAGAACAAATCGAACTGGCCCTCCGCCTGTTTGCGCTTCAGACTCACCACCGAGTCGATGGCGGCCTCGTGCACGGTGAGCAGCGCGCGACGGTTCGGGTCAATCGAGTCGAAGGCACCGGCCTTGATCAACGATTCGACCAATCGCCGGTTCAGCGCGGTCAGGGGCACGCGGCGGATGAAGTCCATGAAGTTCACGAACTTGCCGCGCGGGCCTTCGCGTTCGGCGATGATATCGGCCACGGCCTTGTCACCCACGTTACGGATGGCACCAAGACCGAATCGGACGACGTCGCCGACTGCCGAGTACTCGTACACCGATTCGTTGACGTCCGGCGAAAGCACCTGGATGCCCATGCGGCGGGCCTCGCCCAAGTACAGTGCGGTCTTGTCTTTGTTGGTGGCGGCACCTTGCAACAGGGCGGCCATGAATTCGACCGGGTAGTGCGTCTTCAGATATGCGGTCCAGTAGGAGATCAGACCGTATGCGGCGGAGTGCGCTTTGTTGAAAGCGTAGCCGGAGAACGGCACCAGAATATCCCACACGGCCTGGGAGGCCTCTTCGGAGTATCCATGCTCCTTCATACCGGCGAAGAACGGCACCTTCTCCTTGGCCAGCACTTCGGGCTTCTTCTTACCCATGGCTCGACGCAGCACGTCTGCCTTGCCCAGCGAATAGCCGGCGAGGATTCGGGCGGCGGACTGCACCTGCTCCTGGTAGATGATCAGACCATAGGTCTCGTCAAGCACCTGCTTCAGAGGTTCCTCAAGCTCAGGGTGGATTGGCGTGATCTTCTGCAGGCCGTTTTTGCGCTTGGCATAGTTGGTGTGCGAATCCATACTCATCGGGCCCGGTCGGTACAGGGCGATAAGTGCGGAAATATCGTTGAAGTTATCGGGCTTCAGGGTTTTCAGCAGTGAACGCATGCCGTCGGAATCGAGCTGGAACACGCCGAGCGTGTCTCCTCGGGACATGAGTTTGTAGGTTTCGGCGTCATCGAGCGGAATCTTGGTGTAGTCGATGGCGGGTTTGCCGTTGGCCTCGATGTTCTTCAGGGTGTCGTGGATGATCGTCAAGTTGGACAGGCCAAGGAAGTCCATCTTGACCAGCCCCAACGTTTCGCACGTGTGGTATTCGAGGCGGTGGTGATGGTGCCATCGGTGCGTTCCAGCAACGGCGAGGTGTCGGTGATGGGTGCGCTACCCATGATGGTGGCGCAGGCATGTACACCGGTCTGTCGGATCAGCCTTCGATACCCTTGGCTTCTTCGGTGATGCGCTTGGTGTCCGGGTCGGAATCGTAGAGTTCTCGGAATTCCCTGGCCTCGGCATAACGTTTGGCGGCAGGGTCGAAGATGTCATGCAGACTGATGTCTTTGCCGCCGGTGGCCGCCGGAGGCAGCGCCTTGGTGATTTTTTCACCGACTTGAGAATTCATAACCCATGATGCGGGCGGAGTCTTTCAGGGCCTGCTTGGTTTGATGGTGCCATAGATCACGCACTGGGCGACCTTATCGGTGCCGTATTTTTCGCCGCAGTATTCGATGACTCGCGCACGACCTTCAGGGTCGAAGTCGACATCGATATCAGGAAGGCTCACTCGCTCAGGTTCAGGAACCTCTCGAAAATCAGGCCATGCTTGAGCGGATCGAGCTCGGTAATGCCCATGGAATAGGCGACCATGGCGCCTGCGGCCGAACCACGGCCCGGCCCCACCATAATGCCGTGGTCCTTGGCCCACTGAATGTAGTCGGCGACCACGAGGAAGTATCCGCAGAACTGCATCTGGCAGATCACACCACATTCGTAGTCGGCCTGCTTCAATACGTCGAGCGGCGGGTTGCCGTCGTAACGCTTCTCCAGACCTTCCTCGACTTTTTTGAGGAACAGGGAGGTCTCATCCAGCCTCGGGGCAAGGGAATTTCGGCATGAACGCGCCGTCTTCGTGGTCGTCGAACATCACGTTGCAGCGTTCGGCGATAACGAGCGTATTGTCGCAGGCGTCCGGGTGGTCCTTGAACAGTTCGCGCATCTCTTCGGCGGTTTTGATGTAGTAGCCGGTGCCGTCGAACTTGAATCGGTCCGGATCGTCAAGACGGGAACCGGAGTTGATGCAGAGCATGGCGTCCTGCGCCTGTGCATCTTCGGCGTGTACGTAGTGGGAATCGTTGGTGGCCAGCAGCGGGGCGTCCAGCTTCTTGGCAATGGTCAGCAGGTCGTTGGTGACCTGGGTCTCGATTGTCAGACCGTGATCCATGAGTTCGATGAAGAAGTTGTCTTTGCCGAAGATGTCCTGGAATTCGCCGGCGGCACGCAGGGCCTCATCGAATTGACCGAGGCGCAGACGGGTCTGGATGATGCCCGAGGGGCAGCCGGAGGATGCGATCACGCCTTTGGAATAGGTGGCGAGCACCTCCTTATCCATACGCGGATAACGCATGACGCGACCTTCGAGGTTGGCCACGGACGAGGCTTTGATGAGGTTGACCAGGCCTTCGTCGTTTTCGGCCCACATGGTCAAGTGGGTGATAAGACCACCACCGGAGACGTCGTCGCGGCGCTGGCTTCGGTACCCCAATGCACGCGGGACTTGTCTTGACGTGCGGTTTCCGGGGTCACATAAGCTTCGATGCCGATGATGGGCTTGACGCCATTGGCACGCAGTTGGTGTACATCTCGTAGGCGCCATGCATGTTGCATGGTCGGTGATGCCGACCGCAGGCATGCCAAGTTCGGCCGCACGCTTGGCCAAATCAGGAATCTTCGACGCACCATCGAGCAGCGAATAGTGCGTGTGGTTATGCAGTTGCACAAAGTTGTTCCCGTAATCAGCCATGTGTTCCACCATACCGTGTGGTCTGGGCGGCGGTAAATATTTTCCGGTGAGGCCACATGCCTATAAAGTGGAGTATCAGCAACAGCGACACTAAGGCAGTGATAACGATGAAATTTGAAGACTACTCTCCCGAGATACAGGCCAAACTCATGGAAATCGGCAACGCTGCGGCAGATGCCGTGGAGTCTCAGGAATCACCAGCAGAAGGCATTCCCGAGGACAGCCCAAACTTCTCTCCCGAACTGGAGCTCAGCCGTCTAATCAATCGACGCAAAGCCGAACTGGAATACATTGATGCCCGCATTGCGCAGATGGTACTGCTCATGCATGAACGTGGCCAATCATGGGAAACAATTGGTCGCAAGCTCGGTATCACGGGTGAAGCTACTCGTTTGCGATATGCCAAGATGGAGAGACCACGGCAATAACTGTAGTGCCAGCTGAGTTCGCGAATCATCTCGGCGAGAGAGGCTTCATCGCTAATTGTCATATTAGTCAGTTCAGACGCTCAGCTCTTTTGTCGGCACTCGGCAATGAGGGCGGCACAGAGCAAAATGACCTGGGCGACGAGGTTGAACCAAATGAGCACGCCGATCAACGCGGCGAACGGGGCAAGCATCGGATTCCGGGAGGCTCCGGCTAATAGTCGCGCACCGAGAAGCTGCATTGCGGAAACCGTCAGAGATCCCAGTAACGCGCCGAGTATCGTGAATCGTCCGGCTTTGATGTGGGAGACCACGCGCAGCAGCAACATGAACAACGCGAAATTCAGCGCGACACCGGTACCGAAACCGGTCATCTCCAAAAGCACGATGCCGGGCAACGAACTGCTGGGGATGCCGCCCCATTGCAGCAGTCGGCGTACGATGCCGCCGGACACCGTACCGGCCGCGGTCGAAAGAATGAACAGTATTGCGATGGCGATGGCGGCAAGCGTATCGCGTAACCTTGCGACGACGATATTGAGCTCGTCGCCGCAGTCGTCGAACATGGCCCGTACGGCGTGGCGCAGCGAGTTCATCCAGCCGGTCACTGTCCACCAGAATATGGCCAACGTGGCCAGACCGGTCCACGTCAATGCGCTTGACATGGCGCCTAGCGCGGAAGACGTCAGAAACGAGTCGGCCACACCGGGAATGACTTCACGCACCGCGTCAATCAGCATCTGCTGCCAATCAATGTTGCCGACCATGATAAGGCCGAACACGCTCACCGCAATCCAGACGCCGGCAAAAAAGGCGAACAGCAGACCATATGCCAGACCATTCGCCAGCAGGGGGCCGCTCCGCGACACATACCGGTCGAGCACGCGCCCAGGCAGCGAACGTGCCCACGCGTCCGCTCCCCTGTCAATCGCACTCTTCAACCCATGCATAGTTCAACTGTAGCTGTTGCCACCGTTGTTGAAACAGCATGGCGCGAAATCGCATTTAGCCAGCTCAAACGATGGCAACCATCAACGCCCCCACTCAATTGTTCAGAATCGGATACCATATGAGTATTCAATTCATCCGTCGGAGTGCAATGTCAGCAGTCCTCACCAACTGATGTCTTGCTAATCCGCTGGCCGCCCTAGTATCTACTGTTTCTTGTGGTCTTCGTTCAACAGCCAGTCAAGCGCGTATATCTGTCGGATGCCTTCGTGGGAGTAGGGCCGTTCGTCATCCAGCGTAATCAGCGTCTTGGGATAGTTGTCACGCACGGCGCGCAGCGAGGACGGCTCCCGATCCAGCGTCGCCGAATCGTGCACCGATTCGCTGACCTGGTAGTACCGACGTCCGCCTGGCCCGTTCGTGACGAAGTCGATCTCGCTGCCGGAGCTCTGTCCGACATACACGTCGCCCTCGCGGCGCATCAGTTCGAGGAACACCACGTTCTCGAGGAGGCGTCCGATGTCCCGCACGTTGTTGGAGCACAGGATACGTCGCATCCCCAAGTCCACGGCATAGTACTTCTTTTCCTGCTTGAGAATCCTCTTGCCCTTGATGTCGTATCGGTGGGCCGGGTAGAGGATGAACGCGTCGTAGGCCGCGATCGTCGTCGGAACGGGCACGGTCAACGACTAGGAAACGGTTTTTATCAGCAGGAGATTCTGCAATCCGGATGGCATATACCGCCCGGCTTCATTACTGCTTTGGCTCATTTCTGTTCACTTCACGCTGGAGTACCGAGACACGTTGAGCGGAAATACCGGTAATTCACGTACGGTTACCGACCATTGGACTGAATGGTACTCAGCATCCGCAGTCACTTGGGGTATGGTCATGACGGAGAGCCATCATGACCGATCTCTCGTTATTCTGGGATGAATCCGGCGAAGCCGGAACTGAATCTAAATATTAAAACGCATGATGCACACGTTGCGGAATTAGTCCACCAGAACTTCGGCATATTCGGCAGGTTCAGCGGGTTCGATATGTCGGGCACGCATGGCATCGAGGGCGGCAGCCAAGTCGGCCGGTACTGGGACCGGACCGTGGTCCAGACGCGGGTGCGGGGATGACGGAATTCGAGCTTCATGGCGTGCAGCCACTGCCGGTCAAGTCCCAAGGCCTCAGACAGCACCGGATTGGCACCATACATGGGGTCACCGCACAGGGGATGCCCAATCGAGGAGAAATGCACGCGAATCTGATGAGTACGTCCGGTCTCCAGATTCACGGGATACCAGAGTGGCCTCATGGCCGAAACGCTCCAGCACATCCCAGTGCGTAACGGCCGGTTTGCCGGCCGGAGTCACGCAGAAGCGGAAATCGGACACTTTGGCGCGCCCGATCGGTGCCTCAATGGTTGCTTTGTTCTCTTTAAGACCACCCTGCACGAGCGCATGATAGGTTTTCTTTACCTCATGCTCGGCGAACTGCCGACGCATCTCGGTGTACGCAAGGTCGGACTTGCACACCAACATCAAGCCGGAAGTGCCTACATCAAGGCGAGAAACAATGCCCTCACGCCCGGCCGCACCATAGGAAGTGATATGCACGCCGCGGTCACGCAGTGATCCGAGCACGGTTGGACCGGTCCAGCCAACCGAGGCATGCGCCGCCACGCCTACAGGCTTATCGACTACAACGACATCATCGTCTTCGTAGACAACGGCCATATCAGTTGCGATAGGCTCAGGCTCGGCCTGTTCCTCCGCCAAATCAAATTCGACGGTCTCCCCCGCCTGCAATGTGCTGGACCGCGCAACTTCACGTCCTAAAACGCGCGCCTGCCCGGAGTCAACCAGATCGGCGGCTTTAGATCGTGAAATACCCAGCATTTTGGCCACGGCTACGTCGAAACGCTTACCCACCAATGCATCGGGAGCAGGGACTATTCGACTCATTACTTGGCGTCCGCCTCCGGCTCAGACTGTAGGGATTCGTCGGATTGCTCGATGAGATCCTTGTGTGAGAACGGCTCCCCCATAAGAATCAGAATCACCAGGGCCACACCGGCGACTACCAGATAGATATCCGCCACATTGCCAACGGACCAGCCATAGTTAAGGAAATCCACCACTTTGCCGTCGAGGAAGCCGTCAGCGTACATAACACGGTCAATCAGGTTGCCCAGAGCGCCTGCAAACGCGAAAGAAATCGCCACCGACCATTTCATGGAGACAGTGCGCACCCCAGCCACAGCAAGGGCCACGCAAGCCACAACGGCCAACAGACTGATTACCCAAGTAGCGCCTGATCCCATGCCCAAGGACGCGCCCGGATTACGCACCAAGGTGAAGGACAGCAGTCCGGGAATCACGCGAATGGTCTGACCGTTGGATAACGCGGCCATCGCCCAAGCCTTGGTGAGCTGATCGACAATCAGCGCAGCCGCGGCCACACATGCAAAGACGGCCACGCGGGTGCGCAGCCGTCCCTGTTGGTTCGTCATACGACCTGTACCTGCCTACGCTCAGTTGGTCTTGGACGAGGTCTGGTCGACGTAGTTGTTCGACTCGGAAACCTGCGATGCCAGCTGGCCGAGGTACTCGGTGAGGCGGGCGCGGTATTCAGTCTCGAACTGCTTGAGGCTCTGGATGTTGCCCTCGACGACCTTGGACTGAGCCTGAAGGTTGTCGCGCACCTGCTCGGCATACGTATCGGCTGCAGAGCGGGTGTTCTTGTCGTACGCATCAGCCGCGGAACGAGTGTTCTTGTCATACTCGGCGGCACGCTGCTGCACTTCCTTCTCGTAGTTGTCAGCGTCATCGTGCTGAGACTTGGAGTAGTTGTCCGCATCCTGACGAGTCTTGACGGAGTATGCGTCGGCCTCAGAACGGGTGTTCTGGGAGTAGGTCTCGGCATCCGCGTGAGTCTGGTCACGGTAAGCGTCGGCCTCGGAGCGGGTACGATCCGAATAGGTGTCGGCGTCGGAACGAGTACGAGTGGAGTAGTCGTCGGCCTCGGAACGGGTACGCTCGGAGTAGTTGTTGGCCTTGGTGACCAGATCGTTGTACTTGTTCTGGCTGGCCTCGGTGATTTCCTTGGCCTTGTTCTTGCCCTTCTCCACGTACTGATCGTGCAGCTGCATAGCCAGGGTCAGCATGGCGGTGGCGCGCTCGGGCTCGGTGCCCGGCATGGAAGCGGCGCCAGCGATCTTCTGCAGAGAACCGGTCTCGGTGCTCGGCTCAACCTTGGAAACCTGAGCACGAAGCTGGTTTTCACGCTGCTTGGCTTCTTCGAGCTGACGGGACAGCTCAGCGATCTGAGCGGACTGCTGCTGAGCGGCGGAACCCTGCTGCTGAGCGGCGGCGAGCTGACGGGACAGCTCCTCATTGGCCGCGCGGAACTGATCACGTTCCTGCTGAATGGCGGCGATCTGCTGACCGACAGCTCCTGGTCACCGGAGGCCTGAGCAGCCTGAGCGGTGAGCTGATCGATTTGAGCGTTCAGCTGATCGACCTGACCCTTGAGCTGCTCATTCTGGGAGGACAGCGCGCGGTTGGATTCCTCGGCTTCGCTGAGCTTGGCAGAGACAAGCTGTGCTGCCTGATCATTGCCAGCCTGAGCGGCCTGCTGGGCCTGAGCCACAGCGTTCTTCAAACCAGCATTCTCCGACTCGAGTTGCTGCACCTGACCGGTAAGATCGGAGATCTTCGCATTAAGGTTGGTCACGTCAGGACCCAGAGACTGGGTGGCCTGACGCCGGCTACCGCCTGACGTCCAAGAGCCTCGACGGTTTCCGTGACCTGATCAAGGAAGTCATCGACCTCGTCGACATCATAACCTTCCTTGAATCGAACAGTCTGGAAGGTGTGCTCCCTAATATCCTTCGGCGTCAACAGAGCATAAATCTTGCACCTCGCTTTGGGGCATCGCCCGCACTTACGTTGGTCTCAAGTCAGAATGCTATCACGACCCCATCGTTTCAGAACATTCGACGTGGGTTTTTATGCCAGATATATGCCTCCGGCGGGTCAAAAACGGCCTCAGAACACTATCAGAACAACACTTTCCAGTACCACCAGCGCAAAATACAGCACAATGAAGCTGACATCAAGATAAATCGAACCGAGCGGCAATGGGCGAATATAGCGACGTAGCCAGCGCAGAGGGGGTTCGGTAATGGAATACACAATATTGATCAGCTGGGCCACCACACCACGTGGATACCAGTTTCGTGCGAGAACGGAGACCCAGTCCAGAATCATGCGCACGAACAGAACCGTGATATACGCGTTAATGAGCCATGCAAGAATGCGGCCGATCAGAGAGAACACTAAGGAAAGCATGCTGACAGACTAACAACCGCGCATGAAAAGTTTGCTCGGAGCACAATAAGAATCGGCCGACTCCTTGCTGGGAGTCGGCCGAATACCGATATAACGTCGAATGCGAAAACTACTGAACCGGTCAATCAGCGAACAAATCGTGTGCCGAGGCTGGTTTTGTCGGCTCTTCGACCTTGATGTTCACCTGCGCCGGGCTCAACAGGAACACGCGCGGAGTGACACGCTCGAGGGAACCACGCACGCCGAACACCACGCCGGCGGAGAAGTCCACGATGCGATATGCCACGGCTTCGGCCACACCGGTGAGATTCAGTACGACCGGAACACCGTCACGCAATGCACGGCCGACCAGTTGAGCATCCTCATATGACTTCGGATGGATGGTGGTGATTCTGTTCACACGGCCACCGGGGAACGGCTTGGTAGTCGACGATGCGGCAGGCGCGGTGGTTGACGCCAGCGGCGTGACCGTATGGTCGGAATCAAATGCGGACTTCGAAGCCGGCTTCTGCTCCTCGTCCTCCTCGATGTAGTCGTCCTCATCGTCCACAACGTCACTCATGCCAGATAGGACATCGCGTTTTTCATGAACCCAGCCATGGATCAATCCTTTCAGCGCAGGAAGTCAGGGATGTCGAGATCGCCAGCCGGATCGTTCACGGCGATATTCGGATGAGCGGAAGTCGGATCATCAAAAGGCAACGATGCGGAGTCACCGATAGCCGGTGTGAATGCCGGTTGGGCAGTGGCAGCGGGCTGTGCAGCCGGTGCCGGTGCTGGAGCTGGCTGTGCCACGGGAGTCGCAGGATCGGCGGCGGTTGGCACAACCGGCGTCACCGTGCTCTGAGTGTCGTCATCTTGAGCGGCGACGGGGTCAAAACCAGCAGCAATAACAGTGACACGCACTTCATCGCCATAAGCATCGTCCAGAGCAAGACCCCAAATAATCTGGGCTTCAGGGTGAATGGCCTTGCGCACCAGTTCGGTGGCAGCAGAGGCTCCTGCAACTTCAGGTCGGTCGGACCGGCGATGTTGATCAGCGCACCGTGTGCGCCTTCGATGCTTTCCTCAAGCAGCGGAGAGCTGATGGCGATTTCGGCGGCCTGCGTGGCACGATCCTCTCCCCGTGCGGAACCGATACCAAACAGCGCAGTACCAGCACCACGAAGAATGGAGTTCACATCGTTGAAGTCGACGTGAATATAGGAGTTCATCGAAATCAGGTCAGTGATGCCCTGAACACCGGCAAGCAGTGCGGTATCAGCGGTCTTGAAGGCCTCAATGATGCCGATGGAACGGTCGGAAAGCTCGAGCAGGCGATCGTTCGGAATGACGATCAGCGCGTCGACTTCCTTGCGCAGGTTGTCGATGCCGTATTCGGCGGAAGCGGAACGCTGAGGGCCTCGAAGCTGAACGGACGAGTAACAACCGCGATGGTGAGAGCACCCTGTTGATGAGCCGCACGAGCGACGATCGGGCTGGCGCCAGTACCGGTGCCACCGCCCTCGCCGCAGGTGACGAACACCATGTCGGCACCCCTAAGCGCCTCTTCGATATCCGACTGGTGGTCCTGGGCCGCCTTGGCTCCACGCTCCGGTCGGCACCAGCACCGAGACCACGACTGGACTTATCGGAAAGGGAAATCTTGACATCCGCATCAGAGCGCAGAAGATCCTTCGCATCGGTATTTACCGCCACAAATTCAACATTCTGTAATCCCTCGGCAATCATGCGATTGACGGCATTACCGCCGGCACCGCCGACGCCAACAACCTTGATGTTGGTCTTGTCGTTGAACTCATTCTGCGCGATCTCGCTCACGTTTGGCTCCTGTCACTTCACGGTTACACCCAAGAGTAGCGCAAACAGGCTACTCTTGGAGGGAAATTCACGCGCAGAATGGCGCGTGTTGCGTGTATTTTCAGTATTTTCTCAGTAACTGGCGTCCATTGGGTCGTCACCGAAGAGCGCCTCACGCTCTTCGTGGGTGGTGGTACGCGATTCCAACCAGCCATACGGCAAGTGCACCTTCTTGGCGAAACGCACGCGGCCGCGCGGTTTGTCGACCACGCGTGGCGGGTATTCGATAGTCGGGTCGAGCTTGCCGATCTCGCGGTCCACATCGGCCAGGCTCTCGCATTCCATAAAGGCCTTGCGGGTGGAGCCGCCCACCGGGAATCCTTTCAGATACCAGGCGATGTGCTTGCGCAGATCGTGGACGGCCATCATCTCATCGCCCTCATAAAACTCGGTAAGCAGCTCGGCATGACGGTGAATCACGCGGCAGACCTCGCCAGATTCGGTTGAGCCGTTCGGGATTGCCCTCGAAGGCGTTTTTGATGTTGGCGAACAGCCACGGCCGGCCCTGGCATCCGCGGCCGATGGCCACACCGTCGCAGCCGGTCTCGCGCACCATTTCGAGCGCATCCTCGGCACCCCAGATATCGCCATTGCCGAATACCGGAATGTTGAGGTGTTCCTTGAGCTCGCCGATGCGGGACCAGTCGGAATGACCGCCATAGTATTCGGCGGTGGTACGGGCATGCAGGGTTACGGCCTTGCAGCCCTCCTCCTGCGCGATGTGTCCGGCTTCGAGGAAGGTCTCATGGTTATGGTCGATGCCGACGCGGATCTTCGCGGTGACGGGGATGCCCGCCGGCTCGCATACGGCGACCACGCGCTGTAATAGCTCAGTGAAAATGTCGGTTTCCAAGGCAAGGCCGAACCACCGCCTCGACGAGTGACCTTGGGCACCGGGCAACCGAAGTTCAGATCCACATGGTCGGCCATGTTGCCGTCGACCACGATTTTCGCCGCCTGTTCGGTGATGGAGGGGTTCACGCCGTACAACTGCAGTGAACGGATTTTTTCGCTTTTGGCGAAATGACAGAGGCGCAGTGCTTTCGGGTTATGCGCCACGAGGCTCGAGCGGTGATCATCTCGGCCACGGTAGAGTCCATCGGGACCATATTCCTCGCAAATCACGCGGAAGGGCCAGTTGGTCACTCCCGCCATCGGCGAGAGCACCACCGGGTCGGCACGGTGATGTTGCCGAGTTGGACCGGGGCGATATGCACCGGGGTCCCGGGGCGCGCCGGCGCTCCGTACGTGGGTCGAGGTTGTCGGTCTCGTGATGCTCGGTGAGCACTGTTTCGGATTCGGATTGTGCCATGTGATTCCTAAGAAAATAGTAGGGCTCCCCTGAGAGAGGAGCCCCGGCGTCTATCGCCGCCACTTCGCCTACAAACAGCCCACTGGGATGTCTTCCTTACGGCTCAGCCACAGAGGGGAGCCCAAGTTGTGCGACTCCGGCTTAGTACAGGCCGCCGGCTTCCTGAACGCCGGACTCAGGCCAAGGCTCACCGCCCATTTCCACAGGCTTCAGGGCACGCGGGTGCGCTTCTCGCCGATGCGGGCGGCCACGTAATCGGCCACCTTGTCAAGAGCGACGCGCTCCTGGGCCATGGTGTCACGCTCACGGATGGTCACAGCGTGGTCCTCGAGGGTGTCGAAGTCCACGGTGATGCACAGCGGGGTGCCGATCTCGTCCTGACGACGGTAACGACGACCGATGGCACCGGACTCGTCGTAGTCGATCATCCACTCGTTGAAGCGCAGGTCGTCGGCCAGGTTCTGGGCCACGGTCTGCAGTTCAGGCTTCTTGCTCAGCGGCAGCACGGCGGCCTTGACCGGGGCCAGACGCGGGTCGAGACGCAGCACGGTGCGCTTGTCAACGCCGCCTTGGTGTTCGGGGCCTCGTCCACATCGTAGGCGTCCACGAGGAAGCACATCAGGGAGCGGGTCAGGCCGGCGGCCGGTTCGATGACGTACGGCACGTACTTCTCGCCGGTGGCCTGGTTGAAGTAGCTCAGGTCTTCGCCGGAGTGCTTGGAGTGCGCGCTCAAATCGTAATCGGTACGGTTGGCGATGCCTTCGAGCTCGCCCCAGTCGGAACCCTGGAAGCCGAACTTGTATTCGATGTCCACGGTGCGCTTGGAGTAGTGGGAGAGCTTCTCCTTCGGATGCTCGTAGTGGCGCAGGTTCTCCGGCTTGACGCCGAGGTCGATGTACCAGCGGGTGCGGGCGTCGATCCAGTACTGGTGCCATTCCTCATCGGTGCCGGGCGTGACGAAGAACTCCATCTCCATCTGCTCGAACTCACGGGTGCGGAAGATGAAGTTACCCGGGGTGATCTCGTTACGGAAGGACTTACCCATGTTGCGATGCCGAACGGCGGCCTGGAACGGGAAGAGGTCATCACGTTCTTGAAGTCCACGAAGATGCCCTGTGCAGTCTCCGGACGCAGGTAGTGCAGGCTGTTCTCGTCCTCGACCGGGCCGAGGTGGGTGCGCAGCATCATGTTGAAGTCGCGCGGTTCGGTCCACTGGCCACGGGTGCCGCAGTTCGGGCAGACGATGTCTTCATGCCGTTTTCCGGCATCTTGTCGCCGTGCTTCTCGGCGTAGGATTCCTCGAGCTTGTCGGCGCGGTTGCGCTTGTGGCAGTTGAGACACTCGACGAGCGGATCGTTGAACACGCTCACGTGGCCGGACGCCACCCACACTTCGGGCGGCAGAATGATGGAAGTGTCGACACCGACGACATCAGGACGGGTGACGACCATGGAGCGCCACCATTCACGCTTGATATTGTCCTTGAGAGCGACGCCGAGAGGGCCGTAATCCCAAGCGGAACGGGTGCCGCCGTAAATTTCGCCGGCGGGGAACACGAAGCCGCGACGCTTCGCAAGGGATACGACTTCATCGAGTTTGGACTGAGCCACAATGCACCTTCTGGTTTGAACGGTTTGGGGTCTAATAACAACCGCTTCAGGATAGCCGTATATGGTGACAGGTCAGGCGGCATTGTCCGGTATATGTTCCGCGTCTCACGAGCGACCGTTCGCAGCGATTCCTATATCGCAACACCTCCATATTGTTCCTGTTGTTTTACCCTTCCCATGTGCCACTGACATCGCGTCAGCGTCACAAATTCGGGAGATGTTGCTCGGCGGAGGCGTCTATGTATCACGAATGACGGGGACGCGCCAGACCTGACGACACGTATCGAACAAATCCGTCACGATAATGTCCATGTTGGCGCATAGCGTCGGCACTGTAATGCAGGGGAACTCGCATGTGGTTCGCGAGTTGAGAAAGGCCTGAGCCTGACCCTTAGAACCTGTTGGTTAAGACCATCGTAGGGAGCAGTAAATGAGCAATAGTGCATCATCGTTTACCGGCGTGTCCAGCGGTTATACCGCCGGGACTCCGGTTCCAGCCGATTCACCCATCCGTGACAATATCGCCGATGCCGTTCGCCGCGTACGCGAGACGACTCCGTTGGCCCAGTCATTCACCAATTTTGTGACCATCAATTTGGTTGCCAACGCGCAACTGGCGGCCGGCGGCACTGCGGCCATGAGTTTCCTGCCGGACGACGTGATCGAAACCGCGAAATCGCGGGCGCGAACTACATCAACGTGGGCACGCTGCTGCCGTTCTATAAGGACGCACTGCCCGAAATCGCCCAGCGACTCAACTACTTGGACAAGCCGTGGGTGCTCGACCGGTGGCCGCCGGCATCGGCCGCACCCGTACCGCCATTCTTCAGCCTTCAAGGCCGCTCCCCCGACCATGATTCGCGCGAATGCATCCGAGGTAATCGCGCTGGCGAACATGTGGGGGCTCAATACCGAAACCGTGGGGGACGCTTCCGAGCACCGCCCCGCCGGAGTGGAATCCGTCGACGACGTGGAGTCCGCAACCGGCGCGGCGGTGGCGCTGGCACAGTATCTGACCGAACAGCACGCCAAGCATTCCTCCCATGACGCTTCCACCGCTGCGCCGTGGCCGTGTCCGGCATCGCCGATCTGGTGACCGATGGCGAAACCGTGTACCGACTGCCGGGCGCAGCGCGATGATGACCAAG
>ENA-OQDD01000380-OQDD01000380.1-human-gut-metagenome-genome-assembly--contig:-NODE-380-length-18902-cov-1.461518_pt1 | contig 18902 bp, 24 predicted proteins | sample MGYA00242507_ERZ504598 | MGnify/ENA primary metagenome ERZ504598 (study PRJEB26092, sample SAMD00036318) | human gut metagenome | host: Homo sapiens | study: EMG produced TPA metagenomics assembly of... | reverse complement strand
CAAAAGAAAAATGGATATGCACTCGCAGGTTCCTATGAAAATGGACAGACGGTTCAGACATATGGTGGTGGAATCTGCCAGGTATCTACTACTTTGTATAATGCAGTTATCCGTGCAGAATTAAAGATCGTAGAACGTTTTCCACATTCCATGACCGTACATTATGTGCCAAGATCTGCAGATGCAGCGATCGCAGGAACTCATAAAGATATGAAGTTTAAGAATACGTTTGATACGCCAATCTATATTGAAGGAAAAGCAAATGGTTCAACGATCACATTTACGGTCTATGGAAAGAAAAAGATCCAAAACGTACGGTAGAATTCTTATCTGAGACAACACAGGTAAAAGAAAGTTCTGAAAGTACAGTTAGCGATAATACGCTTGCCGAAGGACAGAAAGTTTTGGAAAGTTATGGACACACTGGATACAGTGCAAGACTTTGGAAGATTGTGAAGATCAATGGTAAACAGGTATCCAAAAAGGTATTTAATACTTCCACATATATGTCAACACCAACGGTTTATCGTGTAGGAACAAAGAAAGCGGAAGATAAAAAAGACGATAAAAAGGATAAGAAAAAGATTCAAAAGAAACAACAGCACAGAAGTCTGAGACAACAACAGCAGCACAGAAATCTACAACGGCAGCACAGAAGTCTACAACAGCGAAGAGATCAGCGGCTGTGAAATCTCAGGGAAGCACAGGAAATTAAGGATGAAAATAGGAAAATTATCAGAATCTGCATTGCAGAAAGTTGTGTTTGAGCAATTGCATACAAGGAGAGATGAAGTCTTAGTAGGACCTGGAATCGGGGAAGATTGTGCGGCATTGAAACTTCAGGAAGGAGAAGTATTTGTCACATCAACAGATCCGATCACAGCACGGTAAAAGAGATCGGACGTCTGGCAGTTCATGTAACTGCCAACGATCTTGCATCCGCAGGAGCTGAGACGATCGGACTTATGGTGACAGTACTTCTGCCACCAATGATCAAGGAAGCACAGATCAAGAAGATGATGCAGCAGATCAATGCAGAGTGCGAGAAATTAAATATCATGGTATTAGGTGGTCATACAGAGATTACAGCAGCAGTTACGCAGCCAGTGTTATCCGTGACAGGAATCGGAAAAGTGAAAGAAGATGAATTGATCTTGTCTGGTGGGGCGAAACCAGGTCAGGATATCGTAGTCACAAAATATCTTGGTATGGAAGGAACGGGAATCATCGCAAATGAAAAAGAAGACGAGTTAAAAGAATGGTTTTCTGATACATTTATTGATGATGCAAAGGCATTTCTAGAGGATATCTCTGTCGTGCCAGAAGGTCTGATCGCCAGAAAATATGCGTCTTGTATGCATGATATCACAGAAAGCGGAGTTTATGGTGCTTTATGGGAGATTTCCAAAGCATCTGGTGTCGGGGTGGAAGTTTGTATTGAAGATATTCCATTAAGACAACATACGATCGAATTTTGTGAACGATATGATCTGAACCCATATCAATTGATCTCAAGCGGATCTATGCTGATCACAACAGATCATGGAAGAACATTAGTCAATGAACTGGAACAGGCAGGCATCAAAGCAACCATTATTGGTCATACAACAGATTCCAGAGATAAAGTGATCTATCGTCAGGGAAAGGCAGCAAATCTGGAGCACCTAGACAGGACGAGTTATATAAAATATATTCTGAAAATAATCGCAGATAATTTTCAGAGAGAAAAATGGAGGAAACAGTATGAACACAGAATTAAGAGAACTGATTTTAAAATTGATCGAGAAAAACAGTCGTTTAGCGATCCATGATCTGGCGGTGATGCTAGATGTCGCGGAGACGGAAGTCGCCAATGAGATCGCAGATATGGAAAAAGAACATATCATCTGTGGGTATCATACTTTGATCAACTGGGACAATACAAGCAAGGATCAACTGACAGCGATGATCGAGGTAAAAGTAACACCACAAAGAGGTCAGGGATTCGACCGCATTGCAGAACGTATTTATAATTTTCCAGAAGTAAAAGCCGTTTATCTGATGTCTGGGGGATATGATTTCATGGTTATGTTAGAAGGAAAGACGATGAAAGAGATCTCTATGTTCACATCATCCAAATTAGCACCACTGGAATCTGTTGTCAGTACAGTAACACATTTTGTATTGAAGAAATATAAAGATCATGGAACTGTTCTTGAAGCAAAGAAAGTGGATGAGAGACAGGCGGTGACTCCATAATGAGAGATTTTTTATCAAAGAGAGTTGTAAGTCTGGAACCATCCGGAATCCGCAAGTTTTTTGACATTGTAAGCGAGATGCCGGATGCCATTTCCTTAGGTGTAGGGGAACCGGATTTTGATACACCATGGAGAGTCAGGGAAGAAGGAATTTACTCATTGGAGCGGGGCAGAACCTTTTATACATCGAATGCAGGGTTAAAGGAGCTGCGCTATGAGATCAGTGAATATTTAGAAAGAAAAATACGAATTGGTCTATGATCCAAATCATGAGATCACAGTGACCGTTGGCGGGAGTGAAGGGATTGATATTGCGATGCGTACAATCCTTGATCCAGGAGATGAAGTCATCGTTGTACAGCCATGTTTCGTTTCTTATGTGGCATGTGTTGTTATGGCAGGTGGAACTCCTGTGATCGTAAGTCTTAAGGAAGAAGATAAATTTAAGCTTAAAAAAGAGCAGTTAGAAGCTGCTGTCACAGATAAAACAAAAGCAATGATCATTCATTTCCAAACAATCCAACGGGTGCGATCATGACAAAAGAAGAGTTAGAACCGATCGCAGAGTTTGCAAAAGAACATGATATTGTTGTAATTTCTGATGAGATTTATTCAGAACTTACCTATGGAAGAGATCACGTCAGTATCGCATCCTTGCCAGAGATGAAAGACAGATCGATCGTGATCAATGGATTTTCCAAGGCATTTGCAATGACTGGATGGAGACTTGGTTATGTTGCAGCACCAAGGTACATGATGAAACAGATGGTCAAGGTTCATCAGTTCTGTATCATGGCAGCGCCGACGACTAGTCAGTATGCAGCGATCGAAGCGATGCGTTCCTGTGATGATGAAGTCGAAGAGATGAGGACTGCATACAATCAGCGCAGACGATTTTTGGTACATGAGTTTCAACGAATGGGAATCGAATGTTTTGAACCAGAAGGTGCCTTTTACATCTTTCCATCTATTAAGAAATTTGGCATGACATCTGAAGAATTTGCAACAAAACTGTTAAATGAAGAGAAAGTAGCAATCGTTCCTGGATCTGCCTTCGGAGCCTGTGGAGAAGGATATCTCAGAGTTTCCTATGCATATTCCATTGAAGAACTAAAAGAAGCTTTAGGGCGTTGGAACGATTTATCAATCATCTTCCAAAGAAGCAATAGATAAAAAGTTAAGAGATTGGAGAGTTAATAATGCTTCACATAGTATTACATGAGCCGGAGATGCCGGCAAACACTGGAAATATCGGAAGAACCTGCGTGGCATGCGGTGCTGTTCTGCATCTGATCGAACCACTAGGATTTCGTTTAAACGAAAGATGATCAAGAGAGCCGGTCTTGATTATTGGGACAAATTAGATGTACGTACATATATCAATTTTGAGGATTTTCTAGAGAAGAACAATGATCCCAAGATTTACATGGCAACAACAAAAGCAAAACATGTATATTCGGCACCAGCATATGAAGATGACGAAGATGTATATATCATGTTTGGAAAAGAAAGCGCTGGAATTCCAGAAGAAATCTTATTGAATTATGAAGAGACTTCTATAAGAATCCCAATGCTGCCACATATCCGGTCATTAAATTTATCTAACTCTGTAGCAATCGTTGCCTATGAAGTGCTGAGACATCAGGGATTTAAGGCATTTCAGATGGAAGGACAGCTGCATCACTATAAATGGTAGAATGATAATAGAAGGAACTGCAAATGGATCATGCAGTTCCTTTTTTAACATAATAATATTCAAGTGGCAAATATTTTAACAAATTGCCGATCATGTGTGGTATGATGAGAATAAGAATTGTATATATTTAAGAACAACAAAGAAGACGAGACTTGGAGTACGAAATAAGAAAGGATAAGAAAAAGTATGGCAAAAGAAAATAATAAGGATCGTATTCTGAAATTGTTGAAGGAATGTAAGAATCATCAAACGGCGGAGAGTATTGCAGTACAATTAAATATTCAGAGAAACACAGCGAGTGGAATTTTAAATGAGCTTGTAAGAGAAGGAATTGTCCAGAAAGAGAAAACACGGCCGGTTATATTTTCTTACATACAACCAGAAGATCAATTACCAGAGGATCCATTACAACATTTATTGGAGCAGATCAAAGTTTAAAAGACGCAGTAGAGAAGTGTAAGTTATCGGCAGGTTATCCAAACAAGGGTATGCCGATTTTATTATTTGGATCAAGTGGAGTTGGAAAAAGTCTTTTGGCAGAGTACATCTACCAATATGCAAAATTCATTGGAACAATTCCAGAGGATGCTCCTTTTGTTGTATTAAACTGTGCGGATTATGCGAATAATAAAGAATTGTTATCGTCTGTCTTATTTGGATACAAAAAAGGAGCGTTTACAGGGGCCAATAAGGATACAAAAGGCCTGATCGAAGAAGCAGACAAAGGGTATCTGTTTTTGGATGAAGTTCATCGCCTATCGCCAGAAGGACAGGAAAAGTTATTTCGATATATGGATAAAGGGATCATTTCCAGAATGGGAGACAGTGGACAAAATTGTGAATTGAATGTTCGACTGATCTTTGCAACAACAGAAGGCAGAGAAACTATGCTGGATACATTTCTAAGAAGAATTCCAGTAGATGTAGTGCTGCCAGATTTTCAGGAAAGAACTTTGGAAGAGAAGTATGAATTGATCTTGTTTTTGATCCATCAGGAATCCAAAACGATGAATACTACATTTCAGGTGAGTAGTAATGTGATCAATCGATTGCTGACATTCCAAGGAAAAGGCAATATTGGAACGTTAAAAATATCATTCGATTATCCTGTGCAAAGGCATACAATGAAAGAAGTAAAGGACAGGAAGTGATACCTCTTAATTTAAGCCACCTGTCTTCCGATACATTGCTTCTTGGAAATGGAGAATCAATTCCATATATCAATGAAATGATCGAAGTGTCACCAGATCAGGACGCAGTGTGGAAGATTTCTATGACAGAACAGGCGGATGTGGATTTTTCGGAGAAAGTGATCAATGATCTGATCCAAGAATATCTTGAGAAAGATATATCAACCATTAAGTTTCGAAAGATCATTTATGATGAAGTGAATCGAATCGAAGATATCGTGATCGATCAGGAAATTCATCCATATGTGCAGAATCTGTATACACAGGCAGTGAGAAATATTTTGATCTATCTTCAAGATAATTATGGTCTCAAATACAGTGGTGTGATGGAAATGGTATTTGTAAAGATGCTTTATGTACTGAATAATCAGAATAAGCATACAGACGACAGGAAATACGAACATCTGGCAAAACAATTGCAGAGAGTGATGTACCGTTATTATAAGATGGGACTTATTTCTATGAGATGCTTCATCAGGCAGTAGATTATGAGACAAATCCATGGTTTGTAAGGATGTTTGCGATGTTATATTTTTACAGTATTGCAAGGGATGAGATGATTATACAAATGCGATCATCGTATCACATGGACCAGCGACGGCATCTAGTATTACAAGTACTGTCAATAAGGTATTTGAAACTTATATATTTGAAGCTTTTGATATGGAATATGATACGCCAAAGAAAGATGTAGTAAAACGTATTAAGCGATATCTCAAAAATACGAATACCTCCAAAGGGTTGTTGATCTTTGTTGATATGGGATCATTACTTGATATTTCAGAAGACATAAAAGATGATGTCGAAGGAGATTTGGGGATTGTCAATAATATTACGACAGAAATGGCATTGGAAGCAGGAGAATTGATCTTAAAACATGAAGATCTTCAAAATATTATGGATACGATCATCGAGCATCATGTTACAAAGAAATCATTTGTTCCAAGCAAACAAAAACCAAAAGCAATTCTTTTATGCTGTACAACAGGTTTAGGAACGACAGATAAGATGAAGATGTTGCTGCAAGGATGCCTGGAAGGCATTGATATTGATGTTGTGGAGATGACTTATGCAGAATTAAGTACGGAGGGAAACCGATGCGATGTCTTTCGTAAATATGATATACAGTTTATCATAACGACAAGCAAGCTTATGATCCAAGGCGTTACGACACTTATGTTAAATGAATTGATTGACGAGAGGGGAGAGAAAGTTATTTATTCCACAGTAGGACGATATTGTGACAAGGACAAGACACAACGATTTATTGAGAATATCGTAAGGAGCTTTACAATAAAGAATCTGATCGGGCAGCTTACGATCCTGAATCCAGATAAGATCATGGGAGATGTCGAAGAAACTGTCAGCAAGCTGGAGATTTTAGAAGATACAACCTATTCGATCGATCAAAAAAAGATGCTGTATATTCATATGTGTGTCATGGTAGAACGATTGATACTTGAAAAAGGAAGGCTGCCACAGGAAGATATGACAGATGATCTGAAGTGTCGGGAAAGTTTCATAAAAAATTTAAAAGAGAGTTTTAGTGTCATAGAAAACAAGTATAATGTGTCGCTGAATGAGCGGGAGATCTTGATGATCTATTATCTGACAGAAAATAATTAAAAATTTAAGATGAAAAAGCACGTATTTATGCGAAAAAATGAATATGTGCTTTTTATTTTTGCAAAAAAATAAAAAGTTGGCACGGGTCTTGCTTTATAAAAAAGTGTAAGATGTGAAAAACAAAAAATTAAAATGTGTCGAAATAGAAATATGGATGACCAAGAGAGGAGGTATGATGATCGGATTAATCATTGCAACACACGGCAATTCAAGTGTTGAATTGATCAAAGGAGCAGAGATGTTTGCAGGACCATTAAGTCAGTGCAGAGCATGGACCCTAAACCCTGGGGATGATATTCAAAAAGGGGAGCAGATGTTAGAAGAATACGTAGACGAATTAGATCAGGAAGAAGGAGTCTTGATCATGGCAGATCTGTTTGGAGGAACACCTTCCAACCTGGCAACAAAAATTGCTTTGAGGAAAGAAAACGTTGAAACAGTAACAGGAGTGAATCTTCCAATGATCATTCAGTTTGTGACAGAGCGAGAAACGCAGACATTAGATGAACTGGTAGAAAGTTGTATCGAAACAGCACAGGATGGAATTAAATGTCCAACAAAAATAATGAAAGAGCGGAGGTAAGAATTATGGCAGAAATTAAATTAGTGAGAGTAGATTACAGACTGATCCATGGACAGGTAGTGGCAAGATGGTTAAAGGTTTGCCCAGTAAGACGAATCGTATTAGTAGATGATGTACTTGGAAATGACGAATTTATGAGTGACATTTACAAGATGGCAGTTCCAAAAGGAACAGATGTTGATATTGTAACCATTGATAAAGCAAAAGAGGTGCTAGATAACACAGACGATACGGTATTTTTGATTTCCAAAGATATTGAGACATGTCTGAAATTAGTAGAGAAAGGAGTTGAATTACCTGCGATCAATGTTGGAGCAGTACCAAATGAGGAAGGAAGAAAACTGATCACAACAGGAGTTGCAATTTCACAAAAGGAACTTGATATGCTGGAAGAATTAAATAGTAAAGGTATTGAGATCACTGTCCAGCCAATGCCTGAAATATCAGCAATAAGTTTCGATGCAGTAAAACGTAAGATGTAACAAAAGGAGGAAAAATATATGAATACTGTAATCATAGCAATTGTCATGGGAATTATGTATTGGTGGTGCCGAGGAATGATCTTATCATATTTCGGATTCCTGTTTATCTCAAGCCCTGTAACGGTAGGACTTGTAGCAGGGTTACTGATGGGACAGCCAATGCAAGGATTAATTATCGGTGGTGGTATCGCACTGGTATTTGCAGGTATTTTTGCACCAGGAGCGAACCTTCCAACAGACGAGTGTCTGGCAGCAACATGCGTTATTCCGATCGCGATCGGATCAGGAATGAATGCAACAACAGCGATCGCATTAGCAGTACCAGTTGGATTACTCGGATCATTCGTAACCAATTTAAGAAAAGTGATCAACACATACTTTGTAGCAAAAGCAAATAAATATGCAGAAGAAGGAAATGCAGATGCTATCTGGAGATGTGCAACAATCTATTCAGCGTTGTTAGCAATCCCACTATTATTCTTACCAGTGTTTATTATTAACATGGTAGGTCAGGATGTAGTAGTTAACATTATGAAAGCACTTCCAACATTTGTGACACATGGATTAGAAGTAGCAGGAGGAGTTTTACCAGCCTTAGGATTTGCACTGATCATGAATATGATCGGAAAGAACAAACTGATTCCTTTCGTATTCTTAGGTTATATTGTTGTATCCGTTGGAGGAGTAAACTCATTAACAGCTGGAATCATCGCAATCTGTATTGCATTTATCACAGTATTCCAGAGACAGGAAATTGCAGAGGAGGTAAGAGAACATGAGTAATGAAATGAATACACAAGAAGAAAACAAAAGTCTTAACACAAAAAGACTTAAATAAAGCAATGTTCCGTTGGTACATGTCCGCTGAGATGCCTCTGAACTTTGAAAACATGCAGGGAATTGCATTTTGTGGAAGTATTTCACATATTTTAAAGAAATTATATACCAAAAAAGAAGATTTATCAGAAGCCTTAAAACGTCACTTATTATTATATAACTGTAATGTAACAGCAGGTGGTCTGATCCTTGGAACAACCATTGCGATGGAAGAGCAGAGAGCGAAAGATCCATCTAAGATGCCAGATATGGCGATCACAGGTTTAAAAACAGGACTGATGGGACCTGTCGCAGCTTTAGGAGACAGTTTTGACTGGGGAATCATCGGAACATTGATGAAGATCGCGGCAGCAACACTTGCGGCAGCAGGAAATCCACTGGCATTAGTCGTATTATTACTGTTTGTTGGATATTGTATTGGTGAATTGATCTTAACAACAAATATGACATATAAAAAGGGAAGAGAATCCATTAAAACGATCATGGGATCTGGTTTAATGCAGGATGTTATCTCAGGTGCTAACGTACTTGCCATGTTTATGATGGGTGCTATGACCGCTTCCATGGTAACATTAAAAACTGTGTTAAAGATCAGTACAGTCGTAGTACAGGATAAGTTAGATTCTATTTCCAATGTATCCACTGATTGTTTTATTCTTAATCTACTGGTTGATCAGAAAGAAAAAAGTAGGAACCGGAAAGATCGTAATTGGAATCATCGCAGTTTCCATTTTACTTTCTTTTGTAGGAATTTTCTAGAAAATTAAAGTGTCATGTAGTTAAAAAGGAGATTTGAAATGAAAGTTATGAATGTTGCAGTAGTAGGAGCAGGAATCTATGGAATTAACCATGTAAATGCATATACATGGAATCCAAACACAAATTTAGTTGCAGTGTGTGACTTAAATAAAGAGATCACAGATCGCATTGCAGAACAATACAACGTAAAAACATACAATGACGTAAATGAAATGTTAGACAATGAAGAAATTGATGCTGTATCTATTGCAACACCAGATGCTTTCCATATGGACCCGGCATTAGCAGCGATCCGTCATGGAAAACCAATTCTGGTGGAGAAGCCATTAGCAACAACATCAGAAGATGCGAAGAAAATTTTAGCAGAAGCTGAAAAATACAATATAAGAGTAGCGGTCGACTATCATAAGAGATGGGATCCAGCGGCAATCAACGTACGAAATGAACTTCAGAACGAAGAATCAGGAGCACCAATCCGTGGATATATGTGCATGGACGATATCATTGATGTTCCAACAGAATGGTTTAACTGGGCAGACAAATCAAGCCCTGTACATTTCTTAGGAACACATTGTTATGATCAGGTCCGTTGGTATATGGGATGTGAAGTAGAAGAAGTATACGCAGTAGGAACAAAGAAAGTGTTAAAAGCAAGAGGAGTTGATACATATGACTCTATTCAGGCAACATTAAAAATGGAAAATGGATGCTACTGGACAGTAGAAAATTCTTGGATCTTACCAAAAGGATTCGCAAAAAATAACGATGGAAGAACACAGATCCTGTGCGAAAATGCAATGTTTAGGATTGATTCTCAGAACCGAGGCGTAGAGATTTATAATAATAGCAAATTACGCACACCAAACTCCTATTTCATCTTAAATAACTGTGGAAGACCAAGTGGATTCGGAATTGAACCAATTAACGATTTCATCTACTGTTTACAGAATGATCTTCCATTTATAGCTGATGGAAACGATGGATTACAGGCAGAATTGATCGCAGAAGCAGTCCATGAAAGTCTTGAAAAAGGTGTGGCAGTGAAATTAAAGAGAGATTAAGACTCTTTCGTCTATGACCCCTATGATATAAAGAAAAGTCTGGAAAAGTATTAGAATTTTCCAGACTTTTCTTTTTTTAGTTCAAACGGATCGTATCAAGAGCTTTCTTAAATTGTACAGAAAACAAGATCGCTGTAAATGTTACTGCAATAAAATCAGCAACAGGTTCTGCCATATAAACAGCCATGGTCTGATCTGTTGTAAAAATATGAGGCATGATATAGATCAAAGGAATTAAAAGTACAAATTTTCTCATAACAGCAACAACAATAGAAGAAATTGCTTTTCCAAGAGAGTTAAAAGCCATCTGGCAGGAAATCTGAATTCCAAACATAAACATAACTGCCATGTAAACACGAAGAGCTGTCTTTGTAAAAGAAACCAGTGCAGGATTGGAAGTAAAGATTCCTGCAAATACTTGAGGAAATAGCATTACGAGTCCCATAAGATGACAGAGTAAGTCAAACTTGCCTTTAATAAGAGGAAGAAAGTACCCTTTACACGATCCGTATTCTTTGCACCATAATTATAACTCATGATCGGCTGAGCACCCTGTCCAAGTCCCTGAAGAGGAAGCATTGCAAACTGCATTACACTAGTAAGGATCGTCATGGCACCAACAGCCACATCACCACCGTATTTCAGCAAAGAAGAGTTAAAACATACGGAGATGATACTCTCACTGGCTTGCATGATAAACAAAGAAAGTCCAAGAGCCAGACAAGGCAGGATCACAGGAGCTTTCAGTGCAAAATTTTGTTTCTTGATACGAAGAGTTGATCTTGTTCCAAATAAGAAACTCAATACCCAGATGCAAGAACAAGCCTGTGAGATAATTGTTGCAAGTGCGGCACCACGAACGCCCATATGGCATGCAAAGATAAAATCGGATCCAAGATGATATTGATCACGGCTCCAATCAAAACAGAATACATACCAGTTTTTGCAAATCCCTGTGCGGTAATGAATGCATTCATACCGAGTGTTAATTGCACAAAGATCGTACCAAGAGAATAAATATTCATATAACTAACCGCATACTCGATCGTATTTTTACTAGCACCAAATGCCATCAAAAATGTACGATTTCCAAAAAACATGACTAAAGTCAAAATTACAGAGATAATGATCTGCATCGTAAAACAATTTCCAAGAATATTTTCAGCAGAATCAAGATCTTTCTTCCCCATCAAAATCGAAGCACGAGGTGCACCACCATTTCCAACAAGAGCGGCAAATGCCGAAATGATCATGATCAGCGGCATACAAACTCCAACTCCAGTCAGAGCTAAAGCGCCACTTCCAGGAATATGTCCGATATAAATGCGGTCAATAATGTTGTAAAGCATATTGATCATCTGCGCTGCCAAAGTCGGGATCGCAAGTCTTAGCAGTAACTTTCCGATGGGTTCGGTTGCCAAGAATTCTTTATTATTATTCATCTTTATTTTCCTTTCTTCATGTAGAATACAAGAATCAATTGTAACACATATAAATTGGAAAATGTAGAAAAAAACAGAAATGAATTCTTACGAACCAAGAATTCATTTCTGTTTGGTATCAATATATTATTTTATATGTTTTGCAATCTCAAGAATACAGTCTTTTGTCTGTTCACAATATCCAAGTCTGTCATAAAATCCGTGATCCATTCCCTGATAGCGGATAACTTCACAAGGAATATCAGCATTCCATAGATGTTCGGCAAACAGATCATTAGATAATCGAAAATAATCATATTCTGCTTCAATCATTAATACATTAGAAAGGTTTGATAAATCTGTGGCATACAAAGGAGATGCCATAGGATTTTTTGCATCTGAAATATCATTAAGATATAAGTTTTGTAATGTACCATTTAAATTTCGAAAACGATTTAAACGAGTGATAACATATTTTTATGTTCAGGAATCACGTCGTATAGATCATAATCCCAATAATCAAGATCAGAAGCGGAACATACATCCAAAGCTCCATAAATAGGAATCACAAGTTTTAAGTATTTTCCAACTTCAGATAAACCGCAGGAAACAGCCAGAGCACCACCAGCACTTTCACCAGCGATAGAAAGGTTATTAGGATTAATATTCCAGTGATCAGCATGATGTACTAACCATTTGACCACATCTTTACAATCATCAAAAGCAGCTGGGAATGGAGCTTCAGGTGCTAGACGATAATCAATGGAGATTACAGTTGCACCAGACTGCTCAGCAAGAAAACGGCATTGATTTTGTAAGACCAAAGTGCTGCCCCCAATATACCCGCCACCATGAATAAACACGATGGCAGATTGTTTTTCCTTATTTGGAATTCGGAAAAAGTAATCGGAATTTTCCGGTCAGATAATGAAACAAGATATGGAATTTCTTCGATTTCCTCAGTACACAGATCAAGGTTTGGAGATCCCATCTCTTTTCTTAATTCATGAATATTCAAATAGGTTGTATCAGGTTCTTTATATGTAAGAATATATTTTCCAGAAGATTCTACCTTTTGGATCACGTTAGGATCAACAACGTGAAAACGTGTTTCATCAGGAATTCTTTTAAAGTACATGAATGTAGGGAGCCTTTCGATAAAGGCATCGTTGTTGTTTGTAACATGATATCACTTCCTTATATAGATTCAATTAGGACAAGATCGTCTTTTGCATGAACCGTATTTTTTGCTAATAATGTAACATTTCGTTTGGAACTGTCAGCTGTATCAATAACCATAACGGTTGGATCATAACCAGCTTCAATGATCCTTATCTAATTCAATCGTTGCCAGAAGATCTCCAGGCATTACAATATCATTTGTTTTTACATTTGGTGTAAAATATTTACCTTCTAATTTTACAGTATCAATTCCGATGTGAACCAGGATTTCTTCGTTATTATTTCCTTTAATTCCATATGCATGAGCTGTTGGATATACAGCAGAAACGGTTCCAGCAATCGGTGAAACAATTGTTCCATTGATTGGTTTTACAGCAATTCCTTTTCCTAAAGCTTCTGAAGAAAAGGCCTGATCAGATACTTCTGTTAAAGGTACAACGTTTCCATCAGCAGGGCTGTAGAATTTCATTGCAATAGCCCCATTGTTTTCAATAGAAGATGCAACAGGTGTAACAGTTCCTTTTGCATCATAACGTTCAGATTCAGGGATCATGGAATCATTAAATCCTACAAAATAAGTTAAGACAGCTGAAATTAAGAATGCTCCAAAGTAAGCAATGATAAATCCAGTAAATCCCGTTCCAAAGTAAGCAGGGAAGGTTGGAACTGCAGCAACAGCGACAGCCATAGCACGAGCACCGCAAGACCCAGCAATCGCACCACCGATACCACCACCGATAACAGCACATGCAAATGCTTTACGATATTTTAAAGTGATTCCATAAATCGCAGGTTCTGAAATACCAAAGAATCCCATAATAGCTGCAGGGGATGCAATCTGTTTTAAACGTTTATCTTTTGTCTTTAACCATACACCAAATGCAGCACCAGACTGAGCGATGATACTTGGTCCAAAAACAGCTAAAATTGTATCAAATCCAAATTTCTCGATATTGGAGAAGATAATAGGGAACAGTCCCCAGTGAATACCAAAAATTACTAATACCTGAGCGATTGCACCAATGAAACCACCAGCAATTGTTGGATTAAATTTGTAAAGACTCATATAAAAGTTAGCGATTGTATCACTTAACATAGATCCTAAAGGTCCAAAAATAACAATTGTTACTGGAACTACGATCAGTAATGAGAAAAAAGGAGCAATTCGGCTTCTAATAGAATCAGGAAGAATCTTTTTTAGTCCTTTCTCTACAAAAGATAGCAACACAATAGCAAAAATAATTGGAAATACACTGCTCTTAAATGCAGTCAAATGAACGGGAATTCCTAAAAAAGTAATTGCAGTTCCTGCATCATATAATGCAGTTAAATTTGGGTATAATAGCGCACCAGCAATTGTTACAGAAACAAACATATTTGTTTTTAATTTCTTAGAGCATGTGATTGCAATAACAATTGGTAAAAAATAATACAAACTGTCAGCGGCTGCATTTAAAATCTGATAGGTACCACTTGCGTCAGTTAATAAATTGGTAGCTGTAAGGATACTTAAAAGCCCCTTTAGTATACCTGCACCGATTAACACATCAATCAGCGGAGTAAATAAGCTTGAGATTAGTTCTAGAGCAGATCCGAAGACTCCCTTTTTTTTACCGTCTGATTTTTCAGAAGATGTATTACCTTGTGGGAGTAATGTGGCAAGTTCATCGTATACATATTGAACATTTGAACCAATTACAACCTGTGTTTGCCCGGCAACTTCCATTACCTGTAATATGCCATCGGTTCTTTCTAAGGCAGCTTTGTCAATAGAATTTTTATCTTTAAGATCAAAGCGAAGCCTTGTGGAGCAGTGAGAGTAAGAATTAATATTTTTCTTACCTCCTACTTTTTGCAAAATTTCTTCTGCGAGTTGTTTGTTAGTCATTTTCTTTTCCTCCTTAAGATTTAAAATTTATCTTAAGTCTTGCCTACTCGAAGTAGTCACAATCTTAGGTACATAATGAAACTTATAATTTTTGCCCTTGTGTTAAAAGGCGTTGAATATGGATTGTCAGATAAACAATTTCACTTTTTGATATTTCGTATTCATAACTTTTTTTAATATAAGTAGAGATTTTCTTAGCACATAAAAAAGCTTCTGACATATTTTGCTCTACTTGGTCATAAAGAAAATTAGCTTCTTCCATAACATTTTCATGAAGCAGTAATCGTTGTGAAAAGAATTTTAAATGAAGAATAAACCGGGTATAAGTTAAAGATTCCTCATCAAATGCTATGTTAAATTCATATTGAACGATGTTACAGATATCTTTGATTAGTTTGGTCATTTCAATAACAGATTGAAGTTCTTTTCCGTTGATCTCAGCATTAATGATATGTAACGCAATAAAGCTTGCTTCATCTTCAGAAAGTGAAATATTTAAAGCATCATTGACAATAGCAATTGATTTTTTGGCAACCTGATACTCTTCAGGATAAAAACGCCTAATTTCCCAGACCAGCTGGTTTTGAAAGATCAAGCCCTTATGATATCTCTCAACGGCATAATAAATATGATCACAAAGTGTAACATAGATATTATCACTTAACTCTTTGTTAAGATCATCTTCGGCTAGTTTTTTGATGCAATCTGCAATATAGAAGTAATCAATAGGAATCTGTTCTAATAATGCGGATAATTTTGTGTTGATATCATCGCTTTCAATTTTAAAAATATGCTCAATTTTATTTTCATCAACAAATTCTCCTTTTTTCTTTTTGAAAGCCTAATCCTAAGCCAGTTAAAATAATATCTTTTCCATCTTTGTTTTTCGAAAATACTACATTATTATTGAGCACTTTCTTTATGTAGTGTTTTTCTTTCATACTTGTATCCTCCAAAATAAAAAAGAGACCAGAAAATATAATAAGGGTATAAAAATAACCTTATCATAAATTCTATCTCGCCTATTCATATAATAGTCACGATCCACGTTCAATTATGTTCGTATTCTAGCACAAAAATAAAATGTTGTCAAATATTAACGTAAGAAATGCATAATACAATATTTTCTTATTATTTTATAATATCAAGGCCGATCTTTTATGGGCGGCAACCGACTTGTTAAGTGCAGTTTATGTCATTGTCATATTGATCTTTAATTCTATTGAAAATATCATCAAAGAAAATAAGATCATGGTCATTGATGGCTCTATGTCTACACCACTGGAAAATAGGGGAGTTTTCCTGAATTCCAAGTTATGGACAGCTAAGATCTTAGCGGAACAGCCAGAACTGATCAAACAGGTTCACAAAAATTACTTCAAAGCAGGAGCAGATATCATTTTATTTGAAACAGTACCATCTCTAAAAGAAGCTAAAGTTGAGGCAGAAATTGCTGAAGAATATGGATATGATTACTGGATCAGTTTCTCATGTCTAAGTGAAAATATTATCTGCGAAGGAACACCGATCGCAGAATGTGCAACAAACATTTGCAAAGGATATCCCCAATTTAAAATGATCGGTGTCAACTGTACAAAACCAGAATATATCACAGGATTGATCCATAAGATCAAAGAAAACTGTGATATTCCGATCGGAGTTTACCCAAACAGCGGGAAGAATACGATGCAGTGAAGAAGTCTGGTTTGGCAAACAGTCAGCCTTGTCATTTGAACAATACGCATACAATTATATGAAATCTGGAGCAAGTGCAGTTGGAGGATGTTGTACAACCGTAGCAAAACATGTAGAGGAAGTCATAAGAGCCAAAAAACGGTTTTCTGAAGAACAAAAATAACTGAAAAAAATGAAATCATAAAAATGACCTCAGGATAATCTCTAAATAGATTGTCAGAGTCATTTTTTCTTTATAATGAATATATTGGAAATTTAAAAAGAGAAGGAAAATATATGAATAAAAAGAAAAAAATAATTCAGTTAACAGAAGGAATATTGCTCTGTTGTGTGATCGTTGTCATGACGTTACTCTGCATAGGGATCATAAAAAAGAGGTAAAGAATACAAAAGGAAAATTAACAGAGACAATTGGGTGGTATCGAATACAAGATAATAAAAAAAGTGCAAGTAGATCTAAATCAGAAGATAAAGGCAGATCCGCAAGGAAAACTTGTACATATATAATGATACGATTGCCCAGAAATACAAAGGATATCTGATGACAACAAAGGCAGCAAAATAATTCTGTCAGAATTTATGCTGGAGATCAGTTGATCTATCAATACAGTGATTCTAATTTTCATCGCAATGATCAAATGAAATCTAAATTAAGCTGCGATGCGAGAATCCCAGAACAGGGAAAAAAAGGAACCGTTATCAAGATCATATATCAGAACGGAAGCAACGGAATCTATGACCTTGATGATATTTTAGTTGGACGTGGGGATGTAGTTATGGGATTTCATGTTCAACAGGAAATAGTCGGTATCGTGATGATCGCGATCATGTTTTTCTTAAGTTTTGTAGCGTTGATCACTGGAATTTATCTGAAGCATTTTAAATTAAACAGCACCAGATTCTTAAACATAGCAGCATTTCTGGCACTAAGTGGGATCTGGTTTTTGTCAGATTCAGCATTAGCACAGGAATATACATCATTTCCGGCACTGACAGGAATGATTTCTTTTTATGCATTTATGCTGATGTCAGTACCGATGGTTCATTTTGTAAAAAATACACTGAAGTTTGAAAAATATAAAGTCTTAGATGTGATTAATTTGTTATTTTATGCGAATGCGTTGATTCAGGGAATTTTAAACAAATGTTTGAAAATCCATATGGTCCATATGCTGTTCGTAACACATGTGCTCTTGTTCATTGCAGTAATAACCATTGTTGTTTTGATGATAGGAGAATACCGAAGAACAAAAGATAGCGAACTTAAGATCATTATGAATGCCTTTGGGATCATGGCCGTTGCAGGGGTATTATCATTATGCATGTACTGGAAACTTGAGATTCCTTTTTATGGAACCATTTTTGAAGTGGGTGTTTTGATCTTTGAACAGTTGTTATTAACTAGTATTTTTGTAAATCTTGTTGAACAGGCGAAAACAAGATCTGAGCTTGAAGTTTATGAAAGACTTCTAAAAGAAGATCGTATGACAGGTATTAATAACAGGACTGCATTCGAGGAACAGCTTCAAGACATTGAGGATCACGCACAAGATTACGATAATGCTGCATTGATCTTTATGGATGTAGATGGATTAAAAAATACAAACGATCTTTATGGACATAATGCAGGGGACGAACTGATCATTTCTGCGGCGCTATGTATAAAAAATGTATTTGCAACATATGGAAAATGTTACAGGATCGGTGGGGATGAATTTTGTGTGCTTATTTTTGATTCAATAGAGAATATGGATGAATTATTGAAACAAATGGATCAAGAGATCATAAAGTATAATAGAAATAACAGATATTATCTTTCAATTGCAAGAGGGGTAAGTTTCTTAAAAGATATAGAAGGAAAACAGAAGAAGATCAGTGATTGGAAATATGAGGCCGATCAGGATATGTATTGTAACAAAAAGAGGAGAAATATAAATGACAGATTATAATATAGATTTTTTGATCGCAGGACTTGTATTTTTAATATTTCTGTTGATTCATTTTCAGCGTTATAAAAAACTGAATAATATCAGTGGAAAGAACATTCTGGTTCTTAATTATTGCAGGAATATTTGATATCATATTTGATCTGTTAAGCTCCATACTATTGGTAAAAAGTAATCCTGCTTATAATTCATGATGATCTTTTTTCCACGATGCTTTATATCCTGCAGATGATCGTTGTATATATTTTCTATAATTATACACAGGCATTAAGACACTGTGATGAAGATATAAGAACAAG
>ENA-OQDD01000379-OQDD01000379.1-human-gut-metagenome-genome-assembly--contig:-NODE-379-length-18906-cov-1.081314_pt1 | contig 18906 bp, 29 predicted proteins | sample MGYA00242507_ERZ504598 | MGnify/ENA primary metagenome ERZ504598 (study PRJEB26092, sample SAMD00036318) | human gut metagenome | host: Homo sapiens | study: EMG produced TPA metagenomics assembly of... | reverse complement strand
CCAAAACGGTAGTACTGTGTACGGATGTGTTCGATGAATTCATGGAGACTAACAACCTGTATCAGATAGCCTTGTCCGATGCCGACGACGATGTGATTCTCCGCTACTTTCTGAAAGCCAAACTGCCCGACCGTCTGGTTGAGGACTTTTTCACTTTCTTCGATGTGGTAAAATCACCTATTGCCATCCGCTCTTCCTCACTATTGGAAGACTCGCATTACCAACCTTTCGCCGGTATATACAATACTTATATGATTCCTTATCTGGACGATAAGTATGAAATGCTCCGTATGCTCAGTGATGCAATCAAAGGAGTCTATGCTTCTGTATATTTCCGCGATTCAAAGGCTTATATGCAAGCCACAAGCAATGTTATCGACCAGGAGAAAATGGCTGTAATCCTGCAGGAAGTGGTCGGCAACCAGTATGGCGACCGTTATTACCGTCCACTGTCGGGCGTGGCGCGTTCGCTCAACTATTATCCTATCGGAGACGAAAAAGCTGAAGAGGGTATTGTCAACCTGGCACTCGGGCTGGGCAAATACATCGTAGACGGCGGTATGACTCTCCGGTTCTCTCCCTATCACCCCAACCAAGTTCTGCAAACCAGCGAAATGGAGATTGCGCTCAAAGAAACCCAAACACGTTTTTATGCACTCGACCTGCGTAACGCCGGACATGACTTCTCCATTGACGATGGTTTCAACCTATTGAAATTACACGTAAAAGAGGCCGAGAAAGACGGTTCTCTCAAATATATAGCTTCCACCTACGACCCTTACGACCAGATAATCCGTGACGGTTTATATCCGGGCGGACGCAAGGTTATCACCTTCGCCAATATCTTGCAGCATGATGTATTTCCTCTGCCCCGCATTTTGCAATTGGCATTGAAATACGGACAGCAGGAAATGCGCCGTCCTGTAGAAATCGAATTTGCAGCTACCATGAACCGTGAAAAGGACAAGACCGGGACGTTCTACCTGTTGCAAATACGCCCGATTGTCGACAGCAAGGAAATGCTTGACGAGGACCTCACAGCCATTCCCGATGAAAAACTGCTGCTACGATCCAATAATTCATTAGGGCATGGCATAATGAATGAATTACAGGATGTAATTTATGTAAAGACCGACAACTACAGCGCTTCCCACAATCAGGAAATAGCCTGGGAGATAGAAAAATTGAACCAACAATTTTTGGACGAGGGCAAGAACTATGTACTGATAGGACCGGGACGTTGGGGCAGCAGTGATACCTGGCTCGGCATTCCCGTTAAATGGCCCCACATCAGTGCAGCGCGTATCATTGTAGAAGCAGGACTGACGAACTATCGTGTCGATCCTAGCCAGGGAACACACTTTTTCCAGAACCTGACTTCATTCGGAGTAGGCTATTTCACAATCAATGCTTTCATGAATGACGGTGTGTATAATCAAGACTTTCTGAATGCACAACCTGCTGTATATGAGTCCAAATACCTGCGTCACGTGCACTTTGAACATCCTATAACCGCCAAAATGGACGGAAAGAAGAAACAGGGAGTAGTATTGCTACCCTCATGATAAGATTTTATGTCTAAAACAAGATTAAAACAAGATTAATCAACTATTCTTTTTTGAGAAAAATGGGACAAATGATGTCCCATTTTTCATTTATAACTGCAAAACAAGGCGACAATCGCTAATTATCTCATCTAAAAAACATATTTTTGTACCCGACTTCAAGAATTAGCAGGTAAAAAGATAACCAAACACTGTTGTTAATGGGTAAAAAATATACGACTTTTCTAACCCTGTTTACAGTAATATGTATCACATTGACCGGATGTGAGCGGGAGAATGAACAAACTGCAAACCAGGGCAGACTTAATCTGAAATTAGCAGTTGATAACAAATGTAGAAAACATGGTAACACGTGCTACCGCTGATGAAGAGACATTACCCGACATCAACGACTTCTCAATTGCCGTTCTTCAAATAATAATGTACAACTTACCTGGAACAGGTATGCCGACTTTACAGACGGAACGGAAATTGCAGCCGGCAACTATACACTAAAGGCCACTTATGGAAACATAGAAACCCAAGGTTTTGAAGCCCCTTACTACGAAGGAGCAAAAGAGTTCTCCATAAAAAAGAACGAAAGTACAAACATATCGGTCATATGTTATCTTGCCAATGTAAAAGTTACGACAGAATACACGGAACTTTTCAAAAAATATTTTACAGACTACACCGTAAACATACGCCCTGCCGGCAGTACGGACATCTCGTTCGACAAGAATGAAACAAGGCCGCATACGTAAAGCCTGGCAAGATAAGCATTTACCTGTCAGGAAGCAAACAACAAGGAAACAAAGTCACATTTGAAGCCGCTACCATAGAGAATGCAAAGGCACGCCAGCATTACCGTCTGAAATTTGATGTACAAGCAGGGGGTACGGAATTGGATGTATCATTCACAGACGAAACGGAAAGAGTGCCGATAACCATAGATATTTCGGACGATGCCTTGAATACACAGCCACCGTTCTTTACGCCAATGGGATTTGAATCGGGAGTTGCCCGGGAGTTAACGGAATGGACAGAACCCGAATCCCCTTTATCAGCTTGCTGACGGCGCGTGGCGGAATATCCAAATGTGTCTTGATAACCGCTCTCCTTCTCTGTTAAGCAAGGGATGGCCTGCCGAGATTGATCTGGTAAATCCGGAACCAGGCATGCTTACCACATTACAAGATCTGGGGCTGGAGTTAAAAGGATTAAGTGCCAATGTCGATAAAATGGCAATATTGGACTTCACAAAAGTACTGGTCAATATATCTCATTCGGAAACAGACGAAGAAAATACATTTACCTTGACCGCAACAAGACAAATTGAGTAAAGTAAACAAAGAGCCATTGGTACTCAAAATCAAATCTCTGCCTAATGGTTTTGACGTAGCCAAGCCTATGAATGCCGAACGTGGAAGCACTACCATACTGCTGACCGTCATTTTGAAAGGGGACATATCCAAAGTCAGCTATCAATATCAGGCATACGGCTATTGGCAACCTTTAGTTCCTACAAGCATAGAGAGCGACAAAGATACGCACCAAGTAACCATCACGTTCAAAGACGGGTTGCAGGAACCTCAACAGATAAAAGTAATTGCGGGAGATAAAGAAAAGACCGTGACAGTAGGAATCGGTGAATCATCCTGTTCCCTGACTGCTCCCGAAGGAGATGTATGGCTAAAAAAGCCACTCTCTATTTGGTTGGAGACACAGAGGGAACAACCGAATATCTGAAGACGGTTAAGGATATTACCGTAAAATGCAGAAAAGCGTCAGGAGACTGGTTTTCTCCATCACAAGAAAAAATAAAAAATGCGGTTGAGGTTAGCGGATTAGAGCCTGGCACCGATTATATATTTAAAGCCGTAATAGATGGAAACCAATACAACATTACCGTCAAGAATGAAGTAATCCGTAAAAACCGAGGAAGCACACTATACCCAATTCCGGTTTTGAAGACTGGTATACAGATTCCGATACACGGTGGTCTGCAGGGACTTTTGGAAATTTCACCCACTATTTTTATTACCCTTATACTAAAGGTGCTACTGATATATGGTGGAATACAAACAACAAATATTCCAAGCATGGGTTGTGGCACCGGTACAGACAACAACCTGTCCGGCCGTTATCTATTGTAAAAGAACGCAAAAAGCGGTAGCTAAAGCAGACGGAGATTCACACAGCCGGTTCCGGCGGAGGATATTCGAGTACCCCTGCCACGATGTACCCCGAGGGAGCAAAAGCAGGACGCTTATTCATAGGAACCTATAATTGGAGTGACAAGAAAGAAACCGTAACAACTGGACATCCTTTCACCTCCAGACCCTACGGAATGAAATTCTGGTATAAATACACTCCCTATCAGACAGACAACTTTAAAGTTGAAATCGAGATACGCAGCGGGAATAAAGTCATAGCAGGCGGCTCGTACATATCAGAAGCCGCAAGTTCTGCAGACAGCGAATATCAGGAAGCATATATCAACCTCGACTACCAAGGAAATATGGAAAAAGCAACTGACATATATGTCAATATCCTATCAACAACTAAAACCTCTTTCGGCAGTGACGATTTACAGAAAGCCGGAACAATTGATTTGACAGATTGTGCAACAGGCTGGACCACCCATTTAGGCAGCCGCCTCAAAATAGACGATTTAGAACTTATATATGAATAACAAAATATGAAGAAATCAAACACTCTGTTTACTCTGGCATTCTTTGCTATTTGCGTTCTCTTCATGCGAACGCGAGCAATGGGGAAACGCCCAAAAAGGTCCTGACGACATAGACAATCGTGCCGAAGGTCAAATAGGACTGTCTGCATTAAAAGTCTCCGTAGACGAGCAAACAGCTACTACAGTTACCCGTGCAGGAATCAATACCGACAATTTCATCATCCGCATTTACGATATGGATAAAGAAGGAAAAATGGTGCAAGAGTGGAAATACAGCGAGATGCCCGAAATATTCACGCTAAAGGTAAGCCACTATAGTATCACAGCCATGTCTCACGAAGTACAACCGGCAGAGTTCGAAAAGCCTATTACTTCTCCAAACAGGATTTTGAAATTACTGAAAATACGGTAACGGATCTTAAAGAACTGGTTTGTACCTTGAATAATATCAAGGTAAGAATAGCCTATGACAGCGAACTTCAAAAGCTGTTGGATGAAGACTCCAAAGTCAAGGTATCCGTCGGTGAAGGGCGTTTGGAATATGCAAAAGACGAAACACGTGCAGGATATTTCAAATCACTCGGTGAAACCAACATTCTGATTGCCGACCTCAGCGCAACCATTCAAGGAGAGAAAGTTACGATGTCCAAAGCCTTCATCGACGTCCTTCCCGGTGAAGAACGTATCATTAAATATTCGATGAAGCAAAACAGTGGTGGCGACGGTGACAATGGAGAGATTGGAAAGGTCGACATCCAGATAGATGCAACATGTGAGGTTGTAGAGAAAGACATAACCATAGCCCCGGGAGAAGAAGAGCCGCTACCCGAACCGAATCCCGAACCGAGTCCCGAGCCGAGTCCCGGAACCAAACCGGCAATCACCGGCAAAGATTTCGATATTACCCAAAGCATAACCATACCACCCGGTGTCTCAACGGACAATCCCTATCCCGTAATTGTAAAAATAGCGGTACCGGAAGGTATCCGGAATTTAAAAATAGGAATAACGTCCAGCAGTACCGATTTTGCAAATGCCATTCCGATTTGGGACTCACCGACTTTGACTTGGCAAACCCGGGAGCGTTAATCGGAATACTCCAGAACTTAGGTCTACCCTATGGGGATAAAGTTACCGGTAAAACCGATATTGACTTTGATATCAGTGGATTTACAGGATTATTGGTGGGCTTTCCCGGAACCCACAGATTCAATCTAAAGGTTACGGATGACAAAGGAAACACGGCATCCGCAATATTAGCCCTTATCGTAAATTAAGCAAAGCACAATGCCAAAGAGATACTTCAAATATTATCTGACAGCCATAACAGTGATTTCATTTATCGCCTGTTCGGAAAAGGACACCTTGAACGGAGAGGGAATGCTTCATTTGAAAGTAGGTGTAACCGACCAGGTGAAAGTTACAACCCGTTCTATGACCGATGAATTACAGGATTCTTTACAACGCCACTGCACAATCGGCATCCTTAATGAAAAGGGAACCGTCCGCCGGTACAAAGGAGTAAACGAACTTCCGGAAGCGCTTTACCTCTCTGCCGGCAGCTACACAGCCCATGTTACGGCAGGCGACTCAGTACCCGCTTCTTTCGAAACTGTATATTATAAAGAAGAACGTCCCTTCCACATTAACAGCGGCGAAGTTACCAACCTGGAGCTGACTTGCGGCATCGCCAATACGGTAGTTGCCGTAAAATATGATGAAGCATTGAGCTCCGTATTCCAAACCTATAAGTTACGGTATCACTGCAGACGGCACTTTAGATTATCTTCCCGAGACCAAAGACTCCATCGGCTACTACATGCTGCCGGCGGGCAATACTAAGCTGCAATGGCATCTGGAAGCAACCATGCCCAACGGAAAAAGCTATACAAAAGAAGGAAACATTCCGGATGCGCAATCCGCCTATCGCTACGACTTGTCCTTCAACTTCATACCGACAGACTACGCAGACGGTGGCGGTACGGTAAAAGTCAGTGTCAACGCCAATCCGATAAGAGAAATAACCGATGAAGTACAGATTTATCAACGACCTATCTTCCGCGGCGAAAACTTCGATATAACCTCTTCCGCATTCTATGAAGTAGGCATGGGAACGGAATTATCGTATACCGTAACAAGTACATCCGTACTCAATGAACTGTCCATGTACTGCGAACAATTCGCACAATGCGGACTTCCCGTCCGGATGAACCTCATGAGACTGACGGAAATGGAAAGGGGGCGTTTTGGAAGCTTCCGGCCTGTCATACAAATCCGAATACAATACCGGCAGCGATGTCGGTACGATGCGTGTGACGTTTTCAGACGGTTTAATGAAACATATCACAGCAAAAGAAGGGACTTATAACATAATATTACATGCTACCGATGTCCGCAACCGCACCAATGAGGGAGTATTATCCATATCCGCTTCCGATGCAGTGGTGCTGACCAAAGAGGTTACAGAAGGTGACATATGGACATCGAAAGCAGTCTTGCGGGGCGGTCTGATGAAAGAAACATCCGATCCTTGATATTCCGTTACCGGATAACCGCTCATCCGACTGGAAGGAAGTGGAAGCTGTGTTGAACGGTAAAGAAATGACAGCTGCCATCACCGGTCTGAAAGTGGCTACCACCTATGAATATGTAGCGGTTGCCGGAGAAAAGGCATCTTCCGTGGTTTGCAAATTCACTACGGAGAAAGCCGCCCAACTTCCCAATGCCGGGTTTGAGAAGTGGCATGGTTCCAAGCCGACCTATGTATACGAATCCGGCGGAACGATGTTCTGGGATACCGGCAACCACGGTTCACAAAAGGCCGGAACGGATATAACCACCGCAGACGGTTCTGTGAAGCATAGCGGTAGCTACTCAGCCAAACTGGAATCCAAATTCGCCAGCATGTTAGGCATCGGGCAGTTTGCGGCCGGCAATGTATTTTCCGGCAAATACCTGGCTACCAATATGGATGGTGTCGTAGGTAATGGTGTACTGGGTTGGGGACGCCCGTTCGAATCCCGTCCTACGGCATTGCGCGGATATGTCCGCTACCAATCCAATACCGTGAATTACGACAACAGTTGCGAATTTATCGACAAAGGCGATCCGGATATAGGAAGCATCTTTATCGTATTGGGCAACTGGCCCGGCGAAACATACGGCGGAGAGACATGGCCTGTAATAGTCAGAACCAACTATAAGACTCCGGGCAGCGCACAACTGTTCGATGTCAACAGCGAGTATATCATAGGTTATGGTGAAAAGGACTTCACATCTTCGACAGAAGGAGAAGGAATGATTGAATTCAACATTCCGGTAGAGTACCGTTATACCAACCGGAAGCCGACAGCTATCATCATCGTAGCCTCATCCAGTAAGTACGGCGATTATTTCAGTGGCGGAACAGGAAGTACGATGTGGCTCGACGACTTCGAATTAGTTTATGAATAAAAACATCTGTGAAGTGAGACAAAAAGCAATCATCATAACATTAGCCCTGGCAGCTATCGCAGGCGGTAAAGTCCAAGCGCAAGAATTCAAACGCCAAATCGAACAAAGCACATTTGTTCCCAAAGGCCAATGGATAGCAGGCAGTTCGATATCTTACTCCGAACATACCGAGGATAACTACCAGTTCCTGATTATCGACGGATTCAAATCCGACGGCTATACATTCAAGTCAGTCCCCTGGTATGCTATGCGTTTAAAGACAATATAGCGGCCGGAGGTCGGTTTGCCTACAGCCGTTCATTGATAAAGATAGATGGCCTGACGCTGAATATCGATGATGACAATCAGTTTGACATCAACGACCTGTATCAGTTGAAACACACATATTCAGGTATGCTGATACTGCGCAACTACATCAGTTTGGGCAAAAGCAAGCGGTTTGCACTCTTTAACGAAACCCAGCTGGAATGGTCGGGCAGCCAATCCAGAGTAATAAACGGAAAGGACGAGTCGGTCACCGGAACTTCGCCACAACCACCGGCATGAGCATCGGAGCAGCACCGGGCATTGTGGCATTCATCAACAACTATACTGCCGTAGAAGTCAGTATCGGTGTGCTTGGATTGAACTTCAGTAAAACCAAACAGACAACCAACCAGGTGTATCAAGCGAACATTCGTCAAGTAGCGCCAATTTCAAGATAAACCTGTTTTCCATAGGTCTGGGACTGGCCTTTTATTTATAATTAAGGATGAAGAAGTTACTTATATATATGGTGTGCATCATAGTGGGTATGGAAACAGTCCGGGCACAAGAAACGCAGGAAGCGTTATCCCAAGCGCACGACTCGTTACGGGTACGGACAGTTTATGTACACGACACGATATACATTGAACGGCCGGCTGTTGAAGCAGCTCAACCGGACAGTTCGGAAATTATCTATACCAAACCGGTCGGACGCTTCGACCGGGGAATTATCAATTACCGTTTTATACCCAAAAAGAAATGGGTAGGCGGACTTACGTTCTCCTATATCAATTATGACGGCGAAGACAGCCGGATGCTGTTCTCATTGATAAAAGACTTTGATTGCAACTTCCGTACAATATCCGTCAGACCATTTGTAGGTTATGCATTCAAGGACAATGTCATAGTCGGACTCAAAGCCGGGTATAACCACACCGTAGCCGACCTGGGTAACATATCGCTAAACATTGACGACGATTTGAGTTTCGACCTCAAAAACATACGCTATTCGGAAAACTCGTATAGCATCGCACTGTTCCACCGTTCGTATGTGGGACTGGACAGAGGCAAGCGCTTCGGATTCTTCAATGAGAGTTCGCTTTCCTACAACAATGGCAGCAGCACTTTCACCCGTGGCAAGGACGAAGCATTGAAACGCACGGAAACCACCATACACGAGATACATCTGGGTTTGAATCCCGGTGTTGCCGTATTCATCATGGAGAATGTATGCGCGAGATGTCATTCGGCGTTGTCGGCTTCAAGTACAGAATAGAAAAACAGAAGAACAATGAAGGTGAAACAGGCAAACGCACTGCCAGCGGCGCCGACTTCAAAATAAACTTGTTCAACATAAATATAGGAATTACACTTTGCCTGTAAGATACATGAAGAAAATAAAAACATATGCAACCGGACTGTTCCTGATATTGGCAGGGCTGCTGAGCTCCTGCATAGAGAACAATGTACCCTATCCTATTATAAAGCTCGACATCACCGCGCTCGAAGTAGAGGGGGAAACTACAGGAGCAGTTATCAGTACGGAGAACCGTACAGTGACAGTGACCCTTGCCGATACCGTAAATATGAAGAAGTATATATCAGGAAAGTGGAAATGACGGAAGGTGCAAAAAGCATCTTACGTCCGGACACGACTTTCGACCTGACAAATCCTCAAACGGTTATCCTGTCCCTCTACCAGGATTATCCGTGGAAAATCATAGCCAAACAGCCGATTGACCGCCGTTTTGTTGTAGAAGCCAAATCGGTGAGGCCATTTTCTATGTAAACGAAAAAGAGAGAAGAGCCATTGCCTATGTAAGCAAAGAGCAGGATTTGTCCAAAATTAAAATCAAAGAACTAAAGTTAGGACCTACCGGCTCCACCATACACGGATACGACGGCAACGCACGGTAATGAACTTTACAGGCGGACAACCGCAAATCGTAATCGTCACTTACCGGGATATACTGGAAGACTGGACACTCAATGTGTTCGAAACAGATGCTGTCAAGATAACATCGGCAGACGGTTGGGTCAATGTAGCCTGGCTGTATGGAGAGGGGCTTGAAGGCGAAGACAACGGCTTCGAAATACGTGAGGCAACCTCTGAAGAGTGGCAGAAGTAGATGCTTCCTATATGATAGCGACCGGTGGCAGTTTCTCGGCCCGTATTCCTCACCTGAAAGCATCGACCGCCTATGTCTGCCGTGCATATTCGGGAACTTCCATAAGTACGGAAAAGACCTTCACCACTACAGCGGCAATAGAACTGCCCAATGCTTCTTTCGATTATTGGAGCATGGATGGCAAAGTGGCAAACCCCTGGGAAGAAAATAGTACGCCATTTTGGGATACCGGCAATATAGGCGTTACCACAGCCAGTCAGAGCAATTCCACCCCCACCGATGACACCGCTGCCGGAAGCGGCAAAGCAGCCAGGCTGGAATCGAAGAATGTAATCGTGAAATTTGCTGCCGGCAACCTGTTTACGGGAAAATTCATCAAGGTGGACGGTACAAACGGTATTTTGAACTTCGGCCAGCCATTTACAGGTCGCCCGACAAAATTGAAGGATACTACAAATATACCACCGCACCTATTACAGACTTGCCAGCCGAAGGCAGCCAGGACTATACGCGTTTCCAAAATTACAAAGGAAAGCCCGATACATGTGCCATATACATCGCTTTGGGCGATTGGACGGAACCGATAGAGATACGCACCCGCCCTACCAACAGAAGGCTGTTTGACAAAAACGACGAGCATATCATCGCCTATGCCGAAATGTACAGCGGAACAAACAGTAACGGAATACAAAAAGTTCGAATTGAACCTGGACTACCGTGTTACTAACCGTGTACCTACCTACATTATCATTGTATGCTCGGCAAGTAAATATGGCGACTACTTCGTAGGGGGCAGAGGAAGCACACTTCACGTAGATGAGTTTAGTTTGGATTATGACTATTGAAAAGAATAAGAAGATATGAGAAACGGAATGCGATACATATTCATACTCTGCCTGTTCCTTGGGTTTGCAAGCTGCCAGGAAGACGTTTTGCAACCCTCGTACAAAGGCAAAGGACGGCTCGTGCTGAAAGATGTGGATATTTCGGCAGAAGCTCAGCAGAGACTGTCACCCGTGCCACAAGCACTTTTACCGCACCGACAGCATCTGAACTGACATACAAAATAACCGATACGCAGACCGGAGAAGTGGTGTACAACCAAACAGGAGAGTTCACGTCTTTAGTATTGGATGAAGGCTTTTACAGGTTAGAAGTATCTTATGGAACGGAAAACATGGGAACCGCTCCTTATTTATATGCCGCAACAGAAGAGTTCCGGATTACAACAGCCACGGAAACAGCAAAGAGCCTTTCCGTAAAGCTATCCTGCGCAATCGTCCATCCTGCAATAGCAGATAATTTGCTTGAGCACTACGACACCTACAAAATCGAGATTTCCGATGGGACAAGCATACAAGAAATCCCTAATAACGCTGACTTTTTTGTACCGGCAGGCAAGGATTTATACATTAACATTATCCGGTACGAATACTTTAAATGAAGCAAAATCGAACTCTTGGGAACTAAAAGACGTGCTTGTCGCTAAATCGCTATACACTGAATTGCAATCCCGATTTGCCTTCTTTTACACTACCGGAGCAAATGGAAGGAGATGTATGGAGTACATTTATATATATTACTCCTATGACGGCAGCGAATATGAGCTCCAACCGGAAATGACGGAAAAAGTATTGGCCAATATCGTGTACGAAGCTTCAGCGGACGGAATTAACTGGATACAAGCTATAAATGATAATGGAAAGACTGTTATAAAGGGGCTCGTTGCCAACAACCAATATACCATCCGTTCCCGCTTTGGAAGCATCATCTGTACTAATTCACAGCAAGTAACAATGGAAAGTGCAGAACAATTGGAGAATGGCAATTTTGAATCAGTCTGGAATAAAAAAGAGATAAATGGAGGTAACGGCAGTTGGAGCCGTCCATTATATTGTTATTACCTTCCAGGTTGGAACACGAGAAATGAAAGAACGACCAAAGGTGGGGAAAGTGCCACAGGCTGGGGAACAGGAGTCGGTTATGGAGTCTGGTGGCGCTGGTGTTCCGGTACTGTTCCAACAGCAGACAGCAGCAAAGACGCAAATGCTGTAGAAATTTCAACATTGGCATTCTACAACAAAAAAGTCAGTGGCACTTGGAGCAGAGATGAAGTATATACTTATACCCGGGATAACGGAACAGCATATGCAGGTTACCTTTTCACAGGCACATTCGATAAAAACACCGATACATACACATTAGGCATACAGCATGAAAGCCGTCCTACAAGCATACCGTTCGACTACAAATATTCCCCTGTCATCAATGACAAGTGCCTGGCTTATGCCAAAGTATATAATGCGGATAAAAAGAAATTGCAAGTACCATGAATTCAACTCATCCGAACAAGAGGAGTATAACCGCGCAGACTCTCAAATTTGAATATAACAAAGAGCATATGCAAAGCAAGGCCAAATATATTACTGTCTTTTTCAATCCGGTTACGATACCACTATCTCCAATATGCATAGAGAAAACGGTGATTACGGTAGTTCTCCCTTTGGAGAAGACCGTGTCGTGGGCAGTGTTCTCAAAATAGATAATGTTGTCTTAAACTATGATTACGAATAATTAAACCCCAATTATAACAATGAAGAAACTTTTAGCTTTAGCAGGTATTGCGCTGATTGCAGCAGCCTGCACCAATAATGATGAACCGGTACAAGAATGCGGACAGATTAATCTCACTCTGGAAAACTCCACTGCTCCTGAAATCGAAGTAAGCACCCGCACGGTAACAGACCTTACGGAAACGGATGCGAAGGACTACAACATACAAGTCCTCCAAAACGGCAATGTGAAATTAGAGTCAACCAACTTCTGACCTTTAAGAACACCACCTTCATCTTCCCCATAGGAAGTGGCTACACAGTTACGGCTGAAAGCTGCACGGAAGAGGTTGGACAATCTGCTAATGACGGAGTGGGACAAATACGTTACTTCGGAACAAGCGCTCCTTTTGAAGTCAGAACCAATGAAATAAGCAACGTCAAAGTAACCTGCACTATGGCCAATGCCAAAGTAAGTATTGCCTATGACGAAGTCTTTGCACAAGTCTTCAATGGTTATACCGTTGAGGTTTCTACAGAGGCGGAACCTTCACGGATCATCACTTTCGACAGTAACGGCAAATGCAACAGTATATACGATGCAGCGTTTTTTAACATCGACAGTAAAATCCTAATCTGAAATGCACCGTTTCCGGTACATATAAAGGCAATGTGCGTACAGCAACGCAAACCATTCAGCTTGAAGCGGCAAAATGGTATAAACTGAATATAAAAACCAGCGCCAGCGGCAGAATTGACATGGGAATTTCGGTTGACGACACCGTAGAAGAAAAGCCTCAAGATGTAGAAATAAATCCTTACTTATAAAACGCGGGATATATCCATTCTACGTTTTCAGCAGCACCATCATCTGTTTGTAATATCAGAATGATGACGCAAGAGACATCCTCCAGCTATTCCACCCTGACAGCATAATTGTGTTTTTAGGATGCACAGTTGTGCCATTTAATAGGCACGGTTGTGCCACAAGCTTGGCACAAATATAAATACGCTTATAACTTTCTCAGTGTCAGGACTACCACCTCACTTGGTGCAAACAACCGCAGATTCTTACTGGAAGTTCCGATACCGTTTGTTATGATGACAGGTTGCTTCTCGGAATTAGTCCTTATCCCTTTCAGAAAACGTTGCCCGTAACGAGAAGGAACTACAGGAGCATACAGCCCGAACAGCGTTACCTGCCGCCGTGCGTATGTCCTGCAAGCGACAAGGTCGGCATTGGTTATGGGAACATCTTCGGCATAATCGGGAGTATGCGTCAGCAATATGACGAAGTCATCGGGAGAGAGGGAAAGCGTGGGCGACTGCCCGTTCCGTTCAAGATTGAAAGGATTGCGCACCCCGGCTATCACAATCCGCTCACCATTCCGCTTCAAAGTATCCGCTTTATGCTCCAGCAAGCGAATGCCCTGACGCTCCATTTCCTTTAGAATATCATCGTAACAAGCCTCATAATCATTGTTTCCAAGAACGGCATAAGTGCCCAGAGGCGTTTTCACAGCTCCCAATGCCGCAATCACAGCCGGAACATACTCGCAGCCCTCATGCAGGTCGCCGCCTATCAGCAGGGCATCAACCTGCAAATCATTCAACAGGCGGGTGATGTCCTTCAGCCCTTTCTCTTTCAGCAAACTACGGTAGTGCAAATCCGAGACAAAAGCCAGCCTGCAACCGTCGAATGCGGCAGGAACATCACGGTGTGCAAACTCATACTGCCTGACGCGCTTCACATTCTTATATCCGGATGCCGGAAATCCGGATATCCGGGCAGAATACTCACCGGGAAGAGGCGAGGTAAAATTACTCGCAGACCGGCACAATGAAAAGAACAGCAATACCGGAAAAGAAAAAACAGCAGTCTCCCGAACCCTCTATAAAACAGTGCCCTGAGCCATTAGATTTATCTTTTATTGTTTGACGTCAATGAATAATTTTACCCGTAATAGGCAGTGCAAAGATAACAAATCCTTTCGCTATCTTTGTAGTATAACTTTCTAAAAGTACGACATGAAAGCAATAGCTACCAACTCGTTCCACGCATGGATACTTGCCGCCCGTCCCAAGACACTGACGGGAGCCGTTATTCCCGTATTGACAGGTTCTGCCCTGGCATTTGCCGATGAAGCATTCAACATCATACCGGCGCTGCTATGTGCGCTGTTTGCCTGCGGCATGCAGATTGCCGCCAACTTTATCAACGACCTTTACGATTACCTGAAAGGCAGTGACCGTGCAGACCGCCCTCGGCCCCGAACGTGCCTGCGCACCAAGGCTGGATTACTCCCACAGCCATGAAACGGGGGATAGCAGGCATGCTCATATTCTCCTGCCTCATAGGTTGCACACTCTTGCAGCAGTGCTGGGGACAATTGCCTCACGGCGGTTGGGAACTGATACTGCTGGGATTGATCTGCGTAATATTCGCTTTCCTATACACCACCCTACTCTCCTACAAAGGCTGGGGTGACTTGCTCGTACTGGTTTTCTTCGGCTTTATCCCCGTAGGCGAACTTATTACGTACAAGCCCACGCCATTACGGCCGACGTATGGGTAGCCTCGTTCATCTGCGGTCTGGTAATAGACACTTTACTGGTCGTAAACAACTACCGCGACCGGGAACAGGACGCCCTCAGCGGCAAACGTACGCTGATTGTCCGTTTCGGCGAACCTTTCGGCCGTTACCTCTATCTGGGATTAGGTGTGGCAGCCGCCTTACTCAGCCTATGGTTTGTTTATACCGGCAAAATAGAGCCGCTTGCTTTATCTGGGCTCCCTGCGTCTACCTCTGCCTGCATGTGCTGACCTGGCGCAGAATGGTAGCCATACGAAGCGGTAAAAAACTGAACAGCATATTAGGTGAAACCTCACGTAATATGCTGTTATTCGGCTTGTTGCTAAGCCTTGCCTTTATTCTGTAACGGTTATTTCTTTCCGTACATTCTTTCGTAGTACTTCTGATAATCGCCGCTGGTAACTTCTTCCACCCAGTCCTGATTATTCAGATACCACTCGATGGTCTTAACGATACCCACTTCAAATTTTGTTTCGGGATACCAGCCTAAGGCATCCGTTATCTTGGTGGGGTCGATGGCATAACGCTGGTCATGACCGAGGCGGTCCTTCACGAACGTTATCAGATCTTCGTTTATCCAACTGATGTCAATCTGTCCGTCGGCATCTTTCACTTGCTTTTTCAGGACTGCACGGTATTTCGGCTCCTCTTCCATGAGACGGCGGATAGTAGCGATAGTCAGTTTCACAATCTCCAGATTGGTCTTTTCGTTATGGCCGCCTACGTTATAAACCTCACCTTCCACGCCTTTGCGCACCACAAGGTCGATGGCTTTGCAGTGGTCTTCCACGTACAGCCAGTCGCGTACATTGCTGCCGTCACCGTACACCGGCAGGTTCTTGCCTTCAAGGATATTCTTTATAATCAGCGGAATCAGTTTTTCCGGGAAGTGATACGGGCCGTAGTTATTGGAACAGCGGGTGATAGTAACAGGCATTTTGTAGGTATCGTGATAGGCCATCACCACCATATCGGCACTGGTCTTGGAAGCGCTGTACGGGCTATGCGGACACAGCGGGGTCTTCTCCGTGAAGAAGCCTTCCGCTCCCAGCGAACCGTAAACCTCGTCCGTAGATACCTGATGATAGCGCACTCCGTTACGCCAGGTAGGATAGCCTGACTCGTCCTTACCCGTCACCCATGCACGACGGGCGGCATCCAGCAGATTCTGAGTACCCAGAATGTTGGTCATAAGGAACAGTTGCGGATTCTCGATACTGCGGTCTACATGACTTTCAGCTGCGAAGTTCACCACATAATCGAATTTATATTTGGAAAACAGTTCATCGGCAAGGATACGGTCGCAGATGTCGCCTTTCACGAAGAAGCAACGTTCATCATCGATGTCCTTGGCAATAGTACCTAAATTGCCGCATAGGTCAGGGCATCCAATATTACAACTTTTATATCGTCGTGCTTTGCCAGAATATACTTTATATAATTAGCTCCGATAAAACCGGCAGCACCGGTTACAAGATAAGTCTTCATAAATTAAAAATTGAGAATTAAAAATTAAGAAATAGAGAAGTCACATGTTTCTTGTCAGCGGTACGAGTCTGCAAGTTCCATCAGATATTTGCCGTATTCGGTTTTTCCGAGCTGTTCACCGAGACGATGGAGTTGATCTACGTCTATCCAGCCTTTGCGCCATGCTATCTCCTCAATACAGCTCACACGGAATCCCTGACGGTTCTGTATGGTAGCAACGAAATTGCTTGCTTCGAGCAGGCTGTCGCAATTACCCGTATCCAACCAGGCGAATCCACGTCCGAAGAGTTCCACTTTCAGCGTTCCTTCTTCCAGATAAAGACGGTTGAGGTCGGTTATTTCATATTCACCGCGGGCAGAAGGCTTCAAGGCGGCGGCCTTTTCCGTTACAGTAGAATCGTAGAAGTACAAACCGGGAACCGCATAATTACTCTTGGGCTGTGCCGGTTTCTCTTCCAGAGAAATGGCCTTGCCGTCGGCATCGAACTCTACACGCCGTATGCACGCGGGTCTTTTACATAATAACCGAAGATACATGCACCCTTCTCGATAGAAGCGGCACGCTTCAACATGGCGGAAAAGCCCTGACCATAGAACATATTATCGCCCAAAATAAGGCATCCCGGCTCACCGTTCAGAAATTCCGCTCCAAGCACGAAAGCCTGTGCCAGTCCGTTGGGCTTTTCCTGTATCTTATAAGAGAAAGACATACCAAGCTCCTCGCCTGTTCCTAACAAATCGCGAAACATGGGTAGGTCGCGCGGAGTGGAGATAATCAGCACTTCACGTATTCCCGCCAGCATCAATGTGGAAAGGGGGTAGTAAATCATGGGTTTGTCGTAGACCGGCATAATCATGCTTGGAGATAGCTTGGACAACGGATAGAGACGAGTGGCACTGCCACCTGCAAGAATAATTCCTTTCATATTTCAGTTCTTTATTGGATTGACTTCAAATGTAGAATAAAATAAGAAGGAGGACAATGCCCCACGCTCTCGTTGCTATTCAGGGCACAAAGTTCTGAAAAAGTTCTGACATGACAAAATAATAAAGTCAAAATCAGCCGGCAAGCTCTATGACTTCAAGGTCTTTGAACACGCCGTTATCCACAACGAAACGCACCATGGTACGCACTTTATGAAAGCCGTAAATGCCCGCTGCGCCGGGGTTTATATGAAGCATGCCCAGTGTCTTGTCGAACTTCACCTTCAATATATGCGAATGACCGCTGATGAACAGCTTGGGCGGATGCACCAGGATGCTTCCCTGTATGGACGGATCGTATTTGCCGGGATAGCCGCCGATGTGTTTCATCAGCACCTCGGCGCCGTCTACCGTAAAGCGGAGCACCTGCGGATAGAGCCGGCGCAGATCCTGCCCGTCTATGTTGCCGTACACCGCACGGAACGGACGGAAAGCCGCCAGCTTCTGTGCCACTTCCAACGTACCGATGTCACCTGCATGCCATATTTCATCGCACGGCTCGAAGTACTGCAAATACTTCTCATCCCAATACCCATGCGTATCCGACAGTAAACCAACTTTTGTCATTTTTCATTTGTTTATATGTGCAAAGGTAGCTATATTTGGAAAATAAACCTAATCTTATTTATGGAGAGCAGATATTTCAAGCGCGACATCAGTTGGCTGTCATTCAACTACCGGGTATTGCTGGAAGCCGAAGACGATACACTGCCGCTGTACGAGCGCATCAACTTATATCCATATACTCGTCCAACCTGGAAGAGTTCTACAAAATACGTGTAGCCGACCATAAGGCCATTGCCACCGGCGCCGCACACAGCGATGAAGAGAGTGTGCAGTCCGCCATGCAACTGGTGTCCGAAATCAACGAAGAGGTAAACCGCCAACTGGAAGAGCGTATCCGCATCTACGAACAGAAAATACTGCCTGCCCTGCGGCAACAGCACATCATCTTCTACCAGAGCCGCAACGTAGAGCCTTTTCATAAAGAATTCCTGCGGAGCTTCTTCCGGGAAGAAATCTTTCCGTATCTCTCTCCCGTACCCGTCAGCAAGGACAAGGTAATATCGTTCCTGCGCGACAACCGCCTGTACCTTGCCATACGACTGTATCCGAAAGGAGACAAGGGCACAGAGGGACAAGCAAACAAAGGAAGAACTCCCCAATACTTCGTGAATGAAGCTGCCCTACAGCAAGGTGCCCGCTTCATCGAACTGCCCA
>ENA-OQDD01000378-OQDD01000378.1-human-gut-metagenome-genome-assembly--contig:-NODE-378-length-18920-cov-2.591231_pt1 | contig 18920 bp, 20 predicted proteins | sample MGYA00242507_ERZ504598 | MGnify/ENA primary metagenome ERZ504598 (study PRJEB26092, sample SAMD00036318) | human gut metagenome | host: Homo sapiens | study: EMG produced TPA metagenomics assembly of... | reverse complement strand
GTAATCTCTTAGACTAGGGGAAATTTGCGTTATGAAGAAAATAGCAACTTGTCTGAGCGAATGTCGGAGGCGGAGCGAGTTTGCATTTTTCTTCATGCCCTTAGCAGATTTCCAGCCTTAGAGTTACTTATCCCCCTTCAAATTCACCCGAAGAGAGATGCGGCTTCGCGCTGTTGATTGGCTGTGAAAGGAAGTGTGTGAAGCATTTTATTGTTAAAAATAACTTGCCTGATAATTCAACATGTATTAAAGTTATATCAGATTTAGATGGGAGTTATATGTGGCGGAGATTTACAGGAGGAGTGAAATGTTAAAAACTTTTTTGGTAGAGGATGAAGTTGTGATCAGGGAGATGATTAAGAAGATGATTCCCTGGGAGCAGTATGGATTTGAACTGGCAGGAGAAGCATCTGATGGGGAGATGGCACTGCCGTTGATATTAAAGAGCAAACCGGATCTTCTGATCACTGATATTAAGATGCCGTTTATGGATGGTCTGACATTATGTAAATTGGTGAAGAAGGAGTTGCCAGACATTAAGATTGTGATTCTTAGTGGCTATGATGACTTTAACTATGCGAAGCAGGCGATCAATATTGGTGTGGAGGATTATCTGTTGAAGCCAATTACTAAGAATGCATTTATTGAGCGTCTGGAGGAGATTCATAATCGTTATGAACATGAGAAGACGCAGAAGGAATATTATGAGAAATTCAAACTGGAGATGCAGGAGTATGAGAGGAATGCGAGCCGTGATTTCTTTGAATCTCTGGTGAGAGCGGACTTTGATCTGGAAGAGATTTATCGGAGAGCAGATCGTTTGAATCTTGATATTGTGGCAGAGGCTTATAATATTCTGATTTTTACACCGGATGCTTCAGACAGCAGTTGTAATTCGTCGGAAGGATATTCAGACTGGGAGGCAGAAGTACATAAGAAGATTGAGAATTATTTCCTCAGTCATCCGGTTGCGATGCTTTTCAGACATCAGGTGTTTAGTTATGCGATTCTGGTCAAGGGGCAGCGAGACACGATAAAGAAGAATACATGCGAATGTGTGGAAACAATTCAGAAGATCATGGAAGAAACCAGAGCAAATGTGGACTGGTTTGTGGCAGTCGGCGAGGAGGCAGACCGTCTGAGCAAAATTAAGCAGAGTTATCACACGGCGGCAAGAACTTATGCATTCCGTTATCTGTATGACGGGCATATTCTTTATTACAATATGCTTGAGCAGGTAAAGGAGAATTCAGCAGATACTTCAAAAACAGAAGCTGTTCAGCTTAAGAATGTGAATATCAATGCCCTGAATCCGGAAATCCTTCAGAAATTTTTAAGCAGTGGTCTGGAAGATGAAGTAGACAGTTTTGTCCATGATTATTTCCATGCTATTGGCAGGGAACCGATGGAATCACTGGTGTTCCGTAATTATGTGGTTTTGAATGTGCGTTTTTCTGTACTGTCATTTCTTAAGAAAATTGGATATGATGATACGGAATTGTCCAGAGAAGAGACAGATGATGTTGTGAAGAAGACAAGCCAGTCTACAGAAGCTTCTGTTGCATATGCAGAGGAAGTCCTGAAACGGGCCATTGCAATCCGTGATGAAAATGCAGGCAGTCAGAACAGAAGTGTGTTGAAGCAGGCAATAGATTTTATAGATGGACATTATATGGATGAAGAGATTTCTCTGAATAGAGTGGCGCATGCGGCGAATGTGAGTGCCAATCATTTCAGCGCGCTTTTCAGTCAGAATATGGGACAGACATTTATTGAGTATCTGACTTCGCTTCGCATGGACAAGGCAAAGGAGCTGCTTCGCTGTACTTCCAAACGTTCCAGTGAGATTGCAGGGGAAGTGGGATATAAGGATGCGCATTACTTCAGCTATCTTTTTAAGAAAACTCAGGGAATGACTCCGAGTGAGTATCGTAAGACGAGAGGAGAAGTCTGATTCATGAAGCAGAAACAGGAGAAGCTGGAAACAAAGATGAAGTGGATGCTTCTGAGCACTATGATCCCTATGACAATTCTGATCATAGTGCTTCTTGTTTTTTTCTGGCATTATACAAATGAATATAATCAGTTGTCTAATAATCTGGCGGTGAGTTCGGAATATAATGCAAACTATAGAAATTCCAATAATGATATGAGCTTTAAAGATGAAGTGGATATGGATATCTATTATGTGACTATCGGGCGAAAAGGTAAGGACGGGCTGCCGACAGAGCAGGTAGACAAGGCAATCAGTACTGTGGAGAGTCTGAAGAAAACCACATCAAAGAAGGAAAGCCTGCGTTCTCTGAAATATCTGACTAACTATCTGGAGAATCTTAAGAAACGGATGAATCAGCTTCTTGAGATAAAGAATTATCAGGAACGACAGGAATTTGTGGCAAATAATACAGAAATCCTGACCACGCTCTTTGAGAAAGAAATGCAGAATTATATTTATCAGGAGGCGACGGAACTGGTGCAGATAGAGTCTCAACTGGCTGGAAATGTACGTCTGACGATCATCACTATGTGTGCGGCGATTTTGGTTGCTACGGCTATTCTGTTGCGGCGTTCTTTCCGTCTGACATACAGCATTACCAAACCGATTTCTGAAATTCTCCATAATATTAAGAAGGTTGGAAAAGGAGAGTACAAAACTATTAATGTAGTATCTGCCGACAGTGTTGAAATCCAGGAGCTTGATGCCGGTACCAGAAAGATGGCAGGAAGGATTGAAGGGCTTCTTGAGAATGTGCGTAAGGAGCAGGAGGTACAGCATATGACGGAGCTGCAGCTGATCCAGGCACAGGTAAATCCGCATTTTCTGTATAATACACTGGACACTATTGTGTGGCTGGTGGAGGGTGGTATGCAGCAGGATGCAGTGGATATGATCACAAGTCTGTCTGTTTTTTTCCGCACTTCGCTTTCGAAGGGGAAGGATATCATTCCGCTGTCGGAAGAGAAACGCCACACATTGAGTTATCTGGAGATTCAGCAGTCAAGATACAGGGATATTATGGAATTTGAGATTAATATTCCGCCGGAACTGGATGAAGTGATGGTGCCGAAGCTTACTTTGCAGCCGTTAGCGGAGAATGCTCTTTATCATGGAATTAAGAATAAGCGTGGAAAAGGTAAGATTCTTATTGAAGGATTCAATCTGGGAGATGATATGATGCTGAGAGTGACTGACAATGGTCAGGGAATGACACCGGAACGTCTTTATGAAGTACAGGAAGCCATCCGCACCGGTGAACGTGCCGGGTTCGGACTTGCTGCGGTGTCAGAGAGAATTGCACTTTATTATGGTCCGGGTTATGGACTGAAGATTTCTTCTACAGAGGGAGAAGGTACGGTTATGGAAGTGTATATGGCGAAAAAAATTAACCTGGATAACAATTCAAGAACAGTTTTATGGCCTGCTGATAGAGACTTACGAAGGTCTGCCAAATAATGTAATGTATGAATTATGTCGACTAATGCTGAATTGTGCAAAGTTAGAATATAAAAGAAAGTTGATAATTTATTTCTGTATTTATAATGCACAATAAAAAATCCAACTTCCGCAATAAAAAAATAAACTTTGTATAAATTATGAACAAAATATGATAGAAGAATAAACTTTTTGCGGAAAATATTCTATGGAATTTTCCTGGATTTTTACTATAATAAAGACATCTTAAATGAATCGGGAGGATTTACAAAATGAAGAAAAAAATCGTGTCAGCTTTATTAACAGCAACAATGGTATGCGGTATGAGCGTTGTTCCGGCAGTGGGTGTAGCAGCAGCGGACGACACAATCACAGTTGGTTTCTCACAGGTAGGTGCTGAATCTGACTGGCGTACAGCTAATACAGAATCCATGAAATCCACATTCAGCGAAGAGAACGGATATGAATTAATCTTCGATGATGCACAGCAGAAACAGGAAAACCAGTTAACAGCAATCCGTAACTTCATCCAGCAGGAAGTTGATTACATCGTACTTGCTCCTGTAACAGAGACAGGTTGGGATACAGTTCTCCAGGAAGCAAAAGACGCAGGAATCCCTGTAATTATCGTAGACCGTATGGTTGATGTATCTGATGACAGCCTTTACACTGCATGGGTTGGATCAAACTTCAAACTTGAAGGCCAGAAAGCTATGGCATGGCTGGATGCATATCTGGAAGCAAAGGGACGTGGAGATGAAGAAATCAATCTTGTTGATATTCAGGGAACTATCGGTGCATCTGCTCAGATCGGACGTACACAGGGATTTGACGATGCAGTAGAGGCTCATGACAACTGGACAACACTTGCACAGCAGTCAGGTGAATTTACACAGGCCAAAGGTCAGGAAGTTATGGAATCTATCCTGAAACAGAGCGGTGATGACATTGATGTTGTTTACTGTGAGAATGATAACGAGGCATTTGGTGCAATTGATGCGATCGAGCAGCAGGCTACGAAGTTGGTGGAGAAGAAGGCCAGATCCTTGTAATGTCCTTCGATACAACAAACGCTGGTCTTACAGATACATTAAGCGGAAAGATCACACTGGATACAGAGTGTAACCCATTACACGGACCACGTGTACAGGAAATCATCGAGAAACTTGAAGCTGGCGAAGAGGTTGACAAACAGGCTTATGTAGATGAAGAAATGTTTGCAGCTGATGATACAGTTACATCTATCAAAGTTGACGACGCTGACTATGAAGTAACAACTATTACACAGGACATCATTGATGGACGTGCATACTAATTATTAGTGTAAATCCGGAGCGTGGTTCATAATTCGGAGAAACCCGGGTTGCGGACCACGCTACCTTTATGCCATGAATTAACCCGCTTTGCTGAAAAAAATTCAGCGATGAGGGGTAAAAACCAGTATAGAAAGCAGGTGGAAAGATTATGGAACAAAATGTAGTATTGGAGATGCGCGATATTTCCAAAAATTTCACTGGCGTTCGTGCCCTTTCCCATGTGGACTTTACCCTTCGTAAAGGTGAAATCCACGCACTGATGGGTGAGAACGGTGCAGGTAAATCAACTCTGATCAAGGTGCTGACCGGTGTTCACGAATTTGAAAGCGGTTCTATTCATATGGCCGGAAACAGCAATGCAATTGTAAATCATTCTCCGCAGGAGGCACAGGCAAACGGTATCAGTACAGTGTACCAGGAAGTAAACCTTTGCCCGAACCTGACCGTAGCCGAGAATTTATTTATCGGTAGAGAGCCGAGAAAGATGGGAATGATTGATTGGAAGCAGATGAATGAGCGTTCAGGAAAGCTTCTTGAGAGCCTGGACATTCATGTGCCGCCAACACAGATGCTGGAAGAATGTTCCATCGCTATTCAGCAGATGATCGCAATTGCACGTGCAGTTGATATGAAATGCCGTGTGCTGATCCTGGATGAGCCAACCTCATCACTGGATGACGATGAAGTTGAGAAGCTGTTTGTACTTATGAGAAGACTTCGTGACGAAGGAGTAGGTATTATCTTTGTCACCCATTTCCTTGAACAGGTATATGCAGTCTGCGACAGAATTACAGTTCTTCGTAACGGCGACTGGTAGGAGAATATGAGACAAAGGATCTTCCGAGAGTTATGCTGGTTGCCAAGATGATGGGTAAAGATTTTGATGATCTTGCTGATATTAAAGGCGAGCACAAAGATAAGAAAAAAGCAAAACCTGAACCTGTTATCGAAGCAAAGGAATCTCCCACAAGGAACAATTAAGCCATTTGACCTTACCATTAATAAAGGAGAGGTTATCGGTCTTACCGGACTTCTCGGTTCCGGACGTTCTGAACTTGTACGTGCCATTTACGGTGCAGACAAGGCTGAGACTGGAACCCTTAAGGTAAAAGGCAAAGAAGCAAAGATCAACAGTCCTCTGGATGCTATGAAGCTTGGTATGGCGTACCTTCCGGAAGACAGAAAAGCAGAAGGTATCATTGCAGATCTTTCTGTAAGAGAAAATATTATTATAGCGCTCCAGGCTAAACGCGGTATGTTCCATCCATTAAGCAAGAAAGAAATGGAGGATGCTGCTGATAAGTATATTAAATTACTGCAGATTAAGACAGCAAGTCGTGAAACCCCGATTAAGAGTCTGTCCGGTGGTAACCAGCAGAAGGTTATCCTTGGAAGATGGCTTCTGACTAATCCGGATTATCTGATTCTGGATGAGCCGACCAGAGGTATTGATATCGGTACTAAGACAGAGATTCAGAAACTGGTTCTTGATCTTGCGGATCAGGGAATGGCAGTTACATTTATCTCCTCAGAGGTTGAGGAAATGCTCCGCACCTGCTCCCGTATGGCAGTTCTTCGTGACGGTCAGAAGGTAGGCGAGCTGGAAGAGAATGAACTTTCCCAGAGCGGAGTTATGAAAGCTATTGCCGGAGGTGACGATAAATAATGAATAAGAGTAAATTAAAGAAAATAACAAGTGCGCGTCTGTTTCTTCCCATCGTGTGTCTCATCGCCGTACTTTTGCTCAATGTGATCAAGACACCGGACTTCTTTAATGTATCGATCCGAAACGGCGTACTTTACGGTTATATCATTGATGTTATCAATCGTGCTTCAGAGTTGGTTATCCTTGCAATCGGTATGACACTGGTAACAGCGGCATCTGGTGGACAGGATATCAGTGTGGGTGCGGTTATGGCTGTAGCAGCTGCTGTTTGCTGTCAGATCCTTTCCGGTGGACAGTTTCTGTAAATGAGTATCAGAACTCGATTATCATTGCAGTGATTGCAGCGCTTCTTGCATCTGCATTATGTGGTGCATTCAATGGATTTCTGGTTGCCAGGCTGAATATTCAGCCGATGGTTGCAACTCTGATCCTTTACACAGCCGGACGTGGTATCGCACAGCTTGTAACAAATGGACAGATTACTTATATTCGTGTGGATTCTTTTAAGATGGCAGGTGGTTACATTGGAAAGTGTCCGATCCCAACTCCTATTTTCTTTGCGATCATCACAGTTTTAATTGTTTATCTGATCCTGAAGAAAACAGCACTTGGCCTTTACATTGAAAGCGTTGGTATTAATGGAAAAGCAGCCCGCCTTGTTGGATTAAATTCCACAATGATCAAATTCCTTACTTATGTTATTTGTGGTGTGCTGGCTGGTATTGCCGGAATCGTAGCATCCAGCCGTATCTATTCCGCAGATGCAAACAACATCGGTCTTAACCTGGAAATGGATGCCATCCTTGCAGTAGCACTTGGCGGAAACTTCCTTGGCGGTGGTAAATTCAGTCTGATCGGTTCCGTAATCGGTGCTTATTACGATTCAGGCTCTGACCACAACACTTTATGCAATGAACGTAAAGGCTGACCAGCTTCCTGTTTATAAGGCAATCGTGGTAGTCATTATCGTTACTCTGCAGAGTGATGTATTTAAAAAATATATTGCCGGCTTAAAAGCTAAAAAGAGTGTGGCAGCAGAAGGAGGTCAGAAGTAATGAAAGCAAATGGAATGCAGAAAAAGAAAATGACAGGAAACGGCTTCCTGCTTCTGATAACAATCGCTTTATTTGCAGTTATGTATATTGCAGGTATGATTATTTTTGCTGATAAAGTTTGCAAAACCGCAGATGTTTCTGAATCTGTTTGTATCTAATGCAGGACTTCTGGTTATCGCATGTGGACTTACCATTGTAATGATCACCGGAGGTATTGATATTTCCGTTGGTTCTGTAACAGCTCTTGTTTGCATGGTTCTTGCAGATCTGATGGAGAATAAGGGTGTAAATACATATGTGGCAGTTTTAGTTGCATTGCTTATTGGTGTTGCTTTTGGTGTTGTCCAGGGCTTTCTGGTAGCTTACCTTGATATTCAGCCGTTTATCGTTACTCTGGCTGGTATGTTCTTTGGACGTGGTATGACAGCTATCATCAGTACTGATATGATTTCTATTAAGAATGAGTTATTCCTGAAGTGGGCAAACTTCCGCTTTTATATGCCTTTTGGTTCTACGAATAAGAAGGGAAAATTCATTCCGGCTTATATTCCTCCTACAGTAGTGATTGCGGTAATCGTTGTTATTATCATTGCAGTTCTTCTGAAATACCGTAAATTCGGACGTAAGCTGTATGCGATTGGCGGCAACCGTCAGAGTGCATTAATGATGGGCCTGAATGTTAAGAGAACAATGTTCCAGGCTTATGTGCTGGATGGCTTTCTTGCTGGACTTGGTGGTTTCCTGTTTTGCTTAAACAGCTGTGCTGGTTTCGTTGAGCAGGCGAAAGGTCTTGAGATGGATGCGATTTCTTCAGCAGTTATCGGTGGTACGCTTCTTTCTGGTGGTGTTGGTACACCGATCGGTACTTTGTTTGGTGTTCTGATCAAGGGTACGATTTCCAGTTTGATTACTACTCAGGGTACGTTATCAAGCTGGTGGGTAAGAATTATTCTTTCACTGTTACTGTGTTTCTTTATTGTGATTCAGTCAGTGATTGCTTCTATGAAGAAGAAAGCGAAATAAGTGATTGTATTATGAAACAAGCTGGGACTTGGATGGGTTCTGGCTTGTTTTTTGTTCTTACAGAGGGGACGCGCGAAACAGCATCTCTCTGTGGGTTCAGTTCCGGGAGCTAAGTAACTCTAAGGTGGAGGAAATCCGCTAAAAGCATGAAGAAAAACGCAAAACTCGCTCCGCCTCCGACTTCGCTCAGACAGGTTGCTGTTTTTCTTCATAACGCGGATTTTCTCCGCCTAAGAGTTACTAAGCCCCCTCCAGATTCACCCACAGAGAGATGCTGTTTCGCGCTGGGTACTGGCAACGATTTGGAGTGAAGTAAGTAAATTTCTGATAAACTGTGGAGAAGATATTGGGGTATGGGCAGGTTGCGAAGAGGATGATGTTATTAACTTGAACGTGAGTATCGATACTTTATTGTTATTGTTCGCTAGTAATATCCTGCGAAGTGTGCTACTGAGAACGGAGTGAACAGTAACACTTTATTTGTTTATAACTGTGAATTATGATGGTTTGCTTGCCATGGGGGGAGTTTTATTTTATACTTTAAACAATGAATGATGTTAAGGTTAAAGGGGATTTTAATCTTGATATTATTGAAGGTATGTGAGAAATGTGGCTTTACTAATGGTTGGATATGTAGTACAATCGTAACTTATTATGCGTTTATTTTAGGAGGATTATTATACAATGTGGATTGCAGATGGATGGAAAGATTATGAGGTTATTGATACTTCCTGTGGGGAGAAGCTGGAGCGTTGGGGGGATTATCTTCTGGTGAGGCCGGATCCGCAGGTTATATGGGATACGCCGAAGGTGAATAAGGGCTGGAAGCATATGAACGGGCATTATCACAGAAGTAAGAAGGGAGGCGGTGAATGGGAGTTTTTTGATCTGCCCGAGCAGTGGGATATTCATTATAAGGGACTTACCTTTAATTTGAAACCTTTTAGTTTTAAGCATACCGGGCTTTTTCCGGAACAGGCGGTGAATTGGGACTGGTTTGGCAATAAGATCCGCAATGCGGGACGTCCGGTGAAGGTGTTGAATCTTTTTGCATATACAGGTGGTGCGACTCTGGCGGCAGCGGCTGCGGGAGCTTCTGTTACTCATGTGGATGCTTCTAAGGGTATGGTTACCTGGGCAAAGGAGAATGCGGTTGCTTCCGGTCTGGGAGATGCTCCAATCCGCTGGCTGGTGGATGACTGTGTGAAGTTTGTTGAGCGTGAGATTCGCAGAGGGAATCATTATGATGCGATCATTATGGATCCGCCTTCTTATGGACGTGGACCGAAGGGGGAGATCTGGAAGATTGAGGATTGTATCCATGACCTGATCAAGCTGTGTACAAAGATCCTCAGTGATGAGCCTCTGTTTTTCCTAATTAATTCCTATACAACAGGTCTGGCACCGGCAGTTCTTACTTATATGTTGTCTACTGAATTGAAGAAGTTCGGCGGACATGTGGACTCTCAGGAGATCGGGCTTCCGGTAAGCTCTAACGGACTGGTTCTTCCATGTGGTGCTTCTGGAAGATGGGAAGCGTAGAAAGGTTTCCTTTTGTTTGTCATTGACGGAAAACTGCTTTTTAGCCGAATCAGTTAAGTCTCCTGCAGAGATTGTGAAAAGCAATTTCACATGAGTTCAATTTGAACTGTTTGGCGAGATGGGAGGAAACGTGATTATGAAGGAACTTAATTTAAAACATGAAGCCAAGCGTTACGGCTGTGCGGTTCTGGCTGCAACGATCATGGCGTTGAATATTAAGACATTTGTTCGTGCAGGCGGTCTTTTTCCGGGAGGATTTACAGGACTTACTCTGCTGATCCAGAACATTTTTCAGACATTTATGGGGATTGCAGTTCCATATACGCTGATTAATGTACTGCTGAACTCTATTCCTGTATTTATTGGTCTGAAGTTTATTGGAAAGAAATTTACGATAAGTTCTGTCTGTGTGATCGTGCTTTCCGGTTTGCTTACGGATATAATTCCCAGTCAGCCGATCACTTATGACACATTGTTGATCAGTATCTTTGGTGGTCTGATCAATGGATTCTGTATCAGTCTCTGTCTGATCGGTAATACCAGTACAGGTGGAACTGACTTTATTGCAATTTATTTCTCCGAGAAAAATGGCAGGGATATCTGGAATTATATCCTGTGTGGAAACGCAGTGATCCTGACTGTGGCAGGTTTGCTTTTTGGATGGGACAGGGCACTTTACTCTATTATCTTTCAGTTTACCTCTACTCAGGTGATTCAGATGCTGCATCAGAGATATAAGAAGCATACGCTGTTCATTATCACGAAGGAGCCGTATCAGATTTATGAGGAGATTTTCAAACTTACCAATCATACGGCGACACGTTTTGAAGGTACCGGATGTTACACAGACGAGAAGACCAGTATGATCTATTCTGTAGTCTCTACAGAAGAAGCAAAATATCTGGTAAAGAAGGTACATGAGATCGATCCGAAGGCTTTTGTAAATATTATCAAAACCGATTACATAAACGGAAGATTTTACCAGAAAACCGATTATTAATTACTTGTATTCCCCTCCTGTGAGCGTATAATATAAGGTACAAGGAACTCTGCTCGTTCACGGGACTTTTACTTAAGATTGGACGAACAGTAACCAGCACACAAGGAGGGCGATGTATATGGGTAATGCAACAGAAAGCACACTTCCTCACGGCAATACCTCAGCTATGACCGCAAAGCCTGCAGGACATGCGCCTGTTCCACCTGTTATGAGCAGGAGTTCTGCGACAGATGCAGTTCCTGTCAGAATCAGTCACGGAAATTAGACAGGTGCAATGCTTACGAGGGGGCATATAACTATTAACCTCAACATATCCCTATCTGCTGCAAAATAATAAACAGTGGATGGGGATTTCTTTATAAAAAACAGTTATTATATTATAAGTATAAGCAATGTTTTTCTATAGCAAGCCTCTTAATCAATATGCATTATTTACGAGGGTTGCTATAAGTTTACAGATTCATAAGATGTATCTGATATAATAATTCTGTTACTTACTGATATAAACTTTCCGTAAGTTCTTTTGCTGATGAACTTTGCTATAGAATTTTTTGGGGGATGGCAGAATGTTGAATGGTTACAAAAGAACAATTATTTACAGGAGAAGAAAAAAATATGATCGTATATCACTATTGCAGTTTAGAATCATTGAATTCTATTTTGAAAAATCGTTCCCTCCGTCTGACAAATATCCTGAAATCCAATGATTCCATGGAGATCAGCTGGATCTGCAGGTATTATGACGCAGAATTTAAAAGAGCTTATGAAAATGCTTCAGATTTATTCAGATCAAAGATTTCATCAGAGAGATTGATGGGATATGTGAAACTGTTTACAGATGAATTTTTCAATGAAAATCATGCAGACTTCAGATATTATGTAACCTGTTTTTCGTATCAGAATGATCTGCTCAGTCAGTGGCGGGGATATGCGGATGACGGGCGCGGAGCTGCCATCGGATTTGACCTGGATGTATTAAAAGAAGTTGTAACGGTTTCTCCGGAGATTTCAAAGCCGTCAATTGTGTCATTACATAAGATTAGTTATTCTGAAGCAGAGCAGAGAGAAGTTGTACATCAGATAGTGCAAGAATTGGTTGATGAAATCGAGAAGATATTACAGAAAGAAGAACAATGTCGGGAAAGCATTGAGGAGAGGCAGGATTATGAAATAGAAGTACTGGATAAAGTCATGAACTGTTTTGAGAAAAAGTTTTTGAAATTATTTCAGGAATCTGTTTACATGAAAAATCCGTTTTTCAGAGAGGAAAGCGAAATCCGATTGTGCGAGTTTTCGCCGAAACAGTTTCTGATGGGAAGAGAAGTTGAACTTTCTCTCGGTGCACGTTTATATAACTATTCCTACTATGTAAAAGAAAGTCAGCTGATATCTTATGTGGATTTTGATTTTTCAGATTGCCTTGACCAGCTGATAAAGGAACTCGTTATAGGGCCAAAGTGTCTGATGTCAGAGAGAGACATGGAATATTATCTGACAACGCTCGGTCTGTCGAATTGTCGGGTAAAGAATCGCAGGGACATATCGGTAATTATATTTATAGCAATTCCCTTATATGGCATATCAGACATCATGGAAAGGCAGATGAAAGACATGAAAAGAAAATTACCATTCAGAAAAGTGGCGGTATTTCTGATACTGGCATTATTTCTGACAGCAGGCATCAGTATGCGTGCAGTTACCGTAAATGCAGCTACATATGTGAAACAGGACAGAACCTCCGTCAGCATCACATCGAAGAAAACGGGATGGCAGAAAATAAACGGAGATTACTATTTTTATAATTCAAAGGGGCGTCTGATCTGCGGTTCTTTTAAGTATAAAGGTTATTATTACTACAGTATTGCCAACGGCAAACGTTTCACCGGGTGGATGAAGCGTTCCGGTAATAAATACTATTACAATCGTAAAAATGGTGCCATGTTCCGCAATCGCTGGGCAACAGGTGATAAATATACCTATTATTTCAATGAATCCGGCGTGGCAATTGCCAGGCAGTGGCTTACTCAGGATGGAAAAAAATACTATTTCCTCAGCAATTCCACCATGGCAAAGGGCTGGCAGAAGATAGGAAAATATTATTACTATTTCAGCAAGAAAACAGGAGTGATGGCAAAAAATACTTGGATAGGTAAATATTATGTAAACAGCAAAGGGCAGCGTGTAAAATCTTCAGATACTAAACCGACAAATACTAAACCAACAGTTACTCAAAGCGGCAATACTTACGAATACAAAAGCAGCACTCTTAATATTAAACTTAAACGCAAATCAGTCCATGGAATTTCCTACTGGGTAGCGCATATAAAGACATCCAATGCCAAACAGCTGAAATCCGCCCTCTCCAACGGAACTTATGGCGGATCCCGACAGACAACCTCTGATGCAGTATCCTCAAATGGAGGCATTATCGGAGTAAACGGCAGTGCTTTCGACTATGGTACAGGAAAACCATCCCCCTTGGCATGTGCATCAAAAACGGGATTATCTATGGTGATTACATGACCAGTTATTCCGTCATGGCAGTAAAGAAAGACGGAACCATCTATACTCCGGCACAGGGACTTATGGGAAAAATCTTCTTGCAGCCGGTGTAAAAGATACATATAATTTTGGTCCGATTCTTATTAAAGATGGCGAAGCCCAGCTTCCATGGGCTGAAACAGAAAAATATTATCCACGTACAGCGGTAGGAATGGTAAAGCCCAACGATTATGTACTCCTTGTAACAGATACCGGCAGCTATAATGGTCTTAATCACTGGGATATGGTGAATATTTTCAAATCCTACGGCTGTACTTATGCTTACAACCTGGATGGAGGCGGTTCTGCAACCCTGTACTTTAATGGAAAAGTAATGAATAAACTTATCGGCAATACTCAGCGTCCATGCGCAGACTTCCTTTATTTCACCCGATAATCCTTTTCCAGATAAGAATCCCGTCTGCTTGCACATGCTGCCAAAGCCCAGCACACAAGAATCAGCAGCCCGATCCCCATAGCCAGCACAGCAAGCAGGATTACGATAATTGCGTGGATAAACATAGACATGGATGACCTCCTTTCACAGTCATTCGGTTATGAACTGAGCAGCGAAGCAGATGATTTTATCCACCTGACTTGTCTCATTCACTGACTTGGATAAAAATGGATGTTGTATAAGAAGTAATAAAAAGATATCAGGATGACCTGACAAGAACAATTAAGACAGTTAAAAGATCTGTTAACTGATTTAAATATACGCTGTCACACTCAAAAAAGCAAGCCGAAACTTTCGAGGGATTTCGACTTGCTTTTTGGTTAATTATTTACGAGGCTTGTTATAAGTATCAGAGAAAGATGTTACGGCAATCCAGAATGAATTTGGGTTACGTTACTGAGAACAGAGGGAACAGTAACGATTGTTTTGGTAAAATATTAACAATTCCATAAAAACACTTGACAACCCTACTTTACCATACTAAAATGTAAAAAGCAAAAAAACTGTTGCCGCAGGAAAAACAAATGATTGCCCTATACGGAAAAAGGGACATCCTTCCATGGCAGAACAAGGAGGAATATTATGAAAAAATACAGCGACATGAGCAAAGAAGAACTGCTTACACTCAAAGCACAGCTGGATAAAGAGTACGCAGATATCAAAGCAAAGGGCTTAGCTCTCGATATGTCACGTGGAAAACCGTCAGCAGACCAGCTCGATCTCTCAATGGGATTAATGAACGTATTAAGCAGCGATTCAGACCTCAAGTGCGAAACAGGAGTAGACTGCCGTAACTACGGTGTTATCGACGGAATCCCGGAAGCTAAACGCCTCCTTGGAGAAATGTCCGAGGTAGATCCGGACCACATCATTATCTACGGAAACTCAAGCTTAAACGTTATGTTTGACAGCATTGCACGTTCTATGACACAGGGTGTAATGGGAAATACCCCATGGTGCAAACTTGATAAGGTAAAATTCCTCTGTCCTGTACCGGGATATGACCGCCATTTCAAGATCACAGAATTCTTCGGAATCGAAATGATCAACGTGCCAATGACACCACAGGGACCAGACATGGATATGGTAGAGAAGCTTGTCAGTGAAGACGCATCCATCAAAGGAATCTGGTGTGTGCCGAAATACTCCAACCCACAGGGATATACTTATTCAGCAGAAACAGTAGAGCGCTTTGCGCATCTGAAACCGGCAGCACCTGATTTCCGTATCTACTGGGATAACGCATACAGCATTCATCATCTCTATGATGACAATCAGGACTTCCTTGTAGAAATCCTTGAAGCATGTGCAAAAGCAGGAAATCCTGATCTTGTATATAAATTTACATCAACATCAAAAGTCAGCTTCCCGGGTTCCGGTATTGCAGCAGTTGCAGCTTCCAAAGCAAACCTGGAAGATTTCCGCAGCTACATGCAGATCCAGACAATCGGACATGACAAATTAAACCAGTTGCGCCATGTAAAATTCTTCAAAAATATCGACGGTCTTCATGAACATATGAGAAAACATGCAGCAATTCTCCGTCCGAAATTTGAAATGGTCCTTAACACACTGGACAGAGAACTTGGCGGTCTTGGAATCGGTGAGTGGACAAAACCACATGGCGGATACTTCATTTCCTTTGATTCAATGGAAGGATGTGCAAAAGCTATTGTTGCCAAGGCAAAAGAAGCAGGTGTTGTACTTACAGGAGCAGGCGCAACTTATCCATATGGAAAAGATCCGAAAGACTCCAATATCCGTATTGCACCAAGCTTCCCGACTCCTGAGGATCTTGGAAAAGCAGCAGAAGTGTTCGTACTCTGTGTTAAACTTACAAGTGTAGAGAAATTACTGGAAAACGCATAAAAGAGAATAATCGTATTTACTTTCTGGATAAATAATGTGATAATAAAACTGCCCGGCATAATTTCTTGCCGGGCGGTTGCTGTTTATAAAAAAGAAAGGAGAGGATGTCGTGAGCAGCAGAAAGAAAATCATGATCACCCTGATCATAATCTTGCTCCTGCTGACTGCCGGAGTATATGGATATGGTGTATACTATTTCACAGAGCATTTCTTACCGGGATCAATGGTAAACGGATTCAACTGTTCCTATATGACAGTATCCCAGTCAGAAGAATTGCTTACACAGAAGGTGGGAGCATATGTTCTTACTATTGACACCAGAAATAACGGACAGGAAAGTATCACAGCAAAACAGGCGGGACTTTCCTATGACTCAGATGGAAGTGTTGATAAACTGATCAGGAATCAGGATCGTTTTACATGGTTTCTTGCTTTTAATCAGCACAGGAATTATGAAGTATCCTCCTCCATTAAATATGATGAGCAGAAGACAGAGGCTGCCATTTCCGAACTGAAATGTATGCAACAGGAGAATATGACAGAACCTTCGGATGCTCATATAGAAGAGAAAGACGATAAGTTTGTAATTGTTCCTGAGCAGGAGGGAACTGCACTGAAACCAGAAAAAACAAGTCAGGATATTATAGATGCTCTTGTCACAGGACGAACGCCGGTTGATCTGGAAGCAGATGGATGCTACAAAGAACCGAAAGTTATCAGAGTGATGAAACTTTGACGAAGAATTGTGACTGATAAACAAACTTACGGATGTAGTGATAACCTATGATTTTGACGATTGCACAGAGACAGTAGACAGAGATATGATCAAAAACTGGCTCACAACAGATGAAAACGGTCTTTATACACTTGACAAAAAACAGATAGAAGCATATATCAGTGAACTGTCGGCTAAATATGATACGGTTGGAAGAGAGAGAACATTTAATACATATGATGGTCGTGAGATTACTGTCAGCGGAGGGAATTATGGCTGGCAGATCGATCAGAAAGCGGAGCTGAAAGAACTTACAGAACTGATAAAAAACGGAGAAACCCAGGTCAGAGAACCTGTTTATTCCCATGAAGGTCTGGTCAGGAAAACAAATGATATCGGATATACGTATATAGAGATTGACCTGACGGCCCAGAGAATGGTATTCTATAAAGATGGAACGCCGACTGCGGATGCGCAGATCGTATCCGGAAATCCATTCGTGCCCAACTGTGCAACTCCTGTGGGATGTTATACAACAGGTGAAATGAAGAGCGGATGTACAGTGAACGGAGAGGACTATCCTTCTGCTGTAAATTACTGGATCCCATTCGATGGAAATCTGGGGATCAGTGATGCTCCATGGAGAATGGATTTCGGAGGACAGCTTTATGAATTTGAAGGCACACATGGAAGCATCTGTGCACCATCCGATCAGGTGCAGATCATTTTCAGCAATGTTGAGAAGAACACACCGATTGTTATTTATGAATAAAGGAGAAAAATGATGAAGATTGTAGTATTAGCGGGGGGAACAAGTACAGAACGTACTGTCTCCATTACATCAGGAACAGGAATATGTAAGGCATTACGACAGAAAGGACATCAGGCGATTCTTGTGGATATTTTCTGCGGCATTGAGAATGTGGACCGGGAGAATCCGTTTCCGTCAGAGTATGATGTGGACGCAGCATCAGAATATATGTCAGCATTTAACGACAGGATTGAACAGATGAAAAAGAGAGAAGAAGCTTCTTCGGACCAAACGTGCTGAAACTCTGCGAGGCGGCTGACATTGTTTTCCTGGGACTTCATGGTGCGAACGGAGAAGATGGAAAAGTACAGGCAACATTTGACCTGATGGGAATCAAATATACAGGAACCGGATATTTAAGCAGTGCCCTGGCAATGGATAAGGGAATCACCAAGCAGATGTTCCTGATGAATAATGTACCAACACCGCGGGGAGTGTCTATGGTAAAAGAAGAAATGACCACAGATCTGAAAGCACTTGGAATGGAATTTCCTGTAGTTGTAAAAACTTGCTGTGGCGGTTCCAGTGTAGGTGTTTATATTGTGAATGATCAGGCCGAATATGAGCAGGCTCTCAAAGACGCTTATTCTTATGAAAATGAAGTCGTGGTCGAAGAATATATAAAAGGACGTGAATTTTCAGTAGCGGTTGTGGACGGAAAAGCTTATCCGATCATCGAAATTGCTCCGCTTCAGGGATTCTATGATTATAAGAATAAATATCAGGCCGGCTCTACGATTGAGACCTGTCCTGCCGAAATTTCACCGGAACTCACAGAGAAAATGCAGCATTATGCGGAAGCAGGAGCCAAAGCTCTGTTTATGGAAGGATACTGCCGTCTTGATTTCATGATGAAGGAGAATGGAGATATGTATTGTCTGGAAGCAAATACTCTTCCCGGAATGACACCAACCAGTCTGATTCCGCAGGAGGCAAAAGTTCTGGGAATCGACTATCCGACTTTATGTGAGAAACTGATTGAAGTTTCCATGAAAAAATATCCGACGCAGGATTTCACATTATAGAGCGTGTCTGCAGTAATTTATAGAATTGTTATAGATGCATTATTAAGAGAATTGCTATAACAGGAAAGAAGATATAAAAAATATTATGAAAAACTTAACTCTTGAAAATATCGCCCGCGTATGCGGCGGTACTTATTATGGTCCGGCTGATAAATTACAGGAAGAAGTAATGTCTGTTATCACAGACAGCAGAAAAGCAGAAGAAGGATGTCTGTTTGTACCTATTGTGGGGAACGTGTAGATGCCCATAAATTTATCCCACAGGTAATGGAAGCAGGGGCACTGGCAACCTTGTCGGAACGGGTGCTTGATAACGCTGATTTTCCTTATATCGCAGTAGAATCTTCTCTTCAGGCAGTGAAAGATATTGCAGAGTTTTATTTAAAGCAGCTTCAGATCCCGGTTGTGGGAATTACAGGAAGTGTTGGTAAGACAAGTACAAAAGAAGTGATCGCATCTGTTCTGAA
>ENA-OQDD01000377-OQDD01000377.1-human-gut-metagenome-genome-assembly--contig:-NODE-377-length-18943-cov-3.877604_pt1 | contig 18943 bp, 18 predicted proteins | sample MGYA00242507_ERZ504598 | MGnify/ENA primary metagenome ERZ504598 (study PRJEB26092, sample SAMD00036318) | human gut metagenome | host: Homo sapiens | study: EMG produced TPA metagenomics assembly of... | reverse complement strand
GTACGTAGTTTATCACTTTCGCTAGAAAATTCTAATACTGAACACATAATGGATTAAGATTATAATGAAGCCACAAAGGTAGGAAGGAAAAGAGGGGAAAAAAACACGCACGAGGCCGAATGCTTACAGTGAAATCGCCTCTTCACCTAGGCGAAGCAACGAACGCAGCCAGACAAAATATGCCACAGCTATGCTCTCTTGCAAGGAAGCGACCACAGCTATGGCACAGGAATTAAAACAACCTGTATACGTCAAGCCGAATTTGACAGCGGAGAATGGCAAACCGTTTCAAGGGGACTTGGAATCTATTTACACAGTATATCGTTGATTTACAGTAATATACTGTGCATGATTTGGAATGGTAATGTGCTGATGCAGAAGAAACTGATACGAAAAATCATCGAAAAAATGGCATCTTATCTTTGTAATTACAAATGCGACAAGAAGCAACAATTTTGTACTTTCGATGAAAACGTGGATAGAACGGACGAATGAATGCTTCCATTGTAAGGGCAGACACTGCCTCTTATCGATTACAATTCTTCGCAAACAACCATTTCCATGCCTCGGTATACAACAATGATTTTATGTAGCATGGTAGGGCTTATCGCTTTCTGCACAGACTCGCTTGAAGCGTAGCGTTCAGCTTGTTCAATGGCTTGTCGCCTTAATTGTTCTATCCGTTCGCTACTGTCTTTTCCTTTGGCATATTTCAGTTCGATGATGTAGGAGTGACTTATGTCTTTGTAAATATCCAATAACGGATGCAAGAACAGGTCGACGTATCCTTCCTGACTGTCTTTCTCGGACACAGGACGATAGAAAGGATTTTGTGCGGTCATGGCAAGAGTAAAACCATGAACAAAATATTCACCTTTCTGCTTGTCCCGTTGCGAGGCATAACGGTGCAGGCATCCGGCAATGTATTCAAAATAAGGTTTCCATTTGCCATCATAAGCCAGCCCTGAGGCAAGCTTCCTCTTTTCATAACTGTCGAAAGTCAAGTCGTTTTCATGATAAGTATCCAGAATGTAGGCAAAGAGTTGTTCACGTACCACCTAGTTGGGGATGGTGAGTTTGGTTTCTCCTTTATGCATTCCGCTGATGGTCAGCATTCCGAAGTAGAAAAGCAATCAGTCTATCAACTTGTCTACCGAATGATTGAATGGGCATGTTGTGGAGTAATACTCCAGCATATCCCGTACATCTTTTTCTGTGAATCCTGTCATTTCATTGAATTGTGGATTCAGCGTGTAATTGGTGCCGATGTTGAATCCGCTGGTCAGGTCGTTCATGGATAGATAATAAGATAAGAATTGCGTTCGGGAGTGGGGTGTTGTCCATGGTAGTTTTATCCGTTTACGATAAAACAATACCGGGTGACTCATATTAACATCTTCACATGCCAAGCTTAAAATAAAATATGCAGTAATATATGTGTATAATTATTTTCTTCTTCTTCCTGTCAAAACAAAGGGGCTTAAAATTGCAGCACAATTGCAGAAAGGAGCTTCGGGAGGGGTGATTGAATGGAAAGTGAACTGAATGAACATATAAACCTTTTAAATAAAACTGTATGATGAAAACACATGACAATCGGGTCTTGTTCAGCAAAGCATTGCTAAAGGCCGCAACCTGTCTTTTCCTTACTGCGGGTGCAGGGATGAGCCCTGTATTTGCACTGCCGGGAACAGCAGAGTCTATGAAAATGGAAATTACACAGCAAACTGTAACAGTAAGCGGTGTGGTGAAAGACAAGAAAGGGGAACCTATCATTGGTGCCAATATCATGGAAAAAGGAACGACCAACGGTACCATTACCGATTTTGACGGTAAATATACGCTGAAGGTAAAAAGTGCCCAGTCCGTTTTGACAATATCTTATATTGGCTATAAGACCCAGGAAATTCCAGTCGGAATGGTGGTAAGAAAGATATTACCCTGCAAGACGATTCCGAACTGATGGATGAAGTGGTTGTAATCGGTTATGGTACGCAGCGCAAGGGAGATGTAACCAGTGCGGTGGCTTCTGTGAAGGCCGAAGACTTTACAGCAGGTAAGATTGGAGATGCAGCCGAACTGATTAAAGGTAAAGTGGCAGGATTGACCATTGCGAAAGGCTCCGGTGATCCGAATGCGGAATCTACAATTCGTTTGCGTGGTGTGATTTCATTGCAGGGAGGCTCTACTCCATTGGTATTGGTGGACGGAATAGAAGGTGGTTTAGGAACGGTTTCCCCCGAAAACATAGCTTCTATTGATGTGTTGAAGGATGCTTCTGCGGCAGCTATTTATGGTACACGAGGTGCTAATGGCGTTATTTTGATTACTACAAAAAACGGCCAGCGCGAGTCGCGTACGGCTGCCAATTATTCCGGGTATATGTCTCTTTCCAAGTTTGGCAAGACGCTTGATTTCTATGGAGCAGAGGAAATCCGTCAGGGATTGACAAACTATGTTGATAAAGGGTATGATACGGATTGGTTGGATGCGGTATCCCGTACTGCATTTACTCATAACCATAATTTTAATATTTCCGGAGGATCAAAAAATACCACTTATTCTGCGGATTTTACGTATCGCAAAGAGGAAGGTGTGTTGCTTGAGACCTATAATGAAGAGATGAGAATGAGGTTTGATGTTTCTCACTGGATGTTAAATGATATGTTGAAAGTGAATTTCAATATGGTAAAGACATTCCATAAGAATGGTCCGATTGATGCGGCAGGTCTGGGTATTTACCGACAGGCTATTATGCGTAACCCTACTGAACCCATCTGGAATGAGGATGGAACTTTTTACGAGAATTTTGCCGTAAATTATTATTATAATCCGGTAGGTATCATCCGTGAACAGGATGGTAAATACAATAGTGAGAATACCCGGATGACGGGGAATATCACCTTTGAACCGATTAAAAACTGGCAGACCAACCTCATGTTAAGCCGTAGGGTTACTAGTGATCATAATCGTGGATATTATACTTCCGAATATTTTTCACAGAAGAGCGAGAATCACACAGGATATGCTTATCATTCTCAGAATGAATATACCACAGATAATCTGGAAGTTACTTCTAAATATAATCATACTTGGAATAAACATCGTTTGATGCATTGGTGGGCTATAATTACCAGTATAATGTAAATGAAGGTTTTGGAGCTAATAACTATGATTATCCAACAGATTTTTATCTTTGGAATAACTTGGGATTAGGTACAGCTTTGAAAGATGGAAAAGCCGGCATGAGCAGTTACAAGAATGACAATACCTTGATTGGTTTCTTCGGACGTGTGAGCTATGGTTACGATAATAAATATAATGTTCTGCTGAGTGTACGCCGTGAAGGCTCTTCCAAATTTGGTGAGAACAATAAATGGGCTACTTTCCCTTCTGTTTCTTTGGGATGGACTATCAGTAACGAAAAATTCATGGAAGGCCTTACGTGGCTGAATAACTTAAAGTTACGTGCCGGTTATGGTGTGACAGGTGTCATTGTAGGTGACTCTTATAATTCATTAACCCGGTATGAGTATGGTTCTCCTTATTTCTATGATAATGGCGTCTGGCATCAGGGGTTAAGCGTAAAATCCAATCCTAATCCTGATTTGAAATGGGAAACCTCCAAGGAATTTAATATTGGTCTGGACTGGGCTGTATTGGATGAACGCTGAGTGGTTCTATTGATGTATATCAGAAGAAGACTTCGGATATGCTGTATGATTTTACGGTACCGACTCCTCCCAATTTGTATAACAAGACTTTGGCTAATGCCGGCAAGATGCGTAACCAAGGTATTGAAATTGCTGTCAATGCTATTCCTGTACGGACAAAGGATTTTGAATGGAAAACCACAGTTACCGCCTCTCATAATGCGAACAAATTATTGAGTCTTTCAAATGACTTGTATGAGACTTCAAATCAGATAGATCATGCTTATTTGGGTGAACCTATCAATCTTTCTACCCAGCGGATGGAAGTGGGGAGATCTATGGGACAATTTTATGGCATGAAGTCCGTTGGTGTTTCAGAAAACGGACTTTGGATGGTTGAGAATACGAAGACTGGTGAGATTGAAGAGTTTACAGACAATATGCTGTCTAATGATGACTACCGTCAATATTTAGGGAATGCTCTTCCTAAATTGTATTTGGGATGGAACAACTCGTTCAGATATAAAAATTTTGATTTATCTTTCCAGATGACAGGCCAGTTTGGTTTTAAGATTCTGAACGAGCCTCGTGCTTATTATGAGAACAACTCGATCGCTTATAATCGCTTGAAATCTGTGCAAAAGGCTCCTTATGGTGGACAATATACCTTATCAACAGCCCAAAAACAGACTTTTGTAAGCTATTATTTGGAGGATGGTGATTTTTTGAAAATGACTAACATTACGTTGGGCTATAACATTCCATTGAAAAGCAGTAAGTTTGTGAAAAATATCCGGGCTTATGTTTCTGCCGATAATTTATTCTGCATTACCGGATATGATGGATTGGATCCTGAAATGTCAAATAGTGATATTTGGTCTTTGGGTATTGACTGGCGCGATAAATATCCTTCTACCCGTTCATTCACTTTCGGTCTGAATGTATCTTTCTAACTTTTAAATGAAGAACTAACATGAAAACAATATTCAATAAAGCACTTTGGGCTTCAGCGATAGGAGCTTGTACCTTGTCTTTGGGCAGTTGTACAGATTTGAGCGAAACGATTTATGATACGATTGCTTCCGAGAAGTATGAGTTTACAGAAAAAGACCGGGCGGCCATGTTTGCTCCGGTATACAGCAGTCTTCGTGATGTGTATTGGGGATGGTATAGTTATGCTGATATGATGGACCAGTCGTCCGATTCATGGTGTATTCCTTATCGGATCAGTATCGGCTGGGGAGATTTGTACGTGTCTATGCACAAACATCAGTTCCATTCACAGATAGCCCATTTCAATGATACATGGAACCGTAACTATGCCGGTATCAATGCCTGTAACAAACTGTTGGCAGATGAAGTCATTGCTGCTGATATAACCACTTCTTCGCAATTAAGGGCTTATCGCGCTCTTTATTATTATATTTTATTCGATTTGTTCCGCAACATCCCATTGGATACGCAATATGAACATGAAGACGGATGGTTGCCCGAACAGGCAACTCCCCAACAGATGTGGGATTTCCTGATCAGTGAGTTGACGGATGTAAAGGGGAAATGTGGAACAAAAGTAGAAATGGGTAAGCTGAACGACTATGCCATCAATATGCTTCTGGCAAAATGTATTTGAACCACAATGCATGGTTCAATGATTACTCTGATAATTCTTATTACGGAAAGGCTATTGATGAGGTAAATGAAGTGATTAACAGTGGCAAGTTCTCTTTGGCTCCGAATTATTCGGATAATTTTAGAGAAGATATTTCCGGTTCGCCTGAAATTATCTTTGGTATTCCGTTTGAGTTTAAATACGCCGGAGGTAACTATATGGCAAATATGTGGATGCATGTAGCCGGACGTGCAACGTGGCAGTTTAACGGATGGGCTACCGGTGGAGCGGCTGTTCTTCCTCAATTTCTGGAAACATACGATGAAAAAGACAGTCGCTATAAAGACTGTTGGATATCAGGACAGCAATATGACTATGCCGGTGCTCCCATTTATGTGGACAGTGAACCGTTGGTATATACTCGGGAATTACACAGTATAGACAACCCCGGTTGCTATCCCTTTGAAAGTGAACGCTTGGTGAAATATGAAATACTTTCAGGCGACTATGGAACTTCTTATGATGATGTGCCTTTCTTCCGTTTGGCTGATGCTTATTTTATTAAAGCGGAGTGCTTGCTTCGTTTAGGTGGTTACAATGGAGAAAGCGAGCAAGTGGCGGCCGATTTGGTAACAGCTGTACGCCAACGTGCCTTCAAGTCCGATCCCGGTAAAGCAACGGTTACTGTAGCTCAATTGAAGGGTGGCAGCCGTTATAACTACGGACATCGGGAGAATCAGGGAATCATGGGAGAAGCCGATAACTGGATTATCACAGAAGAAGGGGGCGATGATATTGAACTGGGTGGTTTGTTGGACGAACTGGCCTGGGAGTTTGTGGCAGAGCATCACCGTCGTCAGGACTTGATCCGTTTCCGTATAAACGGAACCAATCAGAATGTATATAATGGCAAGTCATGGTTTTGCAAAGATGCGAAGACGGATAAGACAGACAGGCATTGTGATATTTTTCCGTTACCTAAGTCTGCATTGGATGGCAACATTAAGTTGAAGCAGAATCCGGGATATTAGATTAAAAATTATAAAATTAAAATTATGAGAAAGTATATTCTTTTCATATATATGGTTTGCCACTTATTGCATGTTTATGCAGGGAATTTGGAAAATAAAATAAATTCTTCATATCCACATTTGGTCAGGGTTTCAATGATAAAAACTTTAGGCTCTCATCAAACTCCGGTGACAATAGAGGTATCATCTCCAGTGAGAGGCATCATCTCTAATTATAATGGGATAAACTCAATAGTAGAAACCCCTGTTATTATCGGTCCCAATTTAGTAATGTTATCTTTTCGAATATCTGGACCTTTTGAATCAGGAGTACACTATCGTAGCTTGCATATAACTAATAGTTTAGGATATGATAAAATTGTAAAAATTAGTTCAATAGATACGTTTCAAGATGTAATACCATTGGATCCTAATGCTACTACAGTAATAACTATAATGATAACAGATTAATAAAAAGAATAGTACGATGAAAAAGAATTTTATATATGCTTTAATTGCTTGTTTCACTCTGTCACTGGCTGCATGCAGTACGGATCCGGAGGATGCTACCAGCAAGCATGTGTACGGGGAGAATGAAAACCCCTATCTGAAGACGAATGCGGATGCTGTGGTTTCTACCAAAGCAGAGTTTCCCATCAGCCGTTTGGAAGCGAAGACGGTTAAACTGACTGATTATGCAGAAAAGTTTCATACGTATTTGGGAATGACGGTAGATGAGACGTTGGCTGCATTGTCTAATGGGAGTGTGGTGTTTTATCCTATCAATATATCGAAAAACTGTTGGAATAGAACAGCTCCTACCAAGGGTACCAACGGTTGGTACTATAATACGGCAGGCGGTGTTTGTGATGCAGCTTCTGGTATAGCTAGTATTGAGTTGGATGCAACAAAGAAGGAGCTGGTTCTTAATGTGCTCGAAACCGCTTCTGTAGGTACAATTATGTCGATTAATGTCGGATTTGCTATAAACAATGGTGCCGACTTTGATGATTATATTCGTTTTTCTTTTGATGTAACTGTTACTGACCCCTCTAAAATTGTAATAAGTGGTACATTGGCAGCAGGAGATTATGCGGGATTTTCAATCAACTTTGCAGATTATGCCGATGCTATAGAACCATGTATCGGATTATCCGTAGACGAATTTTCAAAACAAGTAAAGAACAGCGGAGATGCTAGAGGTGACTCTTCCATAACTCCTACAATTGCTATGTACCCCGTTAAGGAAGACGGGACTTGGGATGAAACTAGCGAGTATACAGCCAATGGTCTTGGTTATTGGTTTGACGGAAAATCGAATGTTTCATCGTATGGAGATAATTGTGTCTACTTTATTGAATCTGGTGAAGGAAGTGTTTTTGTGGGACGCTATGTTAATATTGCCTCAGGAACCACTATAAAGGCGCATTTTGTATATGCGATGATAGAGGATCATAGCCGATATGTTGAATTTATTGTCTCGGGAACAATGGAATAATATACTTGGTAAACAATGGAATCTGTTCTTCATTGGAACAGGTTCCATTAATAGTATTAAGTCAGGAGGACTTTGGATAATATGGTACCGGATATTTAGGGTAGACACTGAAAATAGGTATTCCTATTCGCTCTTCCACCCGATAAAAAAATAGTCTAAACGAATGGAAGAATAGTACAACCGCCTAACTGTCAAATCCATAAAATGAGATTTATTGGACGATTCTGCCATTACATTATATTATATATTCCCTTTCTTGTAATTTTTTTATTTTACTTTGCAAGTGAACAATGTATACAACCGATAGATTATGAAAAACAACAAGAAACTCTATCTTGCAATTTTATCTTTGCTTTTATTGATTGGAAATGCTTCATTTGCAGCCAAGGAAAAGAAATATGTACTCTCTTCACCCGATGGAACATTGAAAGTGGAAATCAGCGCCGGAAACGAACTGGCCTACCAAGTGATGCATGGAAATGATACAATTCTCTCACACTCTAATATAGGTTTGGTTCTGGAAAACGGAACTATAGTAGGTAAAACTCCCCGTATCACAGGGGAAAGAAGGAGAAAGATAAAGGATAACATAGAATCACCTTTTTACCGTTTCAAGGAGTTCGTTGCAACAGGCAACGAACTCGACTTGAAGCTGAAAGGCGGGTTCGGAATCATCTTCCGTGCATACAATGAGGGAGTCGCCTATCGATTCTATACCACACAATCTTCGGATATCATTATAAAGGAGGAACAGGCCGAGTTTAATTTTAAGGAAGATTATACGGCTTATCTTCCTTATACCACCAATGATAAAAAACCGATGGCGATGGCTTATCAGAATGTATATGACATCATTCCTCTGTCAAAAGCACAGCCTAAACTGGCTTTTCTTCCGGTTACCGTGGATTGCGGCAGCGTAAAACTGACCCTGTTGGAGTCCGACCTCGAAGCTTATCCGGGCATGTTTGTGCAGTCACAGCAGGGAAAGTATGGATTGAAAGGTGTCTTTGCTCCTTATCCGGCTAAAACAGACTTTTATCCTTGGCGGAAGCAGGAATATGTAACTGAAACTACCGATTTTATATCCCGTAGCCGTGGCTCCCGTTCCTATCCGTGGCGTGTGTTGGCCATTACGGAGAAGGATACGGATATGCCGGTCAACAACCTGGTCTATGCTCTGGCTTCTCCCAACCGTATCGGTGATACCTCATGGATAAAGACAGGCAAAGTGGCATGGGATTGGTGGAATGACTGGAATCTGAAAGGAGTGCCGTTTAAAGCCGGTATCAACATGGATACGTATAAATATTATATCGATTTCGCCAGCCGGAACGGATTGGAGTTTATTGTGTTGGATGAAGGATGGTATGATCCGAAGAGCGGGGATATGCTGACCGTTATTCCCGAACTTGATTTGACGGAGCTGATAGCATACGGCAAATCCAAAGGGGTGGAAATAGTGCTTTGGACGGTGTTTAATGTACTCGACAGCCAATTGGAAGCAGCTTGTAAGAAATATGCGGATATGGGAATCAAAGGTTTTAAGGTGGATTTCCTGGATCGTGATGATCAGACTGCCGTCGAAATGGTGTATCGCATCGCTGAGATGACGGCCCGGTATAAATTAACCCTTGATCTGCACGGCATTTACAAACCGACAGGTATCAACCGTACCTACCCCCATATTATCAATTTTGAAAGCGTGTTCGGCATGGAAGAGGTGAAATGGACGGATATCAAGAATAATATGCCTCTTTATGATGTTACTTTCCCCTATATCCGTATGATGGCGGGACCGGTGGATTATACGCCGGGAGCTATGCGCAATGCCACGAAGGCAGATTGGCGCGCCATGTATTACACACCGGCCAGCATGGGAACCCGGTGTCATCAGCTGGCTGCCTATATTGTACACGATTCTCCTTTTACCATGTTGTGTGATGCGCCTACCAACTATCTGAATGAGCAGGAATGTGTGGATTTCATAGCTTCTCTGCCTGTGGAGGTGGATTCTACTTTTATTGCTTCGGGCGAGTTGGGAAAATATATTGTAACGGTGCGTAAGAAGGATGTGAACTGGTATATCGGCGGTATGACCAATTGGGATGAACGTGATGTGCAGCTCGATTTCTCTTTCCTTCCCGAAGGAATGTCTTATACGGCTGTTTTGTTTAAAGACGGTGTGAATGCCAATAAGCAGGCCGAGGACTATCGCAAGGAAACCATCCGGATTGATAAGGACAGCCGGTTGACTTTGCATCTGGCATCGGGAGGCGGATTTGCCATGAAGTTGGAGCTTTGCCCTGTTCACGGACAGGTTACCAGTATCCCTGAAGGGAAAAATATTCCTTCTTTCTATCAGAAATACATAGAAACAGAAGGTCTGTATGTCACCTCTTCCGGGAAGGTGAGCGATGAGGCCTTATTGAAAGCCTGTGATATCATCAGTTTGATGTTGGCAAAACGTCCGGATGTGAAGGCGCACATGGTGAAGAAAGGTTGCCACGTCATGGTTATCGGTAAGGATGAGGAAACTTGCGATTTGCCGGAGTTTGCCATATCTGCAATTGTGAGGACAGCATTAAATATTGGAACTGGCGTGCCCGTGGTTTTGGCGGAGCACCGGAAGATGAATTTTCATCCAGTTGCGGAGAAGAGAATCTGCTGGCATTGCCGCAGGATAAATATGTAGGTGAGAATATCCTGATTCATGAGTTCGCTCACCTTATTCATACGGTAGGTATAGTGGGAGTGGAGCCAGACTTTAATGAGCGTTTGGAGGCACTTCGTCAGAATGCAATCCGGAAAGGGCTGTGGGAAAAGACGTATGCAGTGAGCAATAAAGAGGAATACTTTGCCGAGTGCGTACAGTCTTTCTTTAACTGTAACCGCTATGCCGAACCTGCAAACGGAGTTCATAACTGGGTGAACCGCCGCACGAAACTGAAGACGTATGATCCGGATATGTACCGGTTGTTGCAGGAATATTTTTATGAGATAGAAATTCCCATTCATAATGTGTGCATGAATAAGCGTCGCAGGGACAAATAGAATTTTGCTATATAGAGATGAATAAGATACGATTGGTTGTTGCTTCCTTATTGTTGGGAGCTGCTACAGGTTTTGCTCAGAAGCCTTTTAATGCTTCGGGTACGGGGAATCCCATTATTCCCGGATATTTTGCCGATCCCACGGTGAAGAAGTTTGGCGATACGTATTATATGTATGCCACTACGGATGGCAGTGGGGCCGGTTTCGGTCCTGCACAGGTGTGGACCAGCAAGGATTTTGTAACTGGACGTTAATGCCCATGAACTGGCCGGACAGTCATTGGATATGGGCTCCCGATGTGATGAAACATACGGATGGGAATTATTATTATTTTATTGTCAGCCTTGTATGATTCATTGCGGGTCAGTGAAACGCCGCGTGGTCCTTGGAAAAATATATTGGGCGAAAGTGAGGCTGTTCTTGTACCCGACCGTTTTGTGACGAATGCCATTACATTGGACGGGCAGACCTTTGTGGATGATGATGGTTCTGTATATTTGTATTGGGGGACTTGGGGAATTTATAAAGGTTTCGGTTGCGGAGCCGGAAAACTGGCTTCCGATATGAAGAGTTTTACTGAAACGCGTCTGATTCCAAATACGGAAGCCACGGATTTTTTTGAAGCGCCCTTTGTGATGAAACGAAAGGGGATCTATTATTTTATGTATTCTTCGGGTTCCTGTCACGACCACACCTATCGGGTGCAGTATGCCACTTCGGACAAGCCTATGGGGCCGTACACCTATCGGGGATGTATTCTTGAAACCAATACCGACGGAACAATTCATGGGCCGGGACATCATAGCGTTTTGAAAGAAGGCAATGAATATTATATGGTCTATCACCGTCATGATAATCCGCATTCCAACCGCGGATTTCATCGTCAGCTTTGTGTGGACCGTATGGAGTTTGCCGAAGATGGAAGTATTAAACCCCTTATTCCCACTCATGACGGAATAGGTGCATTGGCATCTTCTGTAGTGAAATCAAAAAATCTGGCATTGGGTGCTAAGGTGAGGGCTTCTTCTTTTTATGATGCCGATTTCCGTCCCGAATATGCTGTAGATGATAATAACGGAACTTTATGGCGTCCTCGTGGAATGGGACAGGAGTGGATAGAAATGGATTTGGGTGTTGCCCGGCAGATACAAACTATCTGGACTCAATTTGAGTATGGCACACAATTTTATCAATATTTAATTGAAACTTCTGTCGATGGCAAGCATTGGTCTGTTTTCGCTGATAAGCGGAATAATCGTCTGGCAGGCAGCCCGATGGTCGATTTTGGCAAGGTGAAGGCTCGTTATGTCCGCCTTACCTTTACCGGAGGACAGAAGAACGGATTTGGCGGGGCGGTCTGGAACTTGAAAATCTTTGAGGGTGTGGAAGCATCGGCTCCGCAACAATGGCTGGGACTTACCGCCGCCGATTGGAATGGTCGTGAATGGCAGAACAATGAAGGGATGCTGGGAGGGGCTTTTACTTTGAAGGAAGGTTCGGCACGCATACAGCGCATCGGTGGGCGTGATGCGTTGGTACTGGAACCGGGAACTACATTGGAGTATAGTCATCCGTTACTCTCCTCGTCCAAAGAGCATACCGTTAGTGGGTTGGTTTACAGGTCAGGTAAATGGCAGAGTTATGAAGCGGGGTCGTGTCTTTCATCAGGAGCGATTACGCTGCATAGTTCCACCGAACCTTTGGTCATTACCAATTTCCGTTACTACAATTGGAAACAGGAAGCGGCGGAAAAGGCATACGATGCGGAAACGGATATCGTGCGTCTGCCTGTAGCTGATCAGCAGAAACATGGGCTGGTGGTCAGTCTTTCTGCCGATGATTTTGTAGTGAACGATACGGTTCCTTATCTGGAAAACCGAGGAGTAAAAGGGTATTTTGAAGCCCGGAAATTACCTCTCGTTGTGAAAGAAGTGAAAGGGAAAAAGGCATTTCATTTTGAGGGTACTCAGGTCTATACTTCCAGTTTTATGCTTCCTGCCACTTTGCAGGATAATGCTCCTTATACCTTGGAGGCGTGGGTACTGAATGATTCCATTAGTGAAAATGAATGTGTGGCCGATTTTACTACCTCGCATGATGAATTGGAGAAAATCATGTTGGTCAACGGCACGGAGCCTCGTTGTGGAGTAATCAATCACTATGGCTGGTATGAAGATGCAGGATATAAGGACATGAAGGAATTGGCAGGAAAGTGGCAGCACATCTATATCTGCTTTGATGGGCGGATGGAACAGGTTTATATCAATGGAAAATTAGTCAGTGAGAAAGATATCCAGTTGCTGGTGAAACCGTCACAATTCATCACATTGGGACGCAATGCCGAAGGAGACTGGCCCTTTACCGGTTATCTGCACTCATTGAAATTATGGGATGAATATCTACCATTGAAAGAGTGATTCACCCTTTTCCTATGACCGGAATATGTATTTTGCAAAAACTATGATAAACAATTAAATGATAGAACCATGAAGAAACTTTTAGTCACTGCTCTGTTGACTGCTACCGTAGCAGGCGGAACAGCGCAAGTAAAAAATCAGTCGCACGGCTATCCTATCGACCCCGTACCTTTCACTTCGGTGAAAGTAACCGATTCATTCTGGGGGCAACGGCTGAATGCCAGCCGTGAAGTAACGATTCCTCTGGCGTTCAGTAAATGTGAGGAAACAGGACGTTATACTAACTTTGTCAATGCCGCCCATCCCAGTGATACCATTAAAGTAGGCGGTCTGGCTTTTGACGATACTGATGTGTACAAAACGATAGAAGGTGCCAGTTATCTGTTACAGACCTATCCGGACAAAAAACTGGCTAAGTATATTGATAGTGTGCTGGTTATTGTCGCTGCGGCACAGGAACCGGATGGTTATCTCTATACTTCGCGTACCATGAATCCCAAACATCCGCATGAGTGGGCAGGAAGCAAACGGTGGGAGAAGGTGGAGGAACTGAGTCATGAGTTTTATAATTTGGGACACATGGTAGAAGGTGCTATTGCGCATTACCAGGCTACCGGAAAACGTAATTTCCTTGATATCGCTATCCGTTATGCCGACTGTGTATGCCGGGAGATAGGTACGGGCGAAGGGCAACAAATCCGTGTGCCGGGACATCAGATTGCCGAAATGGCCCTTGCCAAACTGTGCTTGGTAACAGGGCAACAGAAATATTTGGATCAAGCCAAATTCTTTTTGGACCAGCGCGGACATACTACCCGTACGGATGAATACAGTCAGGCGCACAAGCCGGTAGTGGAGCAGGATGAGCCGTGGGACATGCTGTCCGTGCCGCTTATATGTATGCAGGCATGGCAGATGTGCCGCACTGACAGGGGATACGGCTTATATCCATGCCATAGACCGTATTTGGGACAACATTGTGGGCAAGAAATATTATATTACCGGCGGCATCGGCGCCACCAGCAATGGGGAGGCTTTTGGCAAGAACTATGAACTGCCCAATATGTCAGCTTATTGCGAGACTTGCGCGGCTATCGGTAATGTGTATGTCAACTACCGCTTGTTCCTGCTTCATGGTGAGGCAAAATATTATGATGTGCTGGAACGTACTTTATATAATGGTCTTATTTCGGGCGTGTCCCTGGATGGTGGCGGGTTCTTCTATCCTAATCCGTTGGAAAGCATCGGGCAGCACCAGCGCCAGCCTTGGTTCGGCTGTGCCTGTTGTCCGTCCAATATCTGTCGTTTCATTCCTTCCTTGCCGGGATATGTGTATGCGGTGAAAGGTAAGGACGTGTATGTTAATCTGTTCATGTCCAATACTTCGAACTTGAAGGTAGAGGGCAAGGCTGTTTCTTTGGAGCAGGCTACTCATTATCCTTGGAACGGTGATGTCACTATCGGTGTCAACAAGAACAATGCCGGACAGTTTACAATGAAAATCCGTATTCCGGGATGGGTGCGTAATCAGGTAGTTCCCAGTGACCTGTACACTTATTCGGATGGAAAGCGTTTGAGCTATACAGTGAAAGTAAATGGAGAACCGGTACAGAGTGAACTGAAGGACGGTTATTTCTGCATAGACCGCCGTTGGAAAAAAGGAGATAAAGTAGCCGTTCATTTCGATATGGAGCCTCGTACGGTGAAAGCCAATAATAAAGTGGAGGCAGATCGTGGACGTATAGCCGTGGAGCGTGGCCCGATCGTTTATTGTGCGGAATGGCCGGATAATGATTTTGATGTGCTGAGCGTGTTTATGAACCGCACTCCTCAATTCGAGGTGGTTGAAAAACCGGATTTGCTCTATGGCATTAACCAGTTGAAGACGGATGCGCAGATTCTGGGCTATGACGACAGAGGTCGTCTGACGGCTACTGATGTAAAGCTGACGTTGATCCTTACTATGCTTGGGCACACCGCGGTGCAGGTGCTATGGCAGTGTGGTTGCCTCAGGAATTAAGTGCTTCCCGTCCGACTATGCCTGCTACGCTGGCATCGGAAAGCAAAGTGGATGCTTCGCATAAGGTGAAATCCATCTCCGCCATTAATGACCGTCTGGTGCCGAAAGATGAGAATGACCGTTCCGTACCCTATTACCATTGGTGGCCCAAACAGGGAACTACTGAATGGATATCCTACGAGTTCCCGTCCGAAGCGACTGTTTCCAGTGCTACCGTATATTGGTATGATGATGCTCCTTGGGGAGGATGCCGCATACCGCAAAGTTGGAAGATGTACTATAAAGATGCACAAGGCCAGTGGCAACCGGTGAGTGGAGCGGATAAGTATGGAGTGGAAAAAGGTACGGGGAATACAGTCAATTTTGACCCGGTAAAGACAAAAGCGGTAAAACTGGAGATTGTTCAGCCGGCCGATAATTCATCGGGTTTGTTTGAATGGGAAGTGAAATAGAATAATTCAAAATGAAGGTTGGTAAGTTAGGTTGGCTGGTAGCCATGTTCCTTAGTGGGGGCATGGCTGTCGCTCAAGGTACGGCTGATGATTATCGGCGTGCTTATGCATTGAAAGAGAAGTTCAGTGCGGATAAAGTTTTCTATTCCAATGTCAATCCGCAATGGATAGAGGGTACGCATCAATTCTGGTATGTGCGGAATACGCCGGACGGCCGCCTGTATGTATCTGTAGATGCGGATAAGAAAGCTAGAAAAGAATTGTTTGATTCTCATCGTTTGGCAAAGGCGTTGGGTGCTGCATCCGGAAAAGAGGTCAAGCCGGAAGCTCTTGCATTGGGGCATTTGTCGGTCAGTAAGGGATTGGATACGCTGCGCTTTGTGTTTAATAATCAACGTTGGATGTATGCGTCCCGGAAAAATCAGCTGGTCAATGAAGGTGCGGTTCCCCTCCTTATCAGGCAAAAGCATTGGATGGAGGTGGATGATGAGAAGACGGCATCACCGGTTCCGTCTCCTGATGGTAAATGGATCGCATTTATTAAAAATCAGAATATCTATGTAAAGGAGGTGGCTACCGGAAAAGAAAAGCAACTGAGCTTGGACGGGACACTGGGTAATTATTATTCAGCCTACATCCGCTGGTCACCGGACAGTAAGAAGGTGGCTTCCTGCAAGATCCGTCCGGTGGAAAAGCGCTATGTTTATTATGTGGAATCTTCTCCGGCTGACCAGCTTCAGCAAGCTTCACAAACAGGAGTATGCGAAGCCGGGAGACGAACTTCCTTTTAAAGTGCCCTGCATCTATGAAGTGGAAAGCGGACGAAGCATTATTCCTTCTACCGAATTGTTCGACCGGCAATATGAAGTATATGGTCCCGAATGGAATCCCGACAGCCGTGCCGTGACTTTTGAATATAACCAGCGCGGACATCAGGTGTACAGAGTACTTGAACTTTCTGCCGAAACGGGAAAAGTGCGCCCGTTGGTAGAAGAAACCAGCGATACATATGTGAATTATACCCGTCATTTCCGTCATGACTTAAAAGACGGCAAGCAGATGATATGGATGAGTGAGCGTGACAATTGGAATCATCTTTATATGTACAACCGTATTACCGCACAGCCCGATTATCAAATTACTAAAGGAGAGTGGTATGTACGCGAAGTGCTTCGGTAGATGAGGATAACCGTCAGATCTATTTCTCGGCAAATGGTATGGAAGCCGGTGAAGACCCCTATCTCATCCGTTATTACCGCATCGGTTTTGATGGCAAAGGTCTTACCTGTCTTACTCCCGAAGAAGGGATGCACCGTGCCTGGTTTTCGGGAGATATGAAGTATTTGGTAGATGTTTATTCTATGGTGGACAAGGTTCCCGTCGCTGTGTTACGTAGTGCCAGGGATGGCAAAGTGGTGATGCCGTTGGAAACAGCCGATATAACTCTTTTGGAGGCCGAAGGCTGGAAAGCTCCGGAGGTGTTTGTTGCCAAAGGGCGGGACGGCAAGACGGATATGTGGGGATTGATTGCCCGCCCCACCAACTTTGACCCGAACAAGAAATATCCGGTTATCGAATACATTTATCAGGTCCCGGAGACCAGTATGTTCCGAAGACTTTCCGTCCTTATGACTGGAATATGACTTCCTTGGCCGAACTTGGTTTTATCGTCGTAATGGTCGATGGAATGGGAACTTCTTTCCGTTCGCGTGCTTTTGAGAATGTATGTTATAAGAATTTGAAAGATGCCGGTCTGCCGGACCATATTGCTTGGATTAAGGCGGCTGCACGGAAATATCCTTATATGGATGTGGACAGGGTAGGTATTTACGGTTGTTCTGCCGGTGGTCAGGAATCTACAAATGCAGTTTTGCTTTATCCTGATTTCTATAAAGCGGCTTATTCGGCTTGTGGTTGTCATGATAACCGTATGGATAAGATTTGGTGGAATGAACTTTGGTTGGGCTATCCGGTAGGAGATCAATATAAGGAAGGGTCTAATGTGGAAAATGCACATCTGTTGAGTCGTCCTTTGATGTTAGTGGTGGGAGAACTGGATGATAATGTAGATCCTGCCTCTACCATGCAGGTGGTCAATGCATTGATAAAGGCGAATAAAGATTTTGAATTGGTCGTGATTCCCGGAGCGCATCATACAATGGGGGAAGATTTTGGCGAACATAAGCGGTATGATTTCTTTGTCCGTCATTTGATGCAGGTGAATCCACCGAAGTGGGATGAGATAAAATAGGAGGAGTGAGGTTTGTAGCTGTAGGAGTTTGTCAGTTATGATAAATAGAGGTGGCAGTGTTATGGAGGACAAGTCCATAGCACTGCTTTTTTATGTAATTCCGTGTTTTCATTGATGAATGTGTCTTTTTTGTTCATTATGTTGTAATTATTGGTTGAACTAATTTTTTTCAATACAAAAATTAGGTTCAGTCAACAATATTATTTTTATTTGTGGCGTATATAGTATAAAAATAAACCAATTTTCTAATACTAACATTAAATTATAATGGAAAACATTACTGTTAATGTATTTGATGATGTGCTTTATTTAGCATGGGAATTTGTATATCTAATATTTTTCACTCGTTTTGTGTGCGTACACGGAAATTATAAGAATGCGTGTGCTATTTTAATAAGTATCTATTATTCTCATAAAAATTATAATTGTTTCCTTTTAGAATAGAATATAAATAACAATAGTGATTTATATTATTTCACATTCACGGAAAAAATGGACTTTAAATTTTTGTTTAACTTAATATTTTATTATGAAATTTACAAATGAATTAAGAGGAGTGAAAAGCAGACTTCTTCTGTTTTCAGTGCTGTTACTGATACCGGTGATGATGTTTGCTCAGAGCATTACCGTAAAAGGTACTGTACTTGATTCGGCAGGTGAAGCGTTATTGGAGCTTCCGTTGTGGAGAAGGGAAATCCTTCCAACGGAACCATAACTGATTTTGACGGAAAGTTTACTTTGGCCGTGTCTAAAGGAAAAAGAATTGTTATTTCTTTTGTAGGTTACGAAACGCAAGAAGTGGATGCGGTTACCGGAAAAGAACTGACAATTACGCTGCAAGATGATTCACAAGCGCTTGAAGAGGTAGTAGTGCTGGGTTACAGTAGCAGAGCTCGTAAAGATCTGACTGGCTCAGTAGGTTCCGTGTCTGGTGTGAAGATTGCTGCTGTACCAGTTACTTCAGCCGCTGTGGCTTTGCAGG
>ENA-OQDD01000376-OQDD01000376.1-human-gut-metagenome-genome-assembly--contig:-NODE-376-length-18947-cov-3.376993_pt1 | contig 18947 bp, 21 predicted proteins | sample MGYA00242507_ERZ504598 | MGnify/ENA primary metagenome ERZ504598 (study PRJEB26092, sample SAMD00036318) | human gut metagenome | host: Homo sapiens | study: EMG produced TPA metagenomics assembly of... | reverse complement strand
GAACGCCGCCTGCACCATCAAAGAAGACATTTCCAGACAGGATAATTTTTCGCTTCCTCCTCTTCCGGATTTTCCCCTTTTTCGACATTACAAACAAATAGCCAAGATATACAAGAAACAGTACCCATAAGACTATGCCCTCGGCAAACGTTACTTTTCCTCCTGTGATTCCGCATATCATTAAAACTACCGTAACAAACATCATAAACGGTATTTCATAAAACAAGGTAGACCTTTGTATTGCCACATTTGTTATTAATGCCGTAAGTCCGAGAATAATAAAAATATTCAAAATATTGCTTCCAACCACATTTCCTATCGTAATTCCTGCGTTCTGCTGCATCGCTGCGGTAATACTTACAGCAGCCTCCGGCATACTCGTTCCCATTGCAACAATGGTAAGTCCGATAATCAGCTGGGGAATTCCAAACTTTCTTGCTATGCTTGCAGACCCTTCCACAAACCAGTCTGCTCCTTTTACCAGAAAAAGGAAACCCACTATCAAAATCCCTGCCTGTAACATCATACGTATCTTCCTCTCTTTCTTTTGCATTCTTTGCAGCAGGTGTTATAGGCATAAAAAAAGAGACTCCTACTGCATCTACAGTAAAAGTCTCGCTATTTAATCACTTTCCGAGTTATTGAATATCAATAGCTGTACTGACGAAGAAGTGAACACGGTTGGCTAGCTACTCCCTTTTATTTTTCCAGTTTATCAAATTTCTTTTTTTTCGTCAACGTTTTTGTTTCTCCTAGTTCCTTATTTCCAGATATTCTTATCTTCATTACACTTCTTTAGTATATCCAACTCCTCCTGATCATACGGAGTAAAATCTGCATGATACAAATTATGCATCCATTCTGTATTAATCAGCGGACGATTAAACTGTTTCAAAAACTTTACCATTCTTCGTGCATGCGTATAATCACCATAAAAATGAAATGTAATAATGTCCGAGAGTTCTATGTTTTCCCGATCCACCTCACCATGAAAACATGGGTTGTTTAGCCATTCATAATAGTTTCCCTTTACCCGTTTTTTCTTTGATCCCGCTTTTTAAACTCCATGTAAAATTTATTTGCTGCTTTGATCATACTATATCTACATGCTCTTTTCTATATCTCTTTTTCCATTACCGTTCACTCCTCTTAATCTGACAATAACCCTCACAATCCTCTTTTCCAGTTTTGTTTTACAAAAGAACGGTTCCATACGCCTGCATCATTTTTCCGTTTTACTTTATTTTTTCTTTCTTGCCGATAGTATTTTTTCTCAATTTTTGCTATACTGAAAATGTATGCGTATCAAACTCCGGCATTGCTCTTTCAAGCTGCCGACACATACATAAAATTCATAAAAGGGGGTATCTTTTTCATGGATACGTATGTCATTTTAAAAGACCTGGCAATCATTATCGTATTCGCAAAATTGTTTGGTATTCTTGCCAGAAAATGCAAGGCTCCGCAGGTTGTGGGCGAGCTGATTGCCGGTATTGTCCTTGGACAGTGTGCTGGGACTCGTTCAGCAGTCTGACTTTCTCGCACAGATGGCGGAGATCGGTGTCATTTTGCTGATGTTCTCCGCAGGTCTTGGCACCAGCCTGAAGGATCTGCTCCGCACCGGAGTGAAATCCCTGCTGATCGCCTGTGCCGGTGTTTTTGTTCCTCTCGTTCTTGGAGCCATCTTATACATGAGCTTTTATGGCTTCTCTGCTGTCGGAACGGAAGAATTTTACCACGCTGTTTTTATCGGTGTTATTCTGACTGCGACATCGGTCAGCATCACCGTACAGGCCTTGAAAGAACTCGGCAAGCTGAAAACAGAGGTTGGAACAACCATCTTAAATGCACCATCATCGACGATGTCATTGGTATCATTGTGCTGACTGTTGTCATCGGTTTTAAAGATCCGACATCCAATCCGCTGAAAGTAGCAGCCTCCACCATTCTGTTTTTTGCCCTTGCGATTGTGCTCGGTTTTCTCTGCTTTAAGCTGTTCAACCGCATGAACTCCGTATTTCCGCACACCCGCCGTCTCCCGATTCTGGGTCTTGCGCTCTGCTTCGGACTGTCCTACATTTCCGAAAAATATTTCGGCATCGCCGATATTACCGGTGCATACGTTGCGGGCGTTATCCTGTGTTCCCTCGATTCTTCCGATTACATCGAAGAAAAATGGATATCAGCTCCTATATGATTTTCGGACCGATTTTCTTTGCAAGTATCGGACTCAAAACAACGCTCAGCGGCATGAACGAGAAATTCGTACTCTTTGCCATCTGTTTCGTCATCGTCGGCCTTGTCGCAAAAATCATCGGCTGTGGCCTGATGTCAAAGGGATGCGGCTTTACCTGGGGCGACAGCCTGAAAATCGGTGTCGGTATGATGACCCGCGGTGAAGTCTGTCTGATCGTCGCGCAAAAGGGTCTGAATGCAGGCTTTTTATCCGGCGATTTCTTCAGTGCCGTGATTCTGCTGATTCTCTTCTCGAGTGTTGCAACACCGATTATACTGAAAATCTTATACGCGAAAATGCCGACGGCAAAAGATTCTGCAAAGGCATCCTGACTTCCTTTTACCAAAACAGGGCGCTGTGCCATTTCCTGCACAGCGCCCTGTTTTTTCGTATCAACCGGTAAGTTCTGATTTCTTCTACCACAGAATCTTCTCTGCCTCAGCTCCATCCGCAAACGGTCCCGGCATTGCTGCCACGCCGCGGTGCTCGCCGAGATAATCCTGATCGAAGATAATCGTGCTTCCGTCCGGATCTTCGAATCTCTGCTCCGGCTCGAAGGCGTATCCTAAAATATCACTGTTGATAATTCCCGTCCGGAAATCCTTCAGGAACTCATACACGTTCGTCTTGATGGAATAGTGGCCGTCTTTTTCCACAAGTTCCACCTTAACCTGGTTCTCGTTATCCATAAGATTCTCTTTTTCATTCACACACGCCTTTGCTCCGTTAAAGTAAGCGTTTCCGTTTACCCAAACCGGCAGATGACATTTATTGTGATACGGCTCCAGCTTGCTCATGTCGGCCGGTTTATCCAGCTCAAAGTGGCTGATCCACTCGTCATAGGTCGGATACTCGTCGAACACATGCGTTCCGACCTCCTGGTTATCCTCCATCTTGAAGCCCATGTCCTCAACCGTTTCTGTTTCCTCAACCGGGTAATTCTGGATAAAGATGTTGTTGTAGAACCGGTCATCGCCATGCAGGAATGTCATGAATCCGGCAACCTCGGTACGGTGACGGATGTGATACGGCGTGTAACGGTCTCCTGTTCCGCCGCCAACTGCAGTTAATGAGCCAAGCATCAGATTGTGTACGCAGGCAATACCATCGGTCGCCATACGAACGCTGACCGGTGAGAGCATAATGTTGTTATCGATCAGTGTCGGACCATGGCCAACCTCGATGAAAATATCCTGACTCATCATTGCGCCCTCTGCCTTTGGTGTTCCCTCCGGCGGGCAGTTGTCGTGCAGCAGGTTCTGGGTCAGGCGTGTTCCCTGTGCCTCCCAGTCACACCAGATGCCCATCGTACAATGATGAATGTGATTTCTTCTCATCACAACATCGATCGCTGCATGCATCTTGATACCGGAAATCTCGGCCCCGCCAAGCTGCTGCATATTGTTGATGTTGTGAATGTGGTTGTCCTCAATGATACTGAACACACCGCCCATCCGTCCGACAATACCGGTCTGCTCACAGTGATGGATGTGGCAGCGGCGGATGATATGGCTTCCGATGTTCTCCTTCGTCCAGCCGTGATACTGGCCGCGGCACACAGCATCACGCTCCATCTGGGTCGGGCTTTTTACGTGTTTTCTGGTAAAGTAATGGTCGTTCTCCGGATCGTAATATTTTCCGAGCGAAATACCGCAGCACTTGCTGTTGCTGACCTCACAGTCCTCAATAATCCATCCCTTCGACCAGTGCGGACCGATCATACCGTCCTGATAAGCAGCCGGCGGCGCCCATGTCGTTGCTGCCTTGCTGACATCAAATCCACTGAACGTAATGTAATTTACGCCTGTTTTCGACGGCATAAAGCAGTTCCGGCGCACGTTGATTTCTACTTTTTCCTCCGTCGGGTTTTTACCCTGGAAGTTTGCGTAGATGACCGTCTGATTTTTCTCTTTGTCCTGCTCGGTATACCATTTGTAAACCGACCACTCCGGCTCCCAGGACGGCGCATAAACCTCGCCCTTGATACACTCCTCGAGCGTCTCTGCCTCGTATAACTGGCGGTCTTTCAGATAAACCGCGCCGGTATGGCGTACCACCGGTGCAAAATACCAGTCACCGCCGACCATTGTCGTGTATGGGTTATAATTGCCAAACACTCCGTTGTCTACACGGCATACCCACACATTATCTTTGTAATGCTCCCAGTCATTCATCGTTTCCGCACCGGTGATCTTTGCGCCGAGCGGCTTCTCACTCTTATAGACGATTCTTGCATCCTCGGTTCCTCCGTTGACCGGATCAACATATTCATGGTAAATACCAGGTGCAACCAGAACTTCATCTCCTGCCTTTGCAATTTTTGCCGCATCGTTGATGAACTTGAACGGCATCTCTTTTGTTCCGTTTCCATTCTTCGGAGCGGAATTATTGACATAGTAAATCATTTCTCTATACTCCTTTTTGTTATAGTAAAACCCGAAAACACTGCAAAAAAGGCTGTGACGCAATCATTCACTCTCTGCGGCGCTGAATTTTTTACGCTATTTTTTTGCGGGTCTATAGAATTTCTTTACGATAATGCTTCTTCCGCAGCCTCTTTTGATGCAAACGGGCCCGGCAGCGGATGAATGCCCTGACGGTTTCCGAAGTAGTCATATCGGAACACGATCGGCGTTCCATCCGGATTCTCATATTTCTGTTCCGGCTCAAATGCCATGCCAAGCGTCTCCGTTGAGATCACTGCACAGGCATTCTGCGGCATATAATCGTAAACATTAGTCTCCAGTTTCCATTTTCCGTTCTCTTCTTTTACACCGATGGTGATTTCATGCTCGGTATCCACTACAGCGTCCTGTTCCTGCTCTGCCGCTTCGCCCCATTGAAGTAAACGTTGCCGCCAAGCCATACCGGCAGCTTCTCGTAATACAGATCCGGTGACTTTCCGGAGCCCATTCCGCAGTAGCCCTCAAATCTTGCCACGTACTCCTCCAATGTCGGATATCCGCTGTACGGTGCGGTTCCTGCTGTCAGATTTCCGTCATCCCACTCATTATCTCCGGTCAGTTTACGGATTTCTTCCATTCCCGCACGAACCGGCTTCTGGATGAAGATATTATTGTAGAACCGGCAGTCACCGTGAAGAACCGTCATAAATCCGTTGATCTCCGTGCGATGCGGCACATGGTACGGTGTGTAGCGTGGCGACGGCAGCTTTTCGGAGCCATTGTTGACACCGCGGCCGACAGCAGTAAACGATCCCGCGATCAGGTTATGTACTACCGCAACACCCTGCGTTGCCAGCTTCATCGCGCGGTCCGAAAGCAGTACGTTATTGTCCACCAGCGTCGGTCCGTGGGAAATTTCAATAAAGATATCCTCGCCGATGCCGTCCATCCCCTCCGGATTTGCATTCTCCTCGTTCGGCAGCGTATTGTCATGAAACAGGTTCTGCGTAACACGTGTGCCCTGTGCCTGCCAGTCAAGCCAGAGGCCTCTCGTACAGTGATGGAAATGGTTTCTTCGAATGATCACATCGATTGCTGCATGCATCTTGATGCCGCCGATCTCCGCACCCGCAAGGTTCTGTTTATTATTGATATGGTGAATGTGGTTATCCTCAATAATCGAGAACACACCGCCTAAGTGGCCTACAATACCTGTCTGTCCACAGTCGTGGATGTTGCACCGGCGGATGATATGGCTTCCGATATTTTCCTTCGTCCATCCCTCTCGCTGCGCCTGGCAGATACAGTCACGCTCCGTCTGTGTACCATCTTTGAATTTCCATTTGAGCCATTTATTGTCATTGTTCGGCTGTCTGTATTTTCCAAGGGAAATGCCCGAGCACTTCGAATCTGAAATCTCACAATCCTCGATGATCCATCCCTTTGACCAGTGCGGGCCGACCATTCCTTCCTGATATGCCGTCGGCGGAGCCACTGAGTTGCCGCCTGTTTTACAACAAAGCCGGACAGCGTGATATAACCGATGCCTCCTTCGATGGATAAAAGCAATTCTCACGTACATTGATTTCTACGGTTTCTTCGTTCGGATTTTTTCCCTGAAAATTCACATAGAAAACGGTCTCATTTTTTTCTTCGTCCTGCTCCACATACCAGGTGTAAACCGTGAATGCCTGATCCCAGGATTTTTTATAGATCTCCGGCTTTTTCACCTGATCCAGACTTGTCACCTCATACATGGATTTTCCATTCAGATACACTTCTCCGGTGTGTGCCGTGTAGGATGCGATAAACCAGTCACCGCTGACCAGTGTCGTATATGGATTGTAATCCCCAAACAATCCGTTCGAAACGCGCGCTGTCCACACATCACCTTCCAAATGCTCCCAGTTATCCACAATTTCCGCACCGGTAATCACAGCTTTTCCCGGTTCCACAGAACGGTACACAATTCTTGCATCCTCACATCCCGCATTCGCCGGATCTACATATTCCCGATATACGCCAGGCGCTACAAGCACCTCGTCGCCGGGTCTTGCAATTTTTGCCGCCTCGGAAATCGTCTGAAATGGATATTCCTTCTGCCCATTTCCGCTTCGCACAGCATTTCCATCTACATAAATCTGCATTTTTCGCTTACCTCTCACTTCTTCACTTTTCATAAACTTTTATTGTTTTTTTGTAAATTTTCGCCAAAATCACATCACTCTTTTTCCGATTTCTGCCGTTCTTCACAATTTTCATATCTTAACCATAATACAGATCCTCGTAAAACACTACTTATATATTGCCGATCATTGCCCAGATGTTTCGATTTTTTCTATATTTTTTCTCTCTTCTGTTGTATAATACCGTTTATCAGATACGGAGGATTCTTTTGCCATGAAAAACGATTCGACTTCTTTTTTCGAAAACAATCATTTTGCTAACAGCTATGTTTACGATATCTCTATTTCGCATGTCCCCGCCTATTTCGGTCTGCACTGGCATCACTATATCGAAATTGTGCTTGCACAGGATAACGGCATTATCTATGAAGTAAATGGAGAAACCTTTCCGCTGAAGCCCGGTGATCTTCTTTTTATCTGGCCCGGCGAGCTGCACGCTGTTTCCACAACCAACAGAGAACATCGCCTGATCATGCTTCAGCTCGATGCAGATTTTCTGGAAAAACGCGTGGATTTCCAGTCTGTTGCTTATCTTTTTTATCAGATTCGTCTTCTGAATCAGAACAACTTCCCGGAAATCGAAAAGCTCCGCGGATTTCTGACAGAGCTGCGCAGACTCTCCCTCTCCGGTATCAGTTTTTCCGAGCTGCGCGGATGCGTTCTGCTGTATCAGTTTTTTATTCTGCTCGGCGAAAATCTCTCCGTGCCGACCGAAACTGCCGCACCGCAAAAAACAGGCCATTCCGCACAGGTACACCGCCAGATGATTGCTGCATGTACCTGGATCTCGAGTCACTGCACCGAACCGGTTTCTCTGGAAGAAGCATCAAAGGTCGCCGGATTCTCCCGCTGCCATTTTTCCAAGCTGTTCCGCGCATACACCGGCCTCTCCTTCACGGATTTCGTCACCAGGGAACGGCTACATATCGCCGAAAACCTGTTAAAAAACCGGATCTCACGATCACCGAAGTGTCGCTCGAATCCGGTTTTAACAGTATTTCTACGTTTAACAGAGTCTTTTTGAAATCAAAAAATGTAAGCCCTACCGACTTCCGTCAGATGTACCTGCAATCCTATCAGAAATAGACTATGAATTCGGCATGACCTCCGGTCTTTCGCAGGTGGATGGAACCTTCTCAAATGCACCCGTTTCCGCACTCTTCATAATCTGATCGATCGTGTCGAGCACGTGATATGCCATTTTTGCGTTCGCACGGTTCGGTCTGCCCTCGGCAATTGCTTCTGCCATCTCAGACGGACCAAGACCACGGCTGTTTTCGCTGTAATCAAAACCATAATGTAAAACTTCCGGAACAGCCTGCTGTGTCCAGTCTTTTACACCCGGAATATAGACAACATCGCCGCCGAAATTGTTCGGATCAACAAGCTTTAAGATACCTTTTTTACCGTAAATGGTGAATACCGCCTGATCATTGATGACGCTGTCACCATTGACGCAGAATGTACCGGTCACACCGTTTTTCATTTCCAGAATGGTAAAGACCTGACTTTCGTTTGTATAGTCAAATTCCTGTCCGTATTCCGGGCTGCCCGGAATGATGTTCACACGCTTCGCCGCAAGGTTTCGCACGGACGATACAACGCGATCCACCGGACCAAAAAGACTCACAATTGCCGTCAGATAATAAACACCGAAATCATAGCAGATTCCGCCGCCCGGCATCCGCAGAAAACGGAAGATGCTCGCCAGCAAATCAAGATCGCGGTTTGCGCATGCTTCGAAAGATGTCACCTCGCCGATCAGCCGTCGTCGATCGCTTTTCTTGCGGTCTGCAGTGCCGATCCAAGGAAGGTGTCCGGTGCGGAACCGAGATAGAGATGTTTCTCCTCTGCCAGCTCGATCAGTTTCGCTGCCGTTTCCGGTGCGAGGGTCATTGTTTTTTCAGTGTAAACGTGTTTTCCGGCTTCCAGTGCCTGACGGATCAGCCCCTCGTGGGTCGGTGCCGGTGTCAGAATGACTACCATTTCAATCGACGGGTCTGCCAGAATTTCCTCGTAGGTACAGCCCTTGATGCCATACTGCTCTGCTTTCTTTTTCGCATGTTCAAGATGGCCTGCGCAGCATGCTGCTACCTCAAGATTCTCAAAGTTATGAATCATGTTCGTCAGATAAATATCACTGATCGCTCCGCAGCCGACAACGCCGACTCTCATTTTTTTCGTTTCTGTTGTTCCCATTTGTAAAAATCCCCTTTACTCTTTGTTTTTTGATTCTGTTCTGATAAAAACCCTTATCTTTTTTATACAACGAAATGTCTGAAAAAACAAGCATTCCGGCTCATATTTCACTTTCAAAATGAAAAAACCGCCCACGGTTTCTGCAGATTCTCTGCATCACCGCGGACGGGCCTTTTTTCTGTTGTTTACTCCACGCTTTTCAGTGATTCAATCATATCAATTTTTCTTAACCGGTAGAACATCATAAAGTTGACGAACAGAGCAAACGCCAGGGTAATCAGGCGCTCCAGCCGTAGCTCCGCGGGAACACGTTTCGTCCGAACATCATCATATCGACCTCGACGGTCTGAATTACGCAATGATGTAAAAACGTTCCAATTCCCATGCCCGCGATAACGCCGAACAGTGTCAGCACCATGTTTTCCCGGTACACGTACGATGCCACCTCGCCGTCGAAGAAGCCGAGCACTTTCAGCGTTGCCAGCTCTCTCTGTCGTTCGGTGATGTTAATGTTGTTCAGGTTGTACAGCACCACAAACGCCAGCAGGCCCGCCGATACGATCAGCACCACGATGACGATGTCGAGGGAACGAAGCATGTTGTCAATCTGATCAATCAGGTCGGATGTGAACGAGATTGCCGCTACACCGTCGTACGTCATGATTTTTTCTCCGAGTGCTGTCTCATAATTGCCCGACGTGTCCTGATATTTCATCAGAAGCTGGTTGTAATCCGGCGCTCCGCCGAACAGCTCCTCGTAGAGATCCGGGGCCAGATACAGGTAATGGCGCACGTAGTTTTCGACGATGATCGAAATCTTTACGTCCACAATATCGTCGCCTTTTTTCAGCTGAACCGTGTCGCCTGCTTTTACGCCGAGCATCGTTGCTGTCTTTTCGCTGATGCTGCGCCGCCGTCGGTCGGGAATTCGTAAACTTCTCCGCTTTTCCGGTCTCGGAAGGCATAGAAGTCATTGAAATTCGTCAGTTCTTTCGGCACTTCAAGCACTGCATCCACGGTCTTTTTGTCGGTCTGCAGTTCGATGTTCTGGCAGTACATTTCCAGCAGCTCATCGATGCCGCTGTAGTTTTCCAGATCGGTCTGCAATGCTTCTTTTTCGGATTCATCCACGTCTGAATTCAGCACAGCATTCGCCTGATAGGTAAAGAGGCTGACGAACTGGTTTTTCGCAATCGCGGTGATGGAATCCTGAAGGCCGAAACCGACGAGGATCAGACCCATGCATCCGCCGATTCCGATAACGGTCATGAAGAATCGTTTTTTATACCGCACCAGATTCCGCACGGTTGATTTCTGCGTAAAGTTCAGATGTTTCCAGAGTACGCCGATGCGTTCCAGGAAAATCCGTTTGCCGTTTTTCGGTGCTTCCGGCCGCATCAGCTCTGCCGGACCTGCGGCGAGTTCTTTGTAGCATGCCGCGATCGTCGCCACGCCGGTGCAGGCTGCACTCGCCAGAATCGCAAGGCTCCCTGCTCCCAATTCAGCGGGGTCATGTAATACGGGAGTCCGGTATACAGCATGCCGTAGGCATTCATAATAACCCAGGGCAGGATTTTTTCTCCAACCACCACGCCCGCGAGAGCGCCGGATACGGTGGAGAGCATCGCGTATGCGAAATATTTAAAGGCGATCACGCCGTCGGAATAGCCGAGGGCTTTTAACGTTCCGATCTGCTGACGCTGTTCCTCGATCATTCGTGTCATCGTCGTCAGGCTGACGAGAGCAGCCACGAGGAAGAAGATAACCGGGAAGAATTTTCCGATATTCGAGATACGGCCGGCATCCTGACCGAAGCTCTCAGTTGACGTTACCTTATTCCGTCCCCAGACGTACCACGTTGGTTTTTCAGGTCTGCGAGTGTTTTCTCACCGTCCGCAATTTCCTGCTTCGCATCCGCGATTTCTGGTTCGGCGTCGGCTTTTGCTTTTTCATATTCGGCTTTGCGTCCTCAAGTTCCTTTTCTTTATCGGCAATTTCCTGTTTCGCATCCGCAAGGGAGATTTTTCCGTCGGCGATTTCCTGTTTCGCGTCGGCAAGCTGGGTTTCTCCGTCGGCAATCGTCTGCTTGGCTTCGGCGAGCTGAGTTTCTCCATCGGCGATCGTCTGCTTGGCTTCGGCTAACTGGGTTTCGCCGTCGGCGATCGTCTGTTTCGCTTCGGCGAGCTGACTTTCTCCACTGGAAATTGTCTGCTTTGCAGCGGCAAGCTGGGCCTCACCCGACTGAATCGTCTGTCGGTACGATGCAATCTGCTGTTCCCCATCAGCAAGCTGGGCTCTGGCAGCCGCAAGCTGAGTTTCTCCGTCTTTTAATTTACTGCGGTTCGTCTCAATCTGAGCTTCTCCGTCGGCAATCGCTGCTTTGGCGGATGCAAGCTGGGCTTCGCCATTCTCAATCTGTTTCTGATAAGCTTCTGCCTGTGCTTCTCCATCCTGAAGCTGGGCAAGAGCCTCTGTAATCTGAGCTTCGCCGCTTTCCAGTTCTTCTTTTGCAGAAGCAATCTGTGCCTCGCCTGCGGCGCATTCCTGCTCTTTTTCTGTTAATTGTGCATCTGCAGCGGCAAGCTGACTTTCTGCGTCGGTAATCTGAGCTTCTGCAGCAGCAAGCCGGGCTTCCGCATCAGCGCTTGCTGCTTCAAACGCTGCGATGTTTTGTTCCAGAAATGTTTTCTGCTCCTGCATCGTGAAAAGCTGCTGTGCTAACTCTGTCTGCTTTGCTTCCAGCGCAGTTTTCTGTTCCAACAGGGATACATATGCTTCATCTTCCTCTGTCAGTCCGTCAAGCTGAGCCTCAATCACCTCGATCTGACCAGTCACTTCTGTCTGCGCAGCCTCCACCACCGGAAGCTGCCTGGAAATCTGGGCTAACTGATCCTTGGCTGTCTCATACTGACTCTTCTGTTCTTCATACGCTGCCTTCTGCGCTTCATACTGTGTGCGTCCTGCAGCGGTTTCTGCTTTCTTGTTGTCCAGTTCCTCGCGTGCAGCGGAAAGCTGCTCCTTTGCAATATTCAATTCCGTTTCTTTTTCGGAAAGCTGCTCTTTTGCAGTATTCAGCTCCGTCTGCTTCCGAGTCAGTTCGGTTTTTGCCGCCGAAAGCTGCGTCATTTTTTCCTCTAACTCTTTTTTGCCGGATGCCAGTTCTGTTTCTTTCTCTGCAAGCTGTGCTTTTCCGTCGGAAAGTTCTTTCGCTTTTGCCTCAAGTGTGGTTTTTCCACTTGCAAGTTCATCGGCTTTCTGATTCAGCTCCGCTTTTCCGCTTTCCAGCTCTGCCGCCTTTGCTTCCAGCGTCGCTTTTCCGCTCGCAAGTTCCGCCTCTTTATCTTTCAGCGTTGCCTTGCCGGATGCCAGTTCCTGCTCTTTATCGGCGATGGTTGCTTTCGCACTGAGAAGTTCCTGCTCTTTGTCTGCAATGGTCTGTTTTCCGTCAAGGAGTTCCTGTTCTTTCTCAGCAATCGTCTGCTTTCCGTCAAGAAGCTCCTGTTCTTTGTCCTTTAACGTCTGTTCGCCGTCGAGAAGTTCCTGCTCTTTGTCCGCAATCGTCACTTTCGCGTCGGCAAGCTGCTGTGCACCGTCATCCAGCTCTGTTTTTGCGTCCGCTAATTTCTGCTCTGCATCAGCGACCTGCTGTTTTGCATCATCAATCTTTTCCTGTCCTTCGGTTTTGACTGCCGTATACCGCCGGTCGCACGCCGCATCCTCGAGCGCTTCAATCTTCGTCTGTACAGCCTTCACCGTCTCATCATACGCATCGCTGTAGCTCGCCTCTTCCTGTGCGCCGTCCGCCTGGACGTAAATCTCTGTATAGAGATCCGAGGTAAATGTCTCCGGAAGCAGCAGTGCAAAACTGTTGATGCTTCCGTTTCCAATCGAGCCCGTTCCCCGGTTCAGATCCATATAATAAGGGAGTGTCGCCGAACCAACAATCGTAAACGTGTCCCCGGTCAGCGAATCTGAGAGCGGATCCTCCGTTCCGGAAGTGAACGTTACCTGATCTCCGATCTCACAGCCGGAACTTTTCAGAAACTGCGTATCAACAAGAATTTCATCCTCTTTCTCCGGCATCCGTCCCTCGACCACGCGCGGCTCATTCACACCGTCCGTCAGCGCAATCAGCTTCACAACCTGCTCGCTCTCGCCGATGTCATGCAGCACTTCCACCGTTTTTCCGCCGTAGACCGCTTTCACGCCATCCGTCTTCGCGATATCCGCCAGATCATCGTCTGTCAGCCCCAGCGTTCCAAGAACTTTCAAATCCATATAATTTACTTCATCATAATACCGGTCCGCCGAAACCTTCATATCTCCTTCCGCCGACCGAATGCCCGAGAAAAACGCCGCGCCAAGAAGCACGATGAAAAAGACTGACAGAAACCGCCCCTTGTTCTTTGTGATTTCCCGGATAAAGTCTTTTCGAAATGCTCTCATCGTCCACCTACCATTCTATCTCTTCCACCGGCGTCGGGTTCTCATTTGTTTTCATGCCCGCCACTTTTCCGTTTCGGATTTTAATCACGCGGTCCGCCATCGGTGTCAGCGCCGAGTTGTGAGTGATGACAATGACCGTCATCCCCTTCTCCCGGCAGGTATCCTGCAGCAGCTTTAAGATCGCTTTTCCCGTCACATAATCGAGCGCGCCGGTCGGCTCATCGCAGAGCAGCAGTTTCGGATTCTTCGCCAGCGCACGCGCAATCGCCACACGCTGCTGCTCTCCGCCCGAAAGCTGCGCCGGGAAGTTATTCATTCTCTCTTCCAGCCCAACCTCCGCAAGCACCTCCGACGCATCCAGCGGATGCTTACAAATCTGCATCGCCAGCTCCACATTCTCGAGCGCCGTCAGGTTCTGCATCAGATTATAAAACTGAAAGACAAATCCAATATCCTCCCGCCGGTACTGGATCAGCTTCTTGCCGCGGTACTTACTGATCTCCGCCCCGTCCACCAACACCTTTCCTGAAGTCGCTGTGTCCATTCCGCCTAAAATATTCAGCACCGTCGTCTTACCCGCACCGCTCGGTCCAACAACAATCACAAACTCACCCTTTTCCACATCAAAGCTGATCCCATCCGCAGCCTTGATGGTAATCTCACCCATTTGATAGGTCTTTGTTACATCCTGAAGACTCACATATCCCGCCATGCCGCCGTGTTCCTCCTATGCAAAAAATCGATATTTCCTATTTCTTTTATTGTATCAATCTACAGCCGCGGCGGCTAGTCCTAAGTGGACGAATTTACTGTTTTTTTATAAATGGCATCTCCCCTTTATTTCAATACTGCCTGATCATACATCTTATCCCAACCAGAATAATCACCACCTCCTGTAATCTCTGTGCCATCTCCATCGCAGCCATGCCCTCTGCTGCCTTCCCGTTCAAAAATATTTCCAGAACGCATCATCCTCTGTCACTCTCCTCTCAAATCTTAACCACTCCTCCCAGGCCGCCTACCAGACGTGCGAACGCCTCTTCCAATTTGCCGCATCTTTTTCCACAGAAACTCACACAAGTTTGACAATTTATGATACACTAAGCTAAGTGACATCAATTCTGAATGTTCTGTGCTCTGCCGCAGATTTTTCGGAACTGAAATTGACTTTTCGATGCATAAACCAAACGATTTGTGGCATACGAAGAAAGGAATTCTTATGAAAATTATCTTTATCCGCCACGGCGAACCGAATTATGAGATTGATTCGCTGACTGAAAAGGGCTGGCGTGAGGCTGAGCTGCTTTCGAAGCGAACGGCGAAATGGAACGTCACCGATTTTTACTGCTCGCCGCTCGGACGTGCGAAGGATACGGCTTCTTTCACACTGAAAACGCGGATCGCGAAGCCAAAATTCTTCCATGGCTGCGCGAATTTGATGCGCCTGTCATTGACCCGGAAACCGGGAAGCGCCGGATTCCGTGGGATTTTCTGCCGGATGTACTCGACGCAAACCGGGATCTCTATGACAATCATCTCTGGACGAAAAATCCGATCATGCAAACCGGAAATATGGACGAAAATTACCGTTTTGTGACCGACGGACTCGATACGCTGCTTGCACACTACGGCTATGTACGGGACGGCTATCGCTATCATGCCTCTGATGAGACGAACCGCGAGGCTGTCATCGTCTGCTTCTGTCATCTCGGCGTTACCTGCGTGGCACTGTCCCACTTGCTGAATATGACACCAACCAGCTCTGGCAGGGTATGTTTCTGGCGCCGACTTCTGTCACAATCGTCGGAAGTGAGGAACGCAAACCGGGCGAAGTGTACTTCCGCTGCCAGACTGTTGGCGACGTACACCATCTGCTGACTGCAGGCGAGCCGGTTTCGTACTATGGATCGTTTAACGATCCATTCCAGTTTTAAACTTTACAAAAAGGGAGTTTTTTATCATGAATGAAGCAAAATTAAGAGAATACGCAAAGCTGATCGTAAAAATCGGCGCAAATGTACAGAAAGGACAGCGTGTCCGTCTGCAGGCCGGTGTGGATCAGGTTCTGCTTGCTACCATGGTCACGGAAGAGTGTTACAAAGCCGGTGCAAGCTATGTTGAGCTGATCTGGGAGTGTGGTCCGATTAACAAGCTGAGTTATCAGTACGCCACAGCCGAAACACTCGGTACGGTTCAGAATTGGGAGGAGGAGCGCCTCAAACAGATGACCGTAGATCTTCCGGTCCGCATTTTCATTGACTCCTCCGATCCGGATGAGCTTGCCGGCATCTCTGCCGATCTGCTCTCTACCGTCCGTCAGATGCGCGGGAAAGTAACGAAAAAATACCGCGATCAGCTCGACGGAAAACATCAGTGGCTGATCGTTGCCGCTCCGTCACCGGCATGGGCCAGAAAAGTATTCCCGGGCGAGCCGGAGGATATTGCGGTTGAGAAGCTGTGGAATGCTATTTTTGATTGCCTGTATTTAAAAGAAGGCGAAGATGTTGAAAAAATCTGGCAGGCACACTGTGACCGCATGACCCAAAAAGCCAACTGGCTGAATGAACAGGCGTTCCGCAAACTGCATTATACCAGCAAAAACGGCACCGATTTCACAGTTGAACTGATTCCGGACGCAAAGTGGAGCGGCGCTGGTGATATCAACCATATGAACAATACCTTCTATGTCCCGAATATGCCGACCGAAGAAGTTTTCACCAGCCGATGCGCGGCAAATGTGAAGGCCGCCTCGTTTCCACCAAACCGTTAAGCTGGTCCGGCCAGGTTATCAACAACTTTACCGTTGATTTTAAGGACGGAAAGGTTGTCGACTGCCACGCAGAACAGGGCGAAGAGGTTCTGAAGAAAATGTTCGCGATGGATGAGGCGCCGCGATGCTCGGCGAGGTTGCACTCGTTCCGAAGGAGTCCCCGATCAACCAGTCCGGTCTGATGTTCTTTAACACTCTGTTCGACGAGAACGCATGCTGCCACGTTGCCGCCGGCGCCGGCTTTTCCGAGGTGCTGGACGGATTTATGGATATGAGTGATGAAGAAATCCTCGCAAAAGGTATCAACGATTCCCTGATCCACGTTGACTTTATGGTTGGATCGGATGACCTGCATATCGTGGGTATTCACGAAGACGGAAGCGAGACCGATGTCTTTGTAAACGGCACCTGCTGAGTAATCTGAATAATCATCGCCCCATTCTTTCCATCACTTTGCAAAACACCACCGCCGCAATCGTACTCGCAGCCGTCGCAGCAAGCGCCGGTCCGACAATTGCTGTTGGGTGGACGCTGCCGTACTGACTGCGGTACGCAATGATGTTGACGGGGGATGAGCTGCAGAGAAGAAATATTTAAAATCAAAAACGTACACATTTCCCGGTTTGCGGTTCCTTCTGGAACTGCGGCCGGGTTTCTCATTTTCCGCCGCTCTTCCTCCAGCTCCTCAAACCGCTCCATCGCCGCAAGCCCCGGCGGCGTCGCAGCCGCGCCGAGTCCAAACACATTACAGATCATATTCATCCCCGCCGCCCGCATCGCAGGATGGTCTTCCGGCACTTCCGGAAACAGAAACCGCATCACCGGCCCCATTCGTTTCACCAGCCCGTCAATCACTCCCGCCTTCTTCGCAATCTCCATCAGCCCTGCCCAGAACCCCGTCACCCCAACCAGCGAAACCGCCAGCACCACCGCCTCCCTCGAAGCCTGAATCACCCCATCCGTCACCTCCGGCATCCGTCCCTGCAGCGCGCCATATGCGATTCCGAGAAGCAGCATGGAACTCCATAGAATGTTCATTGCATCACCTGACTAAAAAGATCTTTATAAAAATATGCTGACTTTATATTTTCCATGATTCGAAACTCAAGTATACACCATAATCCCACAAATTTTTATTATGCCGTCGTTTTATAATGCTTTCTAAAATTGATATTTTAGTTTTATACGTATATAATAATAAACATTATAAGGGTGGTGTTTTAAAATGAAGAAATGAGACCTGCATTCAGTGCCTGCTATGAATAATATAATGTGATATATAATTACCGGTCAACACACAGATTTTTCCGTGCATTGGCCGGTAATTTTTTCATTTAAAAATCAGTTTCCTGTCTTCCCTTTTCTCATATAAGGATTTCGATACAGTGAAATCACAAGCTCCGCAGCCATGAAGCACCAGATGATCGGTTCGCACCAGATTACGGCGCTGTAGTGGTAGCGTGGAATGAATACCATGGCAAAGATAATCTTTCCAAACAGCTCAATAAAGCTCGACAGCAACGGCAGAATTTTCTCTCCGAGTGCCTGCAGTGCCAGACGGCTGCAGTTGACAAGACCAAGGGCGAAGAAAAACGGGATGGCTACGCGGAGGTAGCGGGCTCCGTTTCCGAGGACGGTCGGGTCGGATGAACCAGAGATCAGGTGTACCATGGTTGGTGCAAGCGGGGTGACGATTACAATCAGGCACGCGGTTACGCTGAAGCAGAAAATGTAAGCGTAACGGATGCCTTTCCGCACGCGCTCCCAGTTGTCTGCGCCGCGGTTCTGTGCAACGTAAGTGTTGACGGCCTGCGCCATGGAGGAAAGCGGCATCATGGAGAACGAAAACAGCTTTCTCGCAGCGGTATGTCCGGCGATAGTTTCATATCCGAGGCTGTTGATGCCCGGCTGCAGAACGATCGAACCGACATAAATGATACTGCTCATGAATCCCATTGAAAATCCCTGCGCCAGCAGATCTGCGTACAGTCCGCGGTCCAGCGCGAAGTGGCGTTTTTCCGGAAGCAGGATTTTCGCTTTCGTAACAATATAAATCAGGCAGAGCACAACGGAAATGCCCTGTGCAATGACGGTTGCAATCGCGGCACCCCGGACACCCATGCCGAAGGTGCGGATAAACAGCAGATCGAGCACGATGTTCACCAGCGATGAAAAGATCAGGAACACAAGCGGCATGAAGCTGTTGCCGATCGCCCGCAGCAGGCCGGAGCACAGGTTGTAGGCGAACATGACGAACAGGAAAATCGAGAGAATCGAAATATAGCTGTAGGATTCCTCAAGAATCTCCGCCGGTGTTTTCAGCAGGCGCAGCAGCGGATGCATGAAGATCGTCGCCAGAATGGTAACTACCAGTGTCACGGCAACGCCGATGACGATACAGGATGCGACCGATTTTTTCATCCGGTCCGTCTCCTGCCGTCCAAAGCAGCGCGCCGTGACGATCGCAAGACCGTTTCCGACGCCGAACGTAAATCCGGTCATCATCTCATAGATGGATGAGCAGGCACCCATCGCCGCAATCGATGAGTCGCCGAGTGTATAGCCGACGATCAGGGTATCCATCGTGTTGTAAATCTGCTGAAACACGCGGGACGCCATGATCGGCAGGGCAAAAGCAGCAGAGATTTCAGGATCGGGCCGTGAAGCAGATCGACCTGAGAACTCCGCCGGGTTTGTGTCTGTGA
>ENA-OQDD01000375-OQDD01000375.1-human-gut-metagenome-genome-assembly--contig:-NODE-375-length-18950-cov-4.841046_pt1 | contig 18950 bp, 25 predicted proteins | sample MGYA00242507_ERZ504598 | MGnify/ENA primary metagenome ERZ504598 (study PRJEB26092, sample SAMD00036318) | human gut metagenome | host: Homo sapiens | study: EMG produced TPA metagenomics assembly of... | reverse complement strand
TCAAACCGCCGCCTTTGGACTCTCATGGAAACACAATTATCGGCACGGTAAATACGGTTTATCAGTGACAGATGCCATGCAGATGGCACTTCAAATTTTCGGGAATATTATCCGCAATTGAAAAAAGAGGCAATTGATGAACTTCAAAAAATGTTAAAAGAAGAATTGGAGAAAGTTCAACCTCAAAATATTCTGCCGCCGATACCAAGAATTGCGGTTCCAACATTGCAAGGCGCAAGCATTTCTGATGAAGAAATCATTCGGAGACTCTATGCAAAATTGCTTGCGGGTACGATGAACACAGAAAAGAGAGAATATGCGCATCCTGCATTTGTAAGAATGATTGATGAAATGAATGAGATGGATGCAAAGGTTTTGAAGAAAATTGTAGATATTAGTGATAGTATTCCAGTTGCGCGTGTGACATTTACCTTTGAAGGCAAATATTTGGCACATGTGATGCCGCATTTTTATAGTATGCATTTTGACGGTCTCGGAAACGAATATGATATCTCACGAAGTATAGAAAATTTGTCGAGGCTCAACCTTATAAATTTATTTGATGGAAGCGTAACGAACTTTGATTATAAAGAGTTTGAAAGAGCACCATATGTGAAAAATAGATTTGACTATGCAGTGAAAAACAATCCTGAACGGCAATTGACTATAAAAATTTCGGAATATACTATTCAGGAAAATGATATAGGCCATCAATTTGCAAATGTTTGCATCCTTGATTAAGCTATTTGTTTATTGGAAAGGAGCCCTCCCATGTCCAACTTCTCCTATCTCTCCACCCGCCCCGAATATTCCCTCTTCGCTAATTCTGCCATCGAGGCCGAGAAAGTGTTCTCCACCTCCCCGGCGATGTGCGCGGTGGGGTGCCGGAAGGCGTTGGAGCTGGCGGTGAAGTGGGTGTATGCGGCAGACAAAACCATCACGATGCCCTACAAGGACAACCTGCAATCCCTGCTGCATGAGCCGAGTTTCCGGTTCGCAGTGGACCGCAATGTGTGGAGCGTGCTGCCCAGCATCGTGAAGGCGGGCAATCTGGCGGTACATACGGGGCATAGTGTGTCGGCGGCGGATGCAGTGTTCAGCCTGCGGGGGCTGTTCGACTTCATCCAGTGGGTGGATTACTGCTACGGCACAGACTATGTGGAGCGCTCCTTTGATGAAACGGCCATCCCCGGCGAAAAGGTAGCACTGGACGAAAAGAAGATCCGGGAACAGGAAAGCCTGCTGACCCAGAAAGATGCCGAGTTGGAAGCCTTGCGCAAGCAGGTGGAGAGCCTTTCGGCGGCGTACACGGCCAGCAAACAGCAGAACCAGCAGAGCCGCAGTTTCACCGCCGCAGACCTGACCGAGGCCGAGACGCGGCAGAAGATCATCGATATCGACCTCAAGGCCATGGGCTGGAAATTCACCGGGCCGGATGCCGATGTGCGCACCGAGTACGAAGTGGACAACATGAACGGCGTGCTGGGGCAGAAGGGCTATGCGGACTATGTGCTGATGGGCAAGGACGGCTTGCCGCTGGCGGTCATTGAAGCCAAGCGCAGCACCAAAGACCCCAACATCGGGCGCAAGCAGGCTCAGCTTTATGCAGACTGTCTGGAGCAGAAGTTTGGCCGCCGTCCGATGCTGTTTACCACCAACGGCTACACCACCTATTTCTGGGATGAGCAGAGCGGCCCGCAGCGTGCCGTGAGCGGGGTGTTCTGCAAGGACGATCTGCAGAAGCTGATGAACCGCCGCACCGAGAAAAAGCCGCTGGACGCCATCGAAATTGACGATAAAATCACCGACCGCTACTACCAGAAAAACGCCATCCGGGCAGTCTGCGCCCATATTACGCAGGGCTTCCGGCGCAATCTGCTGGTCATGGCTACTGGCACGGGCAAGACCCGCACCGCATCCAGCCTGACCGATGTGCTGAGCCGGGGCGGTCATGTGACCAACGTGCTCTTTCTGGCGGATCGCACTGCGCTGGTCAAGCAGGCAAAGGACGACTTTAAGAAGTATCTGCCCGACCAGTCGCTGTGCAACCTCTGCTCCTCCAAGGACGATAAGGCCGCGCGCATCGTGTTTTCCACCTATCCCACCATGCTCAACGCCATCGACAACGCCAAGACCAAGGACGGCGTGCCGCTGTTTTCCCCTGCGCATTTTGACCTTATCATCGTGGACGAGAGCCACCGCAGCATTTTCAAAAAATACCGCGCCATTTTTGATTATTTCGATGCGATTCTGGTGGGTCTGACCGCCACCCCGAAAACCGATGTAGACCGCAACACCTACGACTTTTTCGAGATGGAGCACGGCATCCCCACCTACGCCTACGATTACGACACGGCGGTCTACACCGACCATGTGCTGGTGCCTTACTACAACTACGAGGTCAAGACGAAATTCACAGAAGAGGGCATCCACTACGACCAGCTTTCACCGGAGGATAAGGCCCGCTATGAGGACGATTTTGCCGAGGACGATACCCTGCCCACCTTCATCCCGTCCGAAAAGCTGAACAAGTTCATCTTCAACGCCAACACCGTGGACACGGTGCTGCAAGACCTGATGGAACGGGGCATCCAGACGGCAGGCGGCGACCGCATCGGCAAGACCATCATCTTTGCCCAGAACAAGCGCCATGCGGAGTTTATCCGGGAACGCTTTGGCAAGCTCTACCCGCAGCTGGAGACCCAGTACCCGGGATTCATCCAGCGGGTGGTCTGCGATGATGCCTATGCACAGTCCATCATTGACGACTTCAAACAGCCGGACAAGCCGCCGTTTATTGCGGTCTCGGTGGATATGATGGACACGGGCATCGATGTGCCGGAGTGCGTGAATCTGGTGTTCTTCAAAAAAGTGCGCAGCAAAACGAAGTCTGGCAGATGATCGGCGTGGTACGCGGCTCTGCCCATCCCTTGCCTGCGTGGATGCCATCGACGGCGAATATACGGGCAAACGACGTTTTCTGATCTTCGACTACTGCGGCAACTTTGAATTTTTCCGTCAGAAACCCAACGGCTACGAGAGCGCGGACACCAAAAGCCTGTCCGAGAGCATTTTCTGCAAGCAGGTGCGGATTGCCGCCGCGCTGCAGGATGGAGCCTATGGGGACGAAAACTACCAGAACTGGCGCAAGATCTTAACGGAGACCTGCCGTGCCGAAGTGGGAGCGCTGAACCCGGAGCTGGTATCCGTGCGGCTGCACCGACAGGCCGTGGAACACTATCAAAAGCCGGAAGCCTTTGTCAGCCTGACCGAAACGGACAAGGGTACTCTGATGAAAGAGGTGGCACCGCTCATCTCGCTGGACGATAAGGACGAGGCCGCCAAGCGGTTCGATAACTTTGTGTATGGCTTGCTGCTCTGTGAACTGGAAGGTCTGCCGGGGCTGGGCCGCGCCCAGAAACAGCTGCGCAGCACGGCGGCAATGCTGGAAGGGAAAGCTACCATCCCACAGGTGCAGGCGAAGCTGCCCCTCATCCGGGAGGTGCAGACGGACGAATTTTTGACCTCGCATGATCTGCTCCGCTTTGAGGAAATGCGGCAGGAACTGCGGGAGCTTATCAAGTTTCTGGTGGAGGGCGGCGAGGGGCAAAAACCTGTCTACACGGCCCTTGCCGACCCGGTACTGGAACAGACCGAGGGCAAAGCGCTGGATTCCGGCTACGATTTTGGCGAGTACCGGGAACGTGTGAACCGCTACATCATGGAGCACCGCAGCGATACGCTGGCCATCCACAAGCTGACCCAGAACATTCCGCTTTCCCGGGGCGACTATACCGAGCTGGAACATATCTTCACCTGTGAGCTGGGCAGCAAAGAAGACTATGCACGGGAGTTTCGGGATACACCCTTTGGTCTGCTGGTGCGTAAAGTGGCAAAGCTGGACCACGATGCTGCCATGCAGGCATTTTCCAAGTTCATCAATGACGAATCGCTGAATGCAAAGCAGATCGCGTTCGTGCAGAAGGTCATTCATTACATCGAGCAGAACGGTTATGTGGAAAGCAAAGCGGTGCTGATGAAACCACCCTTTGACCAGCCCATCCTGTTTACCCGCCTGTTTGATGGCAAAACAGGGAGTGAACTGATGGATACGATCAATTCGGTGAAAGAGAATGCCACCCATGTGACGGCATAAAGTAGTGGAATGTAATGATAAAAACCGGTATAATTCAGGACTATCGAAAAATGAATATCCTGCAACGCAGTATGGCAAGTCAGGGAATTTTGAACGATACGCAAACGACTCTGGCTGATTACCTGATGAGCATCGCACAAATTTCCGTGGAGGATGCCGGAGCGATTTATATCGAGTTGAGCAGCATCCGCGGCAATTTTATGGCAAACATCATTCTGCGCATGATTGAAAATTATCACTTCCTGCCCGATATGGCGCAGAAACTGAAAAACAAACAAGCACTGGTGGAAAGCGTAATTGCAAATGAACAACAGGAGCCTTCCATTATGTTGCCCACCAAAGATGTGTATGATGACCTTGTCAACAGCAAACTGGATATGATCGAGGGCTTCGTGCCGATCTCTGCCATCCAGTATGATGCTAAGATGCAGGAAGCAGAAAGACTTTAAGGGGAGTGCGACTTGTAGGATTGCTTTAAATTATCGAGTTAATCCGCAGGCTGAATAGATTCCCTCGAATCGAATGAAAACGAAAAAATGCCCGCTCACCGTGGAGATCCGGCTCCATCGGTGGGCGGGCATATCCAATAAAACACCAGGATACGATTATGCTTTTCGTACTTCAGCTGGGATCTTGTTCTGGCTCAGATATCCCACAGGGAGGGCGCAGAGGTGGAAACTGCGGCGGCACCTGCGCGCATGGCGGCCATGACGTCGGCTTTGTCCCGCAGCAGGCCGCCTGCAATGACAGGCACCTGTGTACGGGCGCTGATCTCGGCGATGACCCGGGGCATGATGCCGGGAAGGATCTCGACAAAATCCGGCTTGCCCTGCTCCAGCTGACCGGGCAGGCTGGTCAGCGAGAGGGAATCCAGGATGAATGCCCGCTGGACGGTCAACAGGCCGCGGTGGCGCGCCCGGCGGATCAGAGTCGGGCGGGTGGAGATGATGCCGTCCGGGTGGCACAGGGCGTTGAGGGAGTCCACCGCGATCTCCCGCGACGAAAGGCCGTCCACCAGGTCGATGTGAACTACGGCCAGTTTTCCGGCATCATGTATGCGGTGCACCAGACCGTCTACGGTGAGCAGGGTGCTCGCCAGCAGAAAAACGGCGCTGCAGGGCGAAGCCAGCGCAGCAGTCAGGGATTCGTCCGTTTTCACGGCGGCGATCACCGGTTCGTTCAACAAAGTTTCGGCAAGAGGATGCATTGGGTAAGACTCCTTTTTTATCAATTACTTGATTTATATTATTCTACAAAAAAGCCGCCATGTAAATAAGTTACACGGCGGCTGTAATGTAAAATCTAGGTTTTATCAGAATGTGGTTGCAATCAGCTCACCGCCGCCCAGAATGGTAGTAGTATTGGAACAGCTGATCATTACAATAAACATTGCATTTATCAGACCTGCAATGTACGGATTGCGGGTGCGTTTGTAGATGATGCGGGACATGATGGGCGTGACAAACAGAAGAACCATACAGGGGAACAGCCAAATGGGACCAATGCGCTGGCCTTCGGTCAAACCATAAAGCTGATAACCCGTTGCATAGAAGTAGATATATTGACTTGCAACCACAAAAATAGCACCAAGCGCATTAAAGAATGCAAAAATCAAGATGTTGCCATTTTTTCCGCCAATGGTGTTGTAGTTGAAGCAATTTGCCGAGATCGAGTTCATAACGTAGAACAGCAGGAAGAATGGCAGATAGCGAAGTGCGATCAGCACTTTATCAGCGCCGAAGGTTTTGAACGCAACGACATACATCCGATAATCAACTTGGAAGAAATAGTGTGCTGCAAAAACAAGGCCGAACGAAACGACGATCACGATAACAGCGAGGGCAATGGTCTTCCACAGCTGCTCCAGATTCAAATACAGACCCGCTCTTCGAGCACTCCAACCGTGTCTTTTTCCATAAGCACCGTAAAAAACAGCAGAGCAGAATATTGCAAAGACGCCGCAAAGAGCAGCCCATGTACCGATCGTCAGGGGGCCGGTCTGCACAAAGAAGTTTGTTGTCTTTGAGTAAACGGTATTCATGCAGAACAAAAAGCTTGCACCGGAAAAAACTGCACCGATAATCAGCAGAACCCAGTACCATGCCTTGGCTCCGCTGTCCTGCACAGGGGCTGGCTGTACAATTTCACCACTGCGGAGAGCAGAAAATACGGGAGTATCAAGCAGAACCAGCGTGAAACTGACCATGAAGATCAAAAGACCGATCACGCCGAGGCTGTTGAACACCGCTTTAATGGGCCAGATCTGATCGCTGGCAGGCAGGGGCTTTGGAGCGCCGAGCGTTGTATCAAAAAATCAACGGCATAGCCGACACAAGTAGTAGAAAAAGCAACGAGAGGATGGATCATGTTCGGCCGATAAATCACGCGATAAGCGGTCTTTCCATCAAAATCGCGCGTATAATATTTGCCGCCTTCTGCGATACCGGCAAAGCCGTCCTCATTAAAATTCAGGAATTTTTTAGCACCATCTGTTTCCATGAAGGCTGCCGGATTGGTCAGCATATTTCCAGCGTCATCATAGGTTCCAAAGTAAAAGTCATCATGGGTACTGGCAATAATGCCTACACTGCGTGAGCCGTAATCTCCGCTATGATCACCACCGGTGTCATCCTGCCAGTCACCAGCCTGCTGCAGAACGGAAGCAATCAAAGGAGTTTCCCGGGAATTATCGATCTCTACCGCCATATTAGCAGCTGTACCGCCGCTGGAATGGCCTGTAACGCCAATACGAGCTGTGTCAACGTACGGAAGGCTTGCAATAAGCTGAACTGCACCATCGACGCCCACAGCACCATCGTAAAGTTCTGCAATCGACAGGCTTTCCGAGTCGCCATGACTGTGCAGATCAAGTGCCAGCACCACATATCCCCGGCGAGCCAGCTCAATACTATACAAGTCCTGCATTTCTTTGTTGTTATACCATCCTTCGATTGTAACAACACCCGCGCCGGTGTGTCTTTAGTTGCATTCTGTGGAATGTAAAGGTATGCGGCCAGCTGGTGTCCAGAGGGACTTTCCCAGCTCATTTCCTTGATCCTGATCCCACCAGAAGTTTGTACAGCGGACGCTACGATGGCACTTACAAGGCAAAGAATCAGTGACAGGCACAACCAGAATTTGCTGTTTTTCAACCTACCTTTTTGATGCGACATGCTTGGGACCTCCTTTTTGAATCTGATTTTTCCGTAATAAAAATGGGGACACACTGCATCTGGACGATACAGTGCATCCCCATCTCACTTCTCTTGGGATGATTCTAGTATAGCGCTTTGTAACAAAATGTCAATAGAAAATAAACAATTAAAAAATATTTTGTGCGTGAATCATAAAGTTGGGCGAAAACAATCAATGCTCTGCCCAGTCGCTGCTGCGGCCCACAGCCTTGTGCCAGCCGGCCAGCAGACGGGTGCGCTCGGCCTCGTCCATCTGCGGGGCAAAGGTCATATTGCAGTGCCACAGGCTGCGGATCTCGTCCCGGTCCTTCCATACGCCGGTGGCAAGGCCCGCCAGATAGGCAGCGCCCAGAGCAGTCGTTTCCCGGATGGCCGGGCGCAGCACGGTCTTGTTCAGGATATCGGCCTGGAACTGCATCAGGAACTGGTCGCGGGATGCACCGCCGTCCACCTTCAGCGAGGTGATGGGTACGCCGGTGTCCTTTTCCATAGCAGCCACAAGATCGGCGCTCTGGTAGGCAATGGACTCCTCTGCCGCGCGGATGATATGGTTCTGGGTGGTGCCGCGGGTAATGCCCACAATGGCACCGCGGGCGTACATATCCCAGTACGGTGCACCCAGACCAGTAAAGGCCGGCACGATGTAAATGCCGCCGTTATCCGGCACCTTCTGGGCGTAGTATTCCGCATCGCGGCTTTCCTGGATCATGCGCAGGCCGTCGCGCACCCACTGGATGACGGCACCGCCCACAAAGACGCTGCCCTCCAGCGCGTACTCCACCTTACCGTTCAGGCTGATGGCAATGGTAGAGATCAGGCCGTTCCGGCTGCGGCAGATGGTGTCGCCGGTGTTCATCAGCAAAAAGCAGCCGGTGCCGTAGGTGTTCTTGGCCTCGCCCTTGCGAAAGCAGCTCTGTCCGAACAGCGCAGCCTGCTGGTCACCGGCAATGCCGGCCACCGGGATCTGCACACCGCACAGATCGGTGGTGCCGTAGACCTCGCTGGAATCCGTCACGCGGGGCAGGATGCAGCGCGGGATATCCAGCGCTTTGAGCAGGGTGTCGTCCCAGTCCAGCGTGCGGATGTTATACAGCATGGTGCGGCTGGCGTTGGTGCGGTCGGTGACATGCACTCTGCCGCCGGTCAGCTTCCAGACCAGCCATGTGTCCACAGTGCCGAACAGGATCTCCCTGCCTCGGCCCGTTCCCGCGCACCGGGCACATTGTCCAGGATCCACTTGATCTTCGTTGCGGAGAAATAGGCATCGGGCATCAGGCCGGTGTTCTCCCGGATGTAGTCTGCCATGCCGGGCTGCTGCAGCAGTTCATCCACCAGCGGAGCCGTGCGGCGGCACTGCCAGACGATGGCGTTATAGATGGGGCGGCCGGTGGCCTTTTCCCACAGGATGGTGGTCTCCCGCTGGTTGGTGATGCCAATGGCGGCGATATCGTGGGCATCGACACCGCTCTGGGCCACCACCTCGTTCATGACTCCATACTGGGTGGACCAGATCTCCATGGGGTTGTGCTCCACCCAGCCTGCTGCGGATAGATCTGCTCAAACTCGCGCTGCTGCACCGCAATGATATTCTGCTCATTGTCGAACAGGATGGCACGGCTGCTGGTGGTTCCCTGATCCAGCGCCAGAACATATTTTGTACTCATGCTTTTGCTCCCTCCGTATCGTTTCAGGAGTGTGTATCACAGATTTCGCGTCGCCACAACGTCCACGCCGGTGCCGCACACATCTGCCAGCACCACCTGCCCGGTGCGGACGGGGGCGTGCAGGGTGACGCGGTCCAGCGCAGCCATGACCTCGGTCATCTTCTCTTTGGGCACAGCTGCGCAGTCTTTACCGGGCAGCGCGGATACAGCCCACCCTCCGCCCGCACCGTGCTGGTGATGATGCGGGTGGGATGGGTCAGCTCTTCCCTGCCGTAGGCGGCACCGTTGGGGCAGGCGTTTCCAGTTACATTATAATCATTTTCCGGGTCTACCTGCAAGTGGCAGCCGCAGGGACAGCAGATGCAAATGACTTCTTTGATGCTGCTCATTCTGCAATAACCTCCTCTACCGCAACGGTCAGCGGGCCGTCTGCTTTTTCCAGCAGGACTTTGGGCAGTGCGATGTGCTCCATCTCGCCGGGAGCCATGCGCTGGCGCTTGAACCGGGCCAACTGCCTGCCGCCGCAGGTCACGGTGATCTGGCTGGGGCCGTAGTTCTGCCGCACACGGAAGGAAATGTTCACGCTCCTGTCCACATCAGCGGGGCGCACCCGCTGCGGCACGGTGTAGCCCACGCCATTGCCCGGCACAAGGTCAAGCACAACCGTATCGGAGCTTCGCCCTTTAAAACATAGGCCGCCGCAGAAGCACCGGCAAGGTCGCTTTCGCCGGAAACGAAGTCCACCAGATCATGCACGTGCACCACGTTGCCGCAGGCGAACACGCCGGGGATGCCGGTCTCCATATTCTCGTAGACCACTGCGCCTTTGGTGTGGGGGTCCATGGGGATGCCCGCCTGCCGGGTCAGCTCATTTTCCGGGATCAGGCCAACGCTGAGCAGGATGGTGTCCACATCAAATTCCATCTCGGTGCCCGGGATGGGGCGGCGGTTTTCGTCCACCTTGGCAACGGTGGCCTTTTCCACGCGGGCCTTGCCCTGAATATCCACGATGGTATGGGACAGATACAGGGGGATGTCGAAGTCCTGCAGGCACTGCACGATGTTGCGGGTCAGGCCGCCGGAATACGGCATGACCTCCACGCAGGCCAGTACTTTGGCACCTTCCAGCGTCATGCGGCGGGCCATGATCAGGCCGATGTCGCCGCTGCCGAGGATGAGCACCCGCTTGCCTACCAGATAGCCCTCCATGTTGACATAGCGCTGGGCCGCACCGGCGGTGTAGATACCGGCAGGGCGGCTGCCCGGAATGCCAATGGCACCGCGGGTGCGCTCCCGGCAGCCCATGCAGAGGATGATGCTTCTGGCTTCCAAGATCTGATAGCCCTTTTCCCGGCTGACGCAGTGGATCTTTTTGTCCGGGGTGACGTCCAGCACCATCGTGCCCAGCTCCACCCGGACACCGGTGGAGCGCAGCAGTTCAATGCAGCGGCCTGCGTATTCCGGGCCGGTGAGCTGCTCGCCAAAGCGGTGCAGGCCGAAGCCGTTGTGGATGCACTGGTTCAGGATGCCGCCCAGCTCGTTGTCGCGCTCTAAGATAAGGATATCGCGCAGACCATGCTGCCATGCGCTGTAAGCTGCGGCAAGGCCTGCAGGGCCGCCGCCGACGATGACCAGATCAATCATGGTGCTCTCCCTCCTGCTTGGTTTCACACAGTAAGACGTTGGTGCCGGCCTTATCCTGCAGCACGTCCAGCGGACGGATGCCCAGCGTTTTGCTGATCAGCTCCAGCACCCGCGGCCCGCAAAAGCCGCCCTGACAGCGGCCCATACCGGCACCGCAGCGGCGCTTGACACCGTCAATGGTGGTGGCGGGGATCTCTTCGTGCAGAGCGTCCAGAATTTCGCCCTCGGTGATCGTCTCACAGCGGCAGATCACGCGGCCATAGGCGGGTTCCTTTGCAATGAGCCGGGCTTTTTCTTCGGGCGGAAGCTCCTTGAAGCGCACCCGGGTGCGGCCATCCCTGTAATCCGCCTTGGGGGCGGGCAGATCGCCGTGAGCTTCCAGAATTTTGACGGCTTCTTTGGCAACGGCCGGTGCACTGGAAAGGCCGGGCGATTTCATGCCCGCCAGATCGATGAAGCCGGGTGCGCCTTCCGCTTCGCCGATAACGAAGTCGCCCGTGTCCACATTGGCACGGACACCCGCAAAATTGCGGATGGACTCGCTGAAGCGGATGTTCGGCACGCTGCGGCGCGCTGCGGCGCTGACGAAGGCCAGCCCGGCGGCGGTACAGGCGGTATCGTCCCCTTCCACGGGGTCGGCGTTCGGGCCGACGATCAGGTTGCCGTGGACGGTGGGGGCCACCAGAACGCCCTTGCCGTTTTCGTTGGGGCACTGGAAGATGACGTGGTGCACACGGCTGCCCTCGGATTTATCCAGCAGGTAGTATTCGCCCCGGGTGGGCTGGATGGTAAATTTGTGGGGTGCGGCCATATCGTGCACGGCCTGCGCCGAGATGCCTGCCGCATTGATGATATAGCGCGTTTCCACAATTCCGGAGGGGGTGGTCAGCGCCCAGCCGCCGGCGGTCTTTTCGATGCGGGTCACAGGGCAGCTGCGGTGCAGCTCCACACCGTTGCGCACGGCTACTTCTGCCATGGCCAGTGCAAAGTCCCACGGGCTGACGATGGCGGCGCTGGGCGCATACAGCGCGCCAACGACAGTGGGGGCCAGATTCGGTTCCATGGCAAGCGTTTCCTCTGCGGAAAGCAGCCGGATGCCCGGCACGCCGTTGGCGATGCCGTTCTCATACAGTTTCTGCAGGTGGGGCAGCTCTTCCGGCTGAGGGCCAGCACCAGACTGCCGCACTGCAGGTACGGCACATCCAGCCGGGCGCAGATCTCCTTGGCCAGTGCGGACCCCTCCACGTTGAGCCGCGCCATCCGGGTGCCCGGTTCGGGGTCGTAGCCAGCGTGCAGAATGGCACTGTTGGCTTGGTGGTGCAGTCTGCCACGTCATTTTCAGCCTCGAAAATGGCGGTCTGCAGCGGGTAATGGGACAGCTCATAGGCGGCTGCCGCACCAATGACACCGCAGCCGATAATTGCTACATCCAGCATAAAAACCTCCTGATCGCTCCGTTTGCCGAATAAAAGAAAAAGAGCAGGACAAACAAAAGGGCCTTTCGACTCTCCCCTTGCTTGTTCTGCTCGATCCTCTGAACAAACTTTTATTGTCTTTATGATAATGCGATCTGCACAAGATGTCAAGCGTTTGTTGAAAATTTAAAGCTCATTTTTACCTGTGCGGCTTTTTCCTGCTCTTTGCGGGCGCGGAGGCTTTTGGCAGAGCACGGCCTGCTGCAGCATGGCCTGCAGCGCTGCGCCCGGCCACAAGGCCGGAGCCGAACGCCCAGTGCAGGTTAAAACCGCCGCAGCTGCCTGCGCAGTCCAGCGTTTCGCCCACAAAGTAAAGGCCCGGACAGCCCTTGAACTGGAAGTGCCCGTCCACCTCCCGCAGGGCCAGCCCGCCGCCGGTGGTCTGGGCCTGCTTCCAGCTGCAGGGGGTCAGCCCTTCAAAGCGCCAGTGCTTGGCGGTGTGGGCCAGCTTCTGCCACTGTGCGGCGGTGAGCACGGCAGGCGCGTCGCTGTCCTGCAGCCCGGCGGCAGACCACACAGTACGGCCCAGCTTCTGGTTCAGCAGGCCCAGCCAGAAGTCAGCGGCGCTGCCCCCTTCCGTCTGGGCGGCGTGGGCCGCAAACAGGCTGGCAAGTGCGGTTTCGTCCACTGCCGGGAAGAGGTCCAGCTCCACAGCAGGAGCCTTGGGGCCGCGGCCCGGGGCCAGCAGGCCGGACAGCTGCATGATGCAGATGCCGGAAAGGCCGTAATCGGTGAACTGTACCTCGCCGTTCTCGCAGGCAAGCACACGGGCACCGTCCAGCAGGGATGCTGCTGCCTTGGCACGGATGCCAGCCAGCGCTTTGCGGGGCTTTGCGCACTGCAGGGCGGTCAGGCAGGGGTACAGCGGCTCCACCCTGCCGCCGCACTGGGCGGCGAACCGGGTGCCAAAGCCGTCGGTGCCGAACTGCGGCCCTGCCTCGCCGCCCATGGCGCAGATGACGGCATCGGCGCGCAGCGTTTCGGTGCTGCCCTCTGCCGTCTCGAACTGCACGGCGTAGCCGCTGCGGCTCTGGTTCAGGGTGCGCACGGTGCAGCCGGTGCGCAGCTGCACATGGTGCTGCGCAAGGTGGTGCTCCAGCAGGGCCAGCACGTCCGCCGCCTGATTGGAGTACGGATACACCCGGCCCGCCTCGTCGGTGCGGGTGTAAAGCCCCAGCGCACGGAACCAGCGCAGCGGGTCGGCGGTATTTACGGCATCCAGCAGCGGACGAAGTGCTGCCGGGTCGGCAGTGAAATACAGCTCCGGTGCAATGCCGGTGTTATCCAGATTGCAGCGGCCATTGCCGGTGGCAAGCAGCTTTTTGCCCGGCTTCGGGTTGCGCTCCAGCACAATGACCTGTGCAGCGGGGGCACTTTGTGCCGCCGCCAGCGCGGCTGCAAGACCGGCGGCACCGCCGCCAGAATGAGGATGTTCGGCATCCGGACACCTGCCTTTCTCAGTAGAATTTTAGGATCTGTCTTCATAAGCGGGGTGCTGTGCTTATGAAAATGGCTTTTTGTATCATTGTAGCAGAACCCTGCCGGAAACGCAACGAAGAGGCAGCTTTCCGTGCAGGTCTTTTTGCGCGGGGGCAGCAGGTATAAATGGCCCGGCCTGACAGATACTAGTGCTGCAGGCATTTTTAAGGAAACGGAGGAGCAAAAACATGAAAGCAACAGGAATCGTGCGCCGCATCGACGAGCTGGGCCGGGTGGTGATCCCCAAGGAGATCCGCCGCACCCAGCGCATCCGCCGCGGCGACCCGCTGGAGATCTTCACCACGGGCGACGGCGAGGTGATCTTTAAAAGTATTCGCCCATTGGCGAGATGAACGCAGTGGCGGCCCAGTATACCGAGGTGCTCAGCAAAAGCTTTGCGCTGACCGCACTGGTGGCCGACCGCGACCGCATCCTTACGGTGAGCGGCTCCGGCCGGCGGGAGCTGGCCGACCGCAGCATCAGCCAGCCGCTGGAAAAGCTGATGGATGGCCGCAGGCTGTACCAGAGCGAGGCATTGCCGAAAAGTGCATCCTGCCTGCGAAGCTCGCCCCGGGTGGTGCTGTGCGCCGCACCCATCATTGCGGCAGGCGATGTGACCGGCGTGGTGGCCCTGCTGACCGAAGACCGCACGGCCACGCCGGATGCCGCCCAGCTCAAGGCCGTGAATGTGGCAGCGGCATTTCTGGCAAGGCAGATGGAAGAGTAAAGAACATGCCGGAGCGCTTTCCTTATAATAAGGAGGGCGCTTTCTCGTTTATGACAGAATTATGAATCTTTTAAAACATTTTTCCAAGGGGCTTGACAGCACCGGAAAATTGGCTATAATGGTCTTAGCACTCAGGAACAAGGAGTGCTAAACAAACAAAGCAAACGCAAAAAGGGGGCAGGCGCTATGACGATGGATGCACGCAAGCAGCGAGTCTTGCAGGCGATCGTGGCGCTGTATGGTCTCGAAGGCGAGCCCGTTGGCAGCAGCGTGCTGGCAAACTACTTTGACATGGCAGTTTCCAGCGCAACGCTCCGCAATGAGATGGCGGCGCTGACAAAGCTGGGCCTGCTGGAGCAGCCCCACACCAGCGCGGGCCGTGTGCCCAGCGCCAAGGGCTACCGTTACTACCTTGATAATCTGCTGACCGACGATCAGCCGCTGGATCGTGTGAGCCGCGCCCGTGTGGATGCGGTGTTCGCAAGCCTCGACCATGAGCCGGAAAGCTGGCCGCAGGTGCCGCCAAGCGCTGGCCGCCATCAGCGGCTGCACCGCCGCCATCAGCACCCCGTGCGCCGAGGATCTGTGCATCGCCCACTATGAAGTGGTTCAGGTGGGCCGCAGCGCAGCGGCTGTGCTGGCCGTTACCACGGCCGGTTACGTCCGCACCCGCGTGGCGCGGGTACGCACCGGCCTCTCCCGCGAGAATGCGGCAGCACTTGCCGCACTGCTCAACCGCAACCTCACCTTTGTAGCGCCGGTGGATCTTTCCACCCGGCTGCTGGCAGAGCTGTGCAGCCAGATCGACCCAGAGCTGGTGCCTGTCATCAGCGCGGCGGCTGCCATCCTGCAGGATTCCGTCAAGCCCCACGTATTTCTGGGCGGCGAGCAGTACCTGCTGGACTGGCCCCAGCTGGACGGCAAGGTGGGCGACATCCTCACACTGCTGAACGACGAGGAGCAGGCCGCTGGCCTGATCGCACCTCCGGCAGAACGCAGTGAGAGCGTGCTGCTGGGCGAGGATCTGGAACCGCAGATCCCGGGCCTGTGCATCGTGAGTGACCGGTATCTGGTGGGCGGAGGCCTGTGGGGCTCCATTGCATTGATCGGCCCCACCCGGATGCCCTTCCAGAAGCTGATGCCGCTGCTGCATTACTTTGCAGATCAGCTTGGCGAGGGCATGAGCGGCAAACGAAAAGACACCCCGCAGGCTGCCGTACCGCGGCGGACTGTGATCTATAAGGAGGATCTGGAATGAGCGAAGAAGCAAAAAAGACGGCTCCGGCTCAGGAAGCGGAGCAGCCCGAAACGGCTCCCGAGGAAAAGACCCAGCAGGCAGCACCCGAACAGGAACCTGTTGCTGAAGCTGCCGACCCGAAGGATGACAAGAAGAAGGATGGCGGCTGGTTCAACAAGAAGGCCCGTGAGCTGGAAGCCGTAAAGGCAAAGCTGGATGCTGCCGAAGCCAACGCTGCACAGGCCAAAGACCAGCTGCTGCGCATGGCGGCGGAGTACGAGAACTACCGCAAGCGCTCCACCCGCGAAGCCGACCAGAAGTTCAACGATGGCGTTTCCTTTGCGGTGAACCAGATCATTCCCATTCTGGATACGCTGGAGATGGCGGCCAACGCCCCCACCACCGACGAGAACTACAAAAAGGGCGTGACCATGACGCTGGACAAGGCTGCTAAGGCGCTGGATGCCCTCCATGTGGAGGAGATCGAGGCGCTGGGCAAGCCCTTTGATCCCAACTTCATGAATGCAGTGCAGCAGATCCCCGCCCCGGACGGACAGGAGAGCGGCACCGTCATCACGGTCTACCAGAAGGGCTACAAGCTGGGCGATAAGATCGTCCGCCATGCGACCGTTGTAGTGGCCGAATAACAAAGCAGAAACCCGAAAGGTTTTGAATATAACATCCGCTTACAAACATTTGAGCATCACATAAACAATAAGAGTTGTTCTTTCGAGAGGAGTTTTCATTATGAGTAAGATCATTGGTATCGACCTTGGTACTACCAACAGCTGCGTGGCTGTCATGGAGGGCGGCGAGCCCGTTGTTATCGCAAACTCTGAGGGTGCACGCACCACCCCGTCTGTGGTCGGCTTTACCAAGACCGGCGATCGTCTGGTGGGTCAGGTCGCAAAGCGTCAGGCCATCACCAACCCCGAGAACACCGTCGCTTCCATCAAGCGTTTCATGGGCACCGATCACAAGGTGACCCTGAACGGCAAGGAGTACACTCCCCAGCAGGTCAGCGCCATGATCCTGCAGAAGCTGAAGCTGATGCCGAGGCTTATCTGGCGAGCCTGTTACCGAGCTGTCATTACCGTTCCTGCATACTTCAACGACAGCCAGCGTCAGGCTACCAAGGACGCGGCACCATCGCCGGCCTGAACGTCAAGCGTATCATCAACGAGCCTACCGCCGCTTCTCTGGCATACGGCATCGATAAGGAAGATGACCAGAAGATCATGGTCTACGACCTGGGCGGCGGCACCTTCGATGTCTCCATCATCGAGATGGGCGACGGCGTCACCGAAGTTCTGGCCACCAACGGCGACACCCATCTGGGCGGCGACGACTTCGACCAGCGCATCATCGACTGGATGGCTGACGCTTCCAGACCGAGAACGGCATCGACCTGCGCAAGGATAAGATGGCCGCTCAGCGCCTGAAGGAAGCTGCCGAGAAGGCAAAGATCGAGCTGTCCAGCGCTATGAGCAGCCAGATCAACCTGCCCTTCATCACTGCTGACGCTACCGGCCCCAAGCATCTGGATATGACCCTGACCCGTGCAAAGTTCAACGAGCTGACCGCAGATCTGGTCGACCGCACCATGACCCCTGTCCGCAAGGCTCTGCAGGATGCCGGCCTGCGCGCATCGGATCTGAAGAAGGTCCTGATGGTCGGTGGTTCCACCCGTATCCCCGCTGTCTACGATGCAGTCAAGAAAGAGCTGAACTGCGAGCCCTTCAAGGGCATCAACCCCGATGAGTGCGTGGCTGTCGGTGCTGCGATCCAGGGCGGCGTCCTGCAGGGCGACGTCAAGGGTCTGCTGCTGCTGGATGTCACCCCGCTGAGCCTCGGCATTGAGACTCTGGGCGGCGTCTGCACCAAGATCATTGAGCGCAACACCACCATTCCTACCCACAAGAGCCAGGTCTTCTCCACTGCTGCGGATAACCAGCCCTCTGTTGAGATCAATGTCCTGCAGGGCGAGCGTGAGTTTGCCCGCGACAACAAGAGCCTCGGCGTCTTCCATCTGGATGGCATCGCTCCGGCTCCCCGTGGTGTGCCTCAGATCGAAGTCACCTTCGATATTGATGCAAACGGCATCGTGAAGGTCAGCGCGAAGGACCTGGGTACCGGCAAGGAGCAGAACATCACCATCACCGCTTCCACCAACATGTCCAAGGACGACATCGACAAGGCTGTGAAGGAAGCTGAGCAGTTTGCTGCCGACGATAAGAAGAAGCGCGAGGAAGTGGACATCCGCAACGGCGCCGACCAGATGGTCTTCCAGACTGAGAAGATGCTGAAGGAGAACGGCGACAAGATGCCCGCCGACGTCAAGAGCGAGGCTGAGGCAAAGCTGGCCGACCTGAAGACCGCTGTCCAGTCCGGCTCCATCGACGACATCAAGGCAAAGCAGGATGCTCTGAGCCACGTCTTCGAGAAGATGTATCAGGCTGCCGCTGCTGCACAGCAGCAGGCCGCAGGCGCACAGCCCGGCCCCGATGCTGGCGCAAACGACCAGCAGAAGCCGAACGATGACGGCGTTGTGGACGCAGACTTCAAGGAAGTCTGATTTGAGACACAGCAGTGCGTATCCGGCCAAACCGGCGGGTATGCGCGTAGAATAGCAAAAGCCGCTCCGGTTTTGCCGGGGCGGCTCTTGCTGGTTATAGAGAAAACCTCTCAGTCTCGCTGACGCTCGCCAGCTCCCCTGATAGGGGAGCCATTGGCAGGCCGGTCAGGCTTGTACAGATCTGCCTGAGGCTGTCTGTACTGGAAGCGGCAGTGCGCTGCTATATAGGGGAGGTTGCTGCTTATACGAGAGGTGATTGGATTATGGCACAGGAGAAACGTGATTACTACGAAGTGCTGGGTGTATCCAAGACGGCCACCGATGCGGAGATCAAAAAGGCTTACCGCAAGCTGGCCATGAAGTACCACCCGGACTATAACCCCGGCGACAAGGAAGCGAGGAAAAGTTCAAGGAGATCAACGAGGCAAACGAGGTGCTTTCGGACCCGAAGAAGCGCCAGCTCTACGACCAGTACGGCTTTGCCGGTGTTGACCCCAACTACGCTGCCCAGAACGGCGGCGGCCCCGGCGGCTTTGGCGGTTTCAGCGGTTTTGGCGGCGACGGTGTTGACCTTGGCGATATTTTCGGCGACATCTTTGGCGGCGGCTTCGGCGGTTTTGGCGGCTCGAGCCGTTCGGCGAATCCCAACGCCCCCGCCAAGGGCCAGGACATCCGGGTGCGCATCACCCTGACGTTTGACGAGGCGGTGCATGCTGCAAGAAGAACATCACCATCACCCGTCAGCAGGAGTGTACCGAGTGCCACGGCAGCGGCTGCGCCGCCGGTTCCAGCCGGAGCC
>ENA-OQDD01000374-OQDD01000374.1-human-gut-metagenome-genome-assembly--contig:-NODE-374-length-19004-cov-4.457011_pt1 | contig 19004 bp, 23 predicted proteins | sample MGYA00242507_ERZ504598 | MGnify/ENA primary metagenome ERZ504598 (study PRJEB26092, sample SAMD00036318) | human gut metagenome | host: Homo sapiens | study: EMG produced TPA metagenomics assembly of... | reverse complement strand
TGGAAATGCCCATTGTGCAGACGGTGAACGCATCGTGAAGGAGGGCATGAGCGCCAGCGACGCGCTGCGCACCTGATGGACCGCAACCGGAAGAACGAGATGCCGCAGGGCTACGAAAAAGTCTGAATTTTAAGGGAGAAGGCACAGCTGTCTGCAGATGGCTGTGCCTTTTTGCTGCGCGGCCTGCCCACTGGCCGAAAACACAAAATAATTCAAATTTTTTACCAAAATCAGACGTAAAAGGGTAGAAGGTCGGGAAACTTTCTGCTATACTGAAACAGAACGCAAAAACCGGGGGACGTTTTGTGCACCCTGTCGGAGAGAAAGAGAGGAATCTGCCATGCCGTCAACTTATGCGCACCGCCGCTTTGGCACCAATGTGCTGGAACATCTGCCGGATGAACTGCGTGCTCAGCTGGAACAGAACCGTGAGCTTTACGATATCGGCCTGCATGGGCCGGACCTGCTGTTTTATTACCATGCTGCCAAGTCCAACCCGGTGGGTGCACTGGGCAATGCCATGCACGAGGAGCCGGGGCGGGTCTTTTTTGACCGGGCGCGCAGGGTGGTGCACTGCGAGGCAGACCGGGATGCTGCGCTGGCCTATGCACTGGGTTTTGTCTGCCACTTTGCGCTGGACAGCACCTGCCACCCGTATGTGGAGCAGTTCACCCGGGAAAGCGGCGTGACCCACTGCGAGATCGAGACCGAGTTTGATAACATGCTGCTGCGCCGGGACGGATACGACCCGCTGAAGTTTTTCACAGCCAGCCATATCCACCCGTCGGAACAGAATGCAAAGACGATCGCGCCCTTTTACGAGGGCATCTCGGAGCAGGTGGCGCTGGACTCGCTCAAGGGCATGATCTCAGTGCACAGGCTGCTGCAGGCGTCCAATCCTGTCAAGCGCTGGGTGGTGCTGACAGGCATGAAGGTGGTGGGCAAATACGACATGCTGCACGGCCTTGTGGCAGATCCGCAGCCGAACCCGAAGTGCGTGAAAAGCGGCAAGCGGCTGGAAGAACTGTATGCGCAGGCGCTTCCACTGGCAGAAACGCTGATCCTGGAATTTGTGGCAAAGTTGGACACGGACCAGCCCTGAGCAAGGCCTTTGACCACACCTTCGGGGAGTTCTGAGCAAGTCGATGCAGGCCAGCAGGGAAAGATGCTGTTTCCCGCTACGACCCTTTTGGTGAAAATGTGTTTGGAGCGCTCCGCAGAGCGCGACAAACACGAAAATAAAAACAAAATTTCCGCTGTAGATGGCCAAAGCGAATGCGGCGGCCATTTTAAATGGTGAAATCTAAAAAGAGGGGGCACCGCCCGGCGGTGCAGGGAGAGAGTAAAAATGCAAAGCGAAAAATTCAAGGTGACCCCGCTGGAGCGGTCATGGATCCTGTACGATGTGGGCAACTCGGCCTTTGTGCTGATGATCGCCACACTGGTGCCCATTTTCTTTAATGCGCTGGCCGAGGCGGGGGATTGAGTCCGGTGAACTATCTGGCCTACTGGGGCTATGCAAGCTCGGTGGTCACGGTGATCACGGCAGTGCTGGGGCCGATTTTGGGCACGCTGGCCGATACCAGAGGCTTTAAAAAGCCCATCTTCATGCTCTGCCTGTTCGTGGGCGTGGCAGGCTGCTGTGCTATGGGCCTTGCCACTACATGGCTGCCGTTCCTGATCATCTTCATCCTTGCAAAGATCGGCTTTTCGGGCAGTCTGGTGTTCTACGATTCCATGCTGGGCGATGTGACCACCCCGGAACGCATGGATGTTGTGTCTTCGCAGGGCTATGCATGGGGCTACATTGGCAGCTGCGTGCCCTTTGTGGTGTGTCTGGCGCTGGTGCTGGGCAGCGGGGCCATCGGCCTGAGCCAGATGACCGCCCTTTCCGTGGCGCTGCTCATCACCGCTGTGTGGTGGCTGGGCACCACCCTGCCGCTGTTGCGGAACTATAAGCAGATCAACTATGTGGAGGTAGAGCAGCACGCCATCCGGCAGAGCTTTGTGCGCATCGGCCACACCCTCAAGCATCTGCGCGAGGATAAGCAGGTGTTCTGGTTCCTGCTGGCCTTCTTCTGCTACATCGACGGTGTGTATACCATCATCGATATGGCCACCGCCTACGGCACGGCACTGGGGCTGGAGACCACCGGCCTTTTGCTGGCCCTGCTGGTAACGCAGATCGTGGCCTTCCCTTCGGCGCTGATCTTTGGTCGGCTGAGTGCAAAATACCCGTCCAGCCAGCTTATCCCGGTCTGCATCGCGGCCTACACCGGCATTGCGGTGTTCGCCTTCTTCCTGACCAGCCAGTGGCAGTTCTGGGTACTGGCCGTGCTGGTGGGCATGTTCCAAGGCGGCGTGCAGGCACTGAGCCGCAGCCACTTTGCCAAGATCATCCCGGCTGAAAAATCCGGCGAATACTTTGGCCTGTTCGACATCTGCGGCAAGGGCGCGTCCTTCCTTGGCACCATGATCGTGAGCGTGGGCAGCCAGCTGACCGGCAGCGCAATGTGGGCATTGGGATGCTGGCGCTGCTGTTTGCAGTGGGCTTTGTGCTGTTCCGGGTGCCTGCCGGACTGAGGGCGCAAAACAGGTGTAAAAAATACGATTTAAAATTGCCGATGCTTTCGCTTTGGCAATATCAGAGGAAATATTATTTTATAATTTTGCAAACAAGCCAGCCCTGCGGGGCCGGCTTGTTTCCTTTTCACGGGAAGGGGGGCGTGACGGCAAACGGCATATTGTTGCCATTACGCAGTAAAGATGCAGTTTTCGGCAGCGACTCTATTCGTGAAAGTGCGTTTGGAGCGGCCCGCAGGCCGCGACAAATGCGAAATAAAAATAAAATTTCCGCTGAATATGGCCAGAGTGTAACGGAGGCCATTTTAAATCGTCCTTCTGGTTATAATTAACAAACCGGTAATTGTCTTTTTGAGCGGCGAATGATACAATAGAGGCAATGATTTCAAAACCGCAAAGGAGAAAACGAAATGGAACGATTTCCCGGTTATACCCTCGTGCGTACCGAGGACTGCCCTGAACAGCACGGAACCCTGACCGTGCTTACCCACGATGTGAGCGGTGCCACGGTGCTGCTGGTGGAAAATGAGGATACCAACAAGGCGTTTGGCATCGGCTTTGGCACCTTCCCGTCCGATGACACCGGCGTGTTCCACATTCTGGAGCACTCGGTGCTGGCAGGCAGCGAAAAATACCCGGTGACCTCGCCGTTCTTGCAGCTGCTCAAAAGCAGCATGGCATCTTTCCTGAATGCGATGACCTTCCCGGATAAGACGGTCTACCCGTTCGCTACGCCCAATGAGACCGACTTCAAAAACCTGATGGATGTCTACCTGAACGCGGTGTTCTGCCCGCTGGCTATGGTGGACAAGAGCGTGTTTGAGCAGGAGGGCTGGCACCGCAGTGCCGACGGCACCGTGAGCGGAGTGGTGTACAACGAGATGCAGGGCGCTCTGGCTGCACCGGATGCTCAGTTGGAAAATGCACTGGAACGGGCCATGTTCCCGGATACGCCTACGGCTTTGTTTCCGGCGGCGACCCGGCCAGCATCCCGCGCTGACCTATGAAAAGTATAAGCGGGTATATCACCGCCACTACAGCGCCGACAACTGCTGCATTACCCTCTATGGCAAAATGGATATGGCTGAAAAGCTGGAACTGCTGGACAGGGATTATCTTTCAAAAATGCCCAAGGGCACTAGCCGTCCGCAGCTGACCGTGCAGCACGAGCAGGCGGGTGCCTGCGTGGAACTGCCCTACTATACCGAAAACCCGGAGCCGGACGAGGTGCAGTGTGCTCTGGCATGGTACACCGGTGCCTTTGCAGACCGGGAGCGGCAGCTGGGCGTGGAGATCCTGCTGGATGCCCTGCTTGGCACCAATAACTCCCCGCTGAAGGCGGCGCTGCTGGCCGAAAAGCTGGGCGCAGATATTGACATTGGCTTTGACGACAGCACCCTGCAGCCGGTGCTGGAACTGGTGCTGCGCGGTGCCACCGAGGAGAGCGCCCGCAAGTTCGCTGCCGCTGTGCGCAAGGCGGTGGACGGCATTCTGGCCGAGGGCATCCCGCAGGAACTGCTGTTGGCTTCGCTGAACGCAGCAGAGTTTGCATCGCTGGAGCGCCCGGGCACCCTGCCAGACGGCGTGCTGGATGCCATCAACGCTTCTACCGGCTGGCTGCACACCGGCGACCCCGCCCTGCTGCTGCACACGGACAGGCTGTTTGCTTCCCTGCGGGAAAAGATGGCCGATGGCTGGTTCGATGAGCTGCTGCGTGAGCTGTTTGCACCGGCTCCGGTGCAGGTGGTGCAGGTGCCCACCCTGCCTAAAAAAGAGGAGAGCAAACCCATCCGCACCGACGGCAAGCTTGTGCTGGAGCACCCGCTGACCGTTGCCGACCTTGGCGACGGAGCAAGGACGGCCCCAGGTGAGCGGGAACTTCTGGCCGGTGCGCAGCTGGTGCATCACCCTTCGGCAGGCAGCCTGTACCTGAACTTCTACTATGACCTTGGCAATGTGAAGCCTGAGAACATGCCGTATCTGGACCTGCTGACCGATGTGCTGGACGAGCTGGACAGCACCGAACACACCGCTCAGCAACTGAACACTCTGCGCAGCACATGGCTGGGCGACAGCCGCACCCAGCTGGACATCTGGACTGGGCGGCAGGAGGGTGCACCCTGCCATGCCAAGCTGAGCCTGTGCCTGAGCCTGCTGGAACGCAGTCTGGAAAAGGCTGTGGAGCTGGGCGGCGAATGGCTGTATGATACCATCCTTACCGGCCCGGCGGCAGAAGCTGCTTTTGCACGTGTGCTGAGCCAGCAGAAGTTGAACATGGAACAGCAGTTCATCCAGCAGGGCAATGTATACGCAGCCACCCGCGCCAGTGCCCACTACACGGTGGACGGTGCGGTGAGTGAACGCTGCAGCGGTGTGAGCTATTACAAGTTCTTGTGCGGCGTGCAGGAGCGCGGCAATTGGGCAGCACTGGGTGAAAAGCTGGATGCCCTGCGCACAGAGGTGCTGCAGCACGCGGAGCTGACGGTCAGCCTGTACGGCAGCGAGGATGCCCTTGCAAAGCTGCGCACTCTGCTGCCGGACAGCCGCTTTGCTGCCGAGGGCCGCGCTGCGGCAAAGCCCTATGTGGAGCCGCTGACACCGCCGGTGAACGAAGCGTTTATCATTGACGGCGGTGTGAACTACGATGTACAGGTATGGCCCATGGAGCGCCGCAGCGACCGCAAGGCGCTGGCCCGCGTGATGAGCTACGAATACCTGTGGCACAACATCCGTGAGGTGGGCGGCGCTTACGGCACCGGAATGCTCTCCTCGGACGGCGTGGAATACCTGTACACCTACCGCGACCCCCATGTAAAGGAAAGCTACGACACCTTTGCAAAAGGTCCGGCAGAACTGGCAGCACGGGAGTACACCGAAAAAGACCTGAACGATTTTATTGTGGGTACTGTGGCCAAGCTGGACACCCCTCGCAAGCCGCGTGCTGAGGCCCGCGAGACGGACCGCCGGTATTTCTGCGGCATCACTGATGAAATGATGGCGGCCGACCGCAGAGCCTGTGCGCTGTGGATGCCGCCCTGCTGAAGGAGCAGGCTGCAGAGCTGGGTGCCGCCATGGCAAACGGCGTGCGGGTGGTGTTTGGCAGCAAGGATGCTGTGGAAGCCGCAAAAGACCTGTTTGATACGGTAGAGACCCTGTAAGCAAAGAGCCTTCCATCCCGCCCGGGACATGCTCTGACAGGATAAAAGTGCCTGATGATACGAAAAATGTCATCGGGCACTTTTACTTTTTGTAAAGAAACGGAAAAATTTAAAAAGCAGGGTTGACGCGGCAAAAAAGCAGTGGTAAAGTAATGGGCGGAAAAGGCAAAAAGTGTCTTTTTACAACAGGAAAACGAGGTGGTTGTCATGGAACCTGCTGGCAGTAGCAGCAGTCTTTCTCCCCGATTATTTTATATGATGGCAGCCGCCGTTTCTGCTTTGTGCAGACCCTGCTGTGTGTGAATGCACACGGTGCGTGTTTGCGTTCCCTGAAAAGAAGAAACGAGAGCTGCCACTGAAAAGGAGGCAGCTTTTTTATGTCTGAAATCTCGATCGATACCCTCAAGACCATGCTGGCAAATCTGGACGATGCCAAGAAATACCAGAGCCTGCGGGATGTGATGGAAACTCTGCCCGCGCCCGACCTTGCGGCGGTATTTGAGGATCTGCCTGCAGAAAAGCTCCCGGTGCTGTTCCGTCTGTGCCCGAAGGATCTGGCCGCAGATGTGTTCACCGAACTGGCCCCTGAGACCCAGCAGAAGCTGATCGACGGCCTGACCGATACCGAGCTGAAGGCTGTTGTGGACGAACTGTTCGTGGACGATGCCACCGACCTTGTGGAGGAAATGCCTGCCAACGTGGTCAAGCGCATTCTGGGTCAGGCCGACCCCACCACCCGCCGCATGATCAACGAGCTGCTCAAGTACCCGGAGGACTCGGCCGGCGGCGTGATGACCACCGAGCTGATGGAGCTGCGGCCGGACATGACCGTGGCACAAGCTATGGAGGCCATCCGCAGGAATGGCTTTGACAAGGAGACCATCAACAACTGCTATGTGACCGATGACAGCCGCAGGCTGATCGGCGTGGTGTCCCTGCGGGCGCTGGTGCTGGCAAAGAACACAGAAGAACCTATCAAGGACCTGATGGATTCCAATGTGGTCAGCGTGAGCACCACCACCGATCAGGAGGATGTTTCCAACCTGTTCGAGAAATACGGCTTTCTGGCTATTCCGGTGGTGGACGCCGAGAACCGGCTGGTGGGCATCGTGACCATTGACGATGCTATCAGCATCCTGCAGGACGAGGCCAGCGAAGATATTGCAAAGATGAACGCAATCGGCCCCTCCGACAAGCCCTACTTCAAGCAGAGTATGTGGGACCTGTACAAGAGCCGCGCACCGTGCTGCTGTTCCTGATGATCAGCGCCACCTTCTCCAGTCTGGTCATTCGCGGATACGAGGATGCACTGGCCGCTGTGACCGTGCTGACTGCATACATCCCCATGCTGACCGATGCAGGCGGCAACGCGGGCAGCCAGAGCACCTCCACCATCATCCGCGGCATGGCGGTGGGCGATATCCAGCCCCACGATCTGCCCCGCATCCTCTGGCGCGAGAGCCGCGTGCCTTGCTGTGCGGCGGCACGCTGGCCGTATGCAACTTTGTAAAGCTGCTGGTGTTTGACCGCATCGCGGCTCCGGTGGCGCTGGTGGTGTGCCTGACTTTGATCTGCACCATCCTGCTCTCGCAGATCATCGGCGGCATTCTGCCCGTGGCGGCAGAAAAGCTGCATGTGGATCCGGCCGTGATGGCTTCACCCCTGATCACCACCATTGTGGATACCACCACGCTGCTGATCTACTTCAACATTGCAAAGATGCTGCTGCATCTGTAAAAGATACTCGGATCGGAATGCCCGGAGGCTCAGGAAAGCTTCTGGGCATTTTCTTTGCAAAAGGCGGGCGGCAGGAACCGGGAATGACAGGCGATTTTCAGAAAATTTCAGAAATGAAGCGAAAAAATGCGGAAGAACAGGGACGAACTATTCCTGAAAATATTTTTCAAGATATACAAGAAATGAAAAAGCTGCAAAAACCGGACGATGCAACATTTTGTAATCTTTTTGAGAGAAAAATGACATAATTTTTTTGCTTTTGTAGGGAGGTTGCAAATGTATGAAAAATTGTGATGTTTCGAGAAAAGAAATTGGCGAGCCCAAAAAGCATTTGTTGAAATAGCACAAAAGAACTCCTTCAATCTTGTGAACTTGTTCTCTTGAACAGTGGGGTGCTGCAAGGGTATAATACGAACAGGAATTACAGGTGCATGCAAGATTGCTCCTGTGAAAATGCTGAGATACGAATTGAAGGAGAACATTATTATGAAAATGATTTCGCGTCGTGACTTCCTGAAGGCATCTGCTGTTGTTGGTGCAACTGCTGCTATGACCGCCTGCGGCGGCTCTTCCAGCACCTCTACTGCTGCTTCTTCTGTTGCTGCATCTTCTGCTGCTGCTTCCAGCGCTGCTGCAACCAACGGTTCCGCAAACATCGGCGTGTGCATCTATCAGTTTGCTGATAACTTCATGACCCTGTACCGCTCCGATCTGGAAGAGTACCTGAAGGACATGGGCTACTCCGTCACCATCATGGACGGCAAGAACGACCAGAACACCCAGACCGAGCAGATCAACACCTTCCTGCAGCAGGGCGTGGACGTGCTGGTCATCAACCCTGTCCAGACCACTTCCGCACAGACCATCGTTGATACCGTCAAGCCCTCTGAGACTCCTATCGTCTTCATCAACCGTGAGCCCGACAAGAGCGTTCTGGACTCCTACGCAGACAAGTGCTGCTACGTTGGTGCTGACGCACGTCAGTCCGGTACTTATCAGGGCGAGCTGATCCTGGAGACCGAGACTCAGGGCGATATCAACGGCGACGGCAAGATCACCTACATTATGTGCAAGGGCGACCCCGAGAACATCGATGCTCAGTACCGCACCGAGTACTCCATCAAGGCCCTGACCGATGCAGGCAAGGAAGTTGAGTGCCTGTACGAGTACCTGGACAACTGGGATCAGACCACCGCTCAGCAGGACGTTGCAAACGCTCTGTCTCAGTACGGCGATAAGATCGAAGTCGTCTTCTGCAACAACGACGCAATGGCACTGGGCGCTCTGCAGTCCATCCAGCAGGCAAGCCGCACCGTCGGCAAGGACATCTATCTGGTCGGCGTCGATGCTCTGGCAGAGGCTGTTCAGGACGTTCTGGATGGCAACATGACCGGTACCGTGCTGAACGACGACGTGGGTCAGGCTACCGCAGCTGCTGAGGCTACCAAGCTGTACGTTGAAGGCTCCAAGGTCGAGCAGTACTACTGGGTCGACTATGTGAAGGTGACCAAGGACAACGCTTCCGAGTACGTGAAGTAAGACCAAAGTTTTCCTGAAACAATGCAAGGTGCGCAGTGGACCTTGACGGCTTGAACAAAGCTATAAAGCGCGTGCGTGCGAGAAATATTCTCCGCGCACGCGCCTTGTTTTGAAAAAAAGGTTTTTCTGCGGCCTTATAATAAACGACAAGGAGGCTCTGCGGAATGTCAGAATACCGTCTGGTAATGAAAGGCGTGGTCAAGACCTTCCCCGGCGTCAAAGCGCTGGATCACGCCCAGTTGGAGCTTCGCCCCGGTAAGGTCATGGCGCTGATGGGTGAAAACGGCGCCGGTAAGTCCACACTGATGAAATGCATGTTTGGCATTTACAAGATGGACGAGGGCGAAATTGAATACGAGGGCGAAAAAGTTACCATCACCACCCCTCTGGATGCACTGAACCGCGGCATTGCCATGGTGCATCAGGAACTGCAGCCGATTCCGGCACGTACTGTGGCTGAGAACATCTGGCTGGGCCGCTACCCCACCAAAAAGTACGGTCCTGTTACGGTGGTGGATCACGCCAAAATGTACAAGGATACGGAGGAGCTGCTGAAAAAGCTGAAGCTGGAGATCAATCCCCGTGCAAAGCTTGGCTCTCTGAGCATCGCACAGATGCAGATGGTGGAAATTGCAAAGGCTGTTTCCGCAAACTGCAAGGTGCTGATCCTGGACGAACCCACTTCCTCACTGACCGCAAACGAAGTTGAGTCGCTGTTCCGCATCATGCGTGAGCTGAAGGCTCTGGGCGTGGCACTGGTCTATATCAGCCACAAGATGGACGAGATCAAGGTGATCGCGGACGAAGTCACCATCATGCGCGATGGCCAGTACATCGGTAAGTGGGACGTTGCCAACATGACCAAGGAGCAGATCATTGCAAAGATGGTCGGCCGTGAGCTGTCGAACCTGTATCCCCCGCTGGAGAACCATCCCTCGGACGAGGTGATGATGAAGGTGGAGGACTTTACATCCATCCATCCGCGCTCCTTCCGCCACTGCAGCTTCGAGATCAAAAAAGGCGAGATCCTGGGCGTGGCCGGTCTGGTGGGCGCACAGCGCACCGAGCTGATGGAAGGCATCTTCGGCCTGCGTGCCCATACCTCCGGTAAGGTGTGGATCAAGGGCGAAGAGGTGAACATCAAGCAGCCCCGCGACGCCATCCAGAAGAGCGTGGCTCTGCTGACCGAGGACCGCCGTGCCACCGGCATCATGGGTGTGCTGAGTGTTGCGGATAACATCTCCATTGCATCGCTGGATGCCCTGCGCAAGGGCCCCATCATGCTGGACAACAAGAAGATCCTGGATCTGGTGGCTACCAACAAGGAAAAGATGGCCATCAAGGTGCCCAGCCCCAAGACCCAGATCAAGAGCCTTTCCGGCGGCAACCAGCAGAAGGTGCTGATCGCCCGCTGGCTTGCCAACAACCCCGATGTGCTCATTCTGGACGAGCCTACCCGCGGCATCGACGTCGGTGCAAAGTATGAAATTTACTGCATCATCGCCGATCTGGCCAAGCAGGGCAAGAGCATTATCATGATCTCCTCCGAAATGAGCGAGATCATCGGTATGTCCAACCGTGTCATGGTCATGTGCGATGGCCGCATCACCGGCTTTATCGACGGTAAGGATGCCACGCAGGAGAACATCATGGCGCTGGCTACCCAGTTCGAGACCGCACCTGACGCAGCTGCGGCAAATCAGTAATTAAGGAGACTGTCTATCGTGGAAGCTACCAAAAAATTGAATGGCAAGGCTGTGGCAAGTGGCTCAGCAACAACGCCATTATTATGATGATGCTGGCCATCACTCTGATCGTTGGCATCATGCACCCCAACTTCTTCTCCGGCACCAACATGATCAACCTGTTCAAGAACGTGTCCATCCGCTACATCATCGCGCTGGGCATTTCCGGCTGCCTGATCACCACCGGTAACGACCTGTCCGCTGGCCGTCTGGCTGGTTTTGCCGCATGTCTGGCCTGCATTTTTGCGCAGACCGAAGGCGCTTCCGGCAAGTTCTACCCCAACATGCACACCCTGTCCACCCCCGTGGTGTTCATTCTGGTTATTGCCATCTGCGCCATCGTGGGTCTGTGCAACGGTCTGGTGGTCAGCTACCTGAAGGTGCAGCCCTTCATTGCTACCTTGGGTATGCAGCAGGTGGTCTACGGTATCTGCCTGGTGTACACCGGCGGTACCCCCATCGGCTCTTTGAACAAAAACTTCACCTCTCTGGCCTCCAACACCATCATCGGTGTGCCTGTGCTGATCTGGATCGCTCTGATCGTGGCCGGGTGCTTCTGGTTCCTGTACAACAAGACCCGTCACGGCAAGTACATGTACGCCATCGGCGGCAACGAAGCTGCTGCTGAGGTGGCCGGTGTCAACGTCAACGCCACCAAGATCCGCATCTACATCCTGGCTTCCTGCATGTTCGGTCTGGCAGGCTGCCTGCTGGCTGCAAAGTCCGGCGGCGCATCCGTCAACACCGCACAGGGCTATGAGCTGGACGCCATCGCAGCCTGCACCATCGGCGGTGTTTCCACCACCGGCGGCGTTGGTACTGTTCCCGGCGTTCTGGTCGGCGTTCTGGTTTTTGAGCTGATGAAGGTGGCTCTGCAGTTCATGAATGTCAACTCTTCTTACACCTACATCGTTCAGGGTCTTGTCATTATCGTGGCTGTGGCCATCGATATCCGCAAGTATCTGGCAAAGAAGTAAGAGCTTTTTCTGTGGGTCGTCTGCTTTTGGGCAGGCGGCCCGCTTTTTTTATCTGCATTTGTGTGGTATTATAATAAAAACACCATCAGGAGGTACGTTATGGCACAGGAAAAACAGACACCCGAAGAGCGCGAGGCTGAACTTGCCCGCCGGGAAGCTGCCCTTGCGGCCCGGGAAGCACAGCTGGCGCAGGAACAGGCGGAGCTGGCAGGCCGGAAGGCAGACTTTGAGGAAGGCAAAAAGAGCCTGCTCAACAACGGCGACAAAAACTTTGTGAATGCGAAAGAAAAGATGTACGACCATTTTCCGCTGACCGTGCACCAGATGGATATTATCATCGGGGTACTGTTTGCACTGATCGCACTGTTCCTTGTGCTGGGCGTGACCCACACCAGCTTCTTCGGGCTGTTCGGAGGGTAAGTGCGTTCCTTTTCTGCAGCAGGTGATTGCATTTCATCCGCAATATGCGTATAATTTAGGATAAAAGCTCTGCCGCACTGCGGCGGCAGGAAGAGGAGTGGTGATCTTGAAAAAGAAATGGCTCGCGGCGGTGCTGGCCGGAGCTTTGCTGGCAGCTGCGGTTCTGAGCGGATGTGCATCGACAGAAAAGGCCAAACGGCTGCGCTTCGGTGTGGCTGGCGAGGGCGGTATCTACCGGGAGTTCGGTGAGCGGTTCGCAGCATTGGAAAATGAGACGGACAACGGGCAGGTGGAGCTGAAGGCTACCGCCGGTTCCGCAGCGAACCTGCGTCTGCTGGCCGGCGAATACCTGCAGCTGGCCATTGCACAGGCAGACCTTGTGCAGGATGCCTATGATCAGACCGGCATCTTTGCCGACGAGGAGGAAAGCCGGGGCTTTGGTGCCGTGGCGGCGCTGTACACCGAGACCTGTCAGGTGGTGGTGCGGGCGGATTCCGACATCCAGTCCATTGAGGACCTGCATGGCAGGACGGTGAGCATTGGCGCGGAGGAATCTGGTTCGGAGCAGAACGCGCGGCAGATCTTATCTGCCTATGGTCTGAACGACAAGATGGTGAGCATGGTAAACCTGAACTATGAGGATGCCGCTGCCCAGCTGAAGGCGGGCAGGGTGGATGCCATCTTTATGACAGTGGCGCGCCCAGCCCGGTGCTGACCGCTCTGGCAGGCGAGTGCGGCATCCGGCTGCTGAAGGTGGACGGTGCGGCAGCACAGCGCCTGCAGAGCGCTTACAGCGCCTACAGCGGCGTTACGCTGCCGGCAGGCACCTATCCCGGACAGACGGAGAAGGTGCAGACGGTGGGCGTGAAAGCCGTTCTGCTGGCCAGCAACGCGCTGCCTGCAAAGCAGGTGCAGCAGCTGACACAGCTTCTGTTCTCCAGCCGGGAAGGGCTGGAAGAGCAGCTGGGCATCCCGCTGGACCCGGAGGAAAACGCAGTAGAGGGCGTTGGCATCCCGTTTCATGCGGGTGCGGCCGCATATTATAAGGCGGCAGGAATTACGGTCGATGAAGCGGCTGGGAACTGAGGGAAAGTAGAGCAATGAAGATCGAATTGGATATGTATCAGACACTGGCCGTTGCTGTGCTGGTGCTGATGCTGGGCAAATTTTTGCGGGCAAGGGTGCAGGTGCTGGAACGTTTCTGCATTCCGGCTCCGGTCATTGGCGGCGTGCTGTTCGCCATTTTTACCTGCGTGTGCTATGTGACCGGCGTTGCCGAGTTTGCATTTGATGATATTCTAAAGGAAGTCTGCATGGTGATGTTCTTCACTTCAGTGGGCTTCCAGGCAAACCTCAAGGTGCTGAAAAGCGGCGGAAGAGCGATGATCGTGTTTCTGGGCGTGGTCATCGTGCTGATCGTCAGCCAGAACTTTGTAGCCGTGGGGCTGGCAAAGCTGCTGAGCGTGGATGCGCTGGTGGGCCTTTGCACCGGTTCCATCCCCATGGTGGGCGGTCACGGCACCGCCGGTGCCTTTGGCCCGGTGCTGGAGGACTTTTGCATTCAGGGGGCCACCACCCTGTGTACGGCAGCGGCCACCTATGGCCTGATCGCGGGCAGCATGATGGGCGGCCCCATCGGTAAGATGCTCATTGAGCGGCACAACCTGCTGGCCACGGTGGTGCCGGAGGATGACAGCCTGCTGGTGGAAGAAGAAATGAAGCACGAGCGCCACACCACCATGTACCGGCGGCAAGCTTCCAGCTGATCGTCGCCATGGGCATCGGCACGGTGCTGTCCAGACTTCTGAGCTTGACGGGCATGACCTTCCCCATCTATATCGGTGCCATGATCGCGGCGGCCATCATCCGCAATGTGGGTGAGTATGGCGGCGGCTACACCGTGTATATGGGCGAGATCAATGACATTGGCGGCATCTGCCTTTCGTTGTTCCTGGGCATGGCTATGATCACCCTGAAGCTGTGGCAGCTGGCAGAGCTGGCCCTGCCGCTGATCGTGCTGCTGGCTGGGCAGACCCTGTTCATGATTCTGTATGTGGTGCTGGTAGTGTTCAACATCATGGGCCGCGATTACGACGCGGCGGTGATCGTATCCGGCACCTGCGGCTTTGGCATGGGCGCAACGCCCAACGCTATGGCCAACATGCAGGCCATCTGCGATAAATATTCGCCCTCGGTCAAGGCGTATCTGCTGATCCCGCTGGTGGGCAGTCTGTTTGCGGACTTTTTGAACAGTCTGGTCATTACGGTGTTCATCAATTTTATCTGAAGCTGATCTTTACAGTTCGGGCGGGCTTCCGCACCGGGAAAGGAGACGTGCAATGTCGCTTTATCACCATCTGAAAACGTGGCTCGGAAAAAAGCGGGAGCATCCCCATGAGGAAGAAACCGTGGCCTTGCCGGAAATCCATACCGGCAAGGTGGCACATCATACGGATGCGGACGGCACTCCGGCGGCAGATAAGCCGATCCACTACGATAACGTGGCTATCCCGGAAGTGCATATCCACCCGCGGCGCAAATAACCCCGATTGCTAAAAAAGAATAGTTCCACGCCGGACAGCCCGGAGCGAATGCGCAGGCTGTTCCGGATCACAGGAAGCAGAAAAGCTCCCGTCCATCATCAGGACGGGAGCTTTTTTGCTTGCGGTAAGATCAGCGGCTTAGAGGAACACGTACTTGAGGATGAACAGCACGGTCAGCACATACATCAGGGGGCTGATCTTCTTTTCCTTGGCCTTGCCGGTGACCAGATTAATCAGGGTCCAGGAGATGACGCCGATGGCGATGCCCTCAGAAATGCTGTAGGCAGTGGCATGGCCAGAATGGTCAGGAAGGCGGGGATGCCCTCGCTGGGGTCATTGAAGTCGATCTTGACGGCGGAACCCATCATGTAGAAGCCCACGATGATCAGGGCCGGAGCCGTTGCAAAGGACGGATGGTGAGGAACAGAGGCTGAAGATGGTGGCCAGCAGGAACAGGATGCCGGTGGTCATAGCGGTCAGACCGGTGCGGCCGCCCTCGGTAACGCCGGAAGCACTCTCGACGAAGGTGGTGGTGGTGGAAGTGCCCAGCACAGCGCCTGCGCAGGTGGCGATGGAGTCGGCCATCAGTGCGCCCTTGATGTGGGGCAGCTTGCCGTCCTCGTCCAGCATGTCGGCCTTGGAGGCAACACCGATCAGGGTGCCCAGAGTATCGAACAGGTCAACGAACAGGAAGGAGAACATGACGGCGAAGAAGTTCAGGATGCCAACGCCGGAGAAGTCGGTCTTGAATACCTGACCGAAGGTCTTGCCCAGCGCGGAGAAGTCGAAGCTAACGAAGGCGGTGGGGATAACGGAGTACATGCCTGCGTCGGGGTTGGGAACATAGATGCCGGCGATCTCGCAGAGGATGCCCAGCACCCAGGTGATAAGAATGCCGTACAGGATGCCGCCCTTGACCTTTTTTACCAGCAGGATGGCGGTGATCACGATACCCAACAGGGCCAGAATGGCACCCACGCCTACGCTGGAGAAGGTGTCGCCCTTGAAGTGCTGGTAGGTGACGAGGGTGGAATCGCTGTTGACGATCAGCTTTGCGTTCTGCAGGCCAACGAAAGCAACGAACAGGCCGATGCCCACGCTGACGGCGCTCTTCAGGGTCATGGGGGATGGCATTGAAGATGCCCTCACGGACATTGGTGAGGGACAGCACGATGAAGATGATGCCTCTACAAAGACGGCCATCAGGGCCAACTGCCAGCTGTAGCCCATGGTGAGAACGACCGTGTAGGAGAAGTAGGCGTTCAGGCCCATGCCGGGTGCCAGTGCAAACGGATAGTTGGCAAGCAGAGCCATAAGCGCAGTGCCAACAAAGGATGCCAGCGCGGTGGCAATCAGAACGGCTTCCGAATCCATGCCGGAAGCAGAAAGGATGTTGGGATTGACCGCAAGGATGTAAGCCATGGTCATGAAGGTGGTGATACCTGCCATGATCTCGGTCTTGACATCGGTGTGGTTCTCCTTCAGATGAAAGATGTTTTCTAACATGAGGAACCTCCTGATTCAGATAAAACATCCCGTCCGTGCGTGGGACGAGAAAGAACAGAACCTATTGTAACATTTTACAAAAGCATTTGTCCACAGAATAAACACACTTTTTTCATTTTCTGTCCAAAAATCGCAAATGAGTATGACTTTGAAGGTTTTCTGCGGGTCTGCCACAAATTTTGATGGGGAAAAAACACTGCTTTTGAAAAGATACGAAACAACGATGAATTACAAGGGACAAAAGTATACGAATCGGATTCTTAAATTTAAAATATACGCTATGGCCCTGCAAAAGTGCACACTGTTGGGAAAGCAGCACCAGTGGTATCCTTTTGCCATAGCCCAGCACACCAGGGCGGAAAGGAGCTGATACCCAACACCATGGGGCAGACAAAACAGGCCAGAGGCTGGCCAGCCTGAGCCGAGCCACGGACACCCTGAGCACCCTGCTGGCACAGCAGGTGCGGGAACTGAATGCCCGGCAGAAGGCGGCAAAAAGGAAGGCGCATCGGGAGCAGGCACCATGAAAGACCTCAAGGAGGCCACGGCGGTGCTCAAGGATCTGGCCGGTGTAGCCAAGACCCTGAACGATCAGGGGCACAGGCAGAAGGAGCGGAGTGCGGCGTGGTGCTGCTGCCGACGGTGGAGGAAGAACCATGAGCATTGTACAAGCAAGAGTGCCGGTGGTCTGGCGGCCCCAGCCGCGGCAGGCCGAATTTATGAGCCGCCCGGAACCGGAAGCGCTGTACGGCGGTGCGGCAGGCGGCGGCAAGAGCGACGCGCTGGTGATCGAAGCGCTGCGGCAGGTGCACATTCCGCACTACCGGGCGCTGATCCTGCGCAAGACCTACCCGCAGCTTTCTGATCTGGTGGACAAGAGCCAGGTGTACTACCACAGGCGTTCCCGCAGGCACAGTACAACGCCACGGCCCATGTGTGGAACTTCCCCAGCGGGGCAAAAATTTACTTTGGCTCCATGCAGTACACCAAGGACCGTACCAATTATCAGGGCAAGGCCTTCGATTTTATCGGCTTTGACGAGCTGACCCACTTTGAATGGGAAGAGTACAGCTACATGATGAGCCGCAACCGTCCCACCGGCCCGGGCACCCGGGTGTACATGCGGGCCACCACCAATCCCGGCGGCATCGGACACGGGTGGGTGAAGGCACGGTTCATCACGCCTGCACCGCCCGGCACGCCTATCACCGAAGAATACACGGTAAAGCTGCCGGACGGCACCGAACAGAAGCTGCAGCGGGCGCGGGTGTTCATCCCTTCCAGCATTTTTGATAACCCCGCCCTGCTGGCAAACGACCCCGGCTACCTTGCAAGCCTTGCCAGTATGCCGGAAGCAGAAAAGCAGGCGCTGCTCTACGGCAGCTGGGACAGCTTTTCCGGGCAGGTGTTTACCGAATGGCGCAACGACCCGGCCCACTACGAAGACCAGCGCTGGACCCATGTGATCGCACCGTTCACCATCGAAGCACTGGCAGATCTACGCGGGTTCGACTTTGGCTTTTCCAAGCCGTTCTCGGTGGGGTGGTACGCAGCGGACGAGGAGGGGCGGCTGTACCGCATCAAGGAGCTGTACGGCTGCACCGGCAGGCCGAACGAGGGCCTGCGCATCGACCGGTGGAACAGGCCCGGCGCATCCGCGAGGCAGAGCAGAACGACCCGCTTTTGCGCGGCAGGGTGATCCACGGCATTGCCGATCCGGCCATCTTTGATGAGAGCCGCGGCGAGAGCATTGCCGCTATGATGGAGCGCAGCCCGAACTTCCTGCGCTGGTCCCCCGGCGACAACACCCGGCTTGCGGGCAAGATGCAGTTCCACTACCGGCTGAATTTTGATGCGGACGGCAGGCCGATGTTTCAGGTGTTCAATACCTGCAAGCACTTTATCCGCACGATCCCGAACCTTGTGTACGACGAAAGCAACGTGGAGGACATCGACACCCGGCAGGAGGATCACATTTACGACGAGTGCCGCTATGTGCTGATGGAGAACCCTATCAGCCCGCCGGTGCGCTGTGCTGCGCCGCCCATGCCCGACGACCCGCTGAACCTGCACAAGCGGGCAAGATTTTACAGAATTTAAAGGAGAAACGCAATGGACGATTACGAGAACGAAGCTTTGCCCGTGGGTGAAGCACAGGTGGCCGAGGCCATACAGACCTTGCAGCGGTACAAGGCGGGCAAGGCCGCGCTGGACAAGCGTATTGTGGATAACGAGCTGTGGTTCCGCATGGGCCACTGGAAGAACTACCAGAACCCCATGATGCCCGGCAAGGCTCAGCCTTCCAGCGGGTGGCTGTTCAACAGCATTGCCAACAAGCACGCCGATGCCATGGACAACTACCCGGAACCGAACGTGCTGCCCCGAGAGGCAGATGACGAGGACACCGCACGGGCACTTTCCAGCGTTTTGCCGGTGGTGCTGGAACAGGCCGACTACGAGCAGGTGTACAGCGACTGCTGGTGGCGCAAGCTCAAACAGGGCACCGGCGTGACCGGCATCTTCTGGGACCCTGCAATGCGCGGCGGCATTGGCGACATTGCGGTGCGCAGCGTGAACCTGCTGATGCTCTACTGGGAGCCGGGCGTGGCGGATATTCAGGCATCGCCGGACTTTTTCAGCCTGAGCCTTGAGGACACGGCCCGGCTGTGCGCGCAGTACCCGCAGCTGGCAGGACACACCGCCAGCGTGCTGGACGTGCCCCGGTACATCCACGATGAAGGCAGGACACCAGCTCCAAGGAGCGTGGTCGTGGACTGGTACTACAAGCGCCCGGAT